>Ga0102851_10002566_pt1 | contig 10993 bp, 8 predicted proteins | sample Mud3Dept3metaG_FD_79558 | JGI IMG/M metagenome (GOLD analysis project Ga0102851, IMG submission 79558) | Freshwater wetland microbial communities from Ohio, USA, analyzing the effect of biotic and abiotic controls - Mud 3 Core 4 Depth 3... | ecosystem: Environmental > Aquatic > Freshwater >...
CCGTTCTCCGTGATGCGCGAGGTGACCCGCGTCGCGTTGCCCGAGACCGAGGACGAGTGGCTCGCGAGCGTCGAGGGCAAGACCGCGCGCGAGGTCGAGCGAATGGTGTCGGGGCTCGCCAAGGGCGCGTGTTCCGTCGATCGGGCGACGACGAGCCCCACCTCGTGCTGACCAGCGCGCCCGTGCAGTTCGAGCCGATCGACGACGACGATCCCGACGAAGCAACCTCAGTCCCACGTGGGACTGAATCCGATCCGGCGCCGGCCCGCAGCTGACCCGCCGATCCGTGACTACCGAATAGCTGAACGAAGGAGACAGGACCGACGAGCGCGCTCGGCTGGATGACGCCGTGGTCCAGCGCCTCGCGGGCCGGTTCGCGTTCCTTGCCGGTACGGTCGCGCGTGCAGCGCCTGCGCAGGGACGGTCGCGCGAACAGCGCGCTGCACCGCGGAACAGCGTGCTGCGCCGGGAAGGGATGGCTCGGTGCGTCGCTCGCTGGATGGCACCTCCCGTCCCGAGCCTCCTGGGCCGGTTCGCGCTCTTCGCTGGGCCGGTCGCGCGAGCTCGGCCCTCGCCGAAGCGGCGTCGTCGTTGGACTCCGCAGCGCAGGGCGGCCCACGGACCTACGGGTACCCAGGCGTCTCGCACCGCGCGCGGAGGTACGCGCCGGCGGCGGGCGTCGACGTGCGGTGAACGACGAGTCGCAGGTGGTCCGCCGTCTCGGGGCACGCGGTTGCGTCGGGGACGATCTCGAAGCAGTCGTCGACGAGCGGGCACGCGCGGATCCGGGTCTCGGTGTCGCCGGCGATCTCGGTGAGCTCGCACGCGGGCTGGATGCCGCGCTCGGTCGAGCTGTCGGTGAGCTGCGTCGAGTCGAGGCAGACGACACCGAGCGGGTGCTTGAGCAGGCGAGCGAGGTCGTTCACGCGATGCTTGGTGTACAGCTCGCACACGGAGCTACTCGCGCCGCGCGCGCCGAACGTCTCGGTCAGGGCTGCGATCCGGACGCCTGGATCCGCGACGTGCAGCCCGTACGGGCCTGTCGCGCCGCACGAGTGACCGAGCGCGAGCTGCGGCGTTCCTCCACCCGGAGAAGCCCGTTGCTCGACGACGAACGGCTTCGGATCGCCGAGGATCGAGACGATCGAAAGGTCTGCCGGCCGTGCCTTGAGGCCGCCGAGGAGAGCGCGCGTCGGTTCGATCCCCTCGACGTACGCGGAGTCCTCGCGGGGTCCGCAGCCGGTCTTCGCGCCGAGCTCGTCGACTCGCTGGTCGCAAGCGACGCCCTGTGCCGTGCAGCGGAACGACTGCAGCGGGCCGAGCTCCGTGGTGTCGGCCCCCATGAGTGCGGGATCTCGCATCGAACAGTCGTCCTCGTCGGTCAGGATGACGATGCCGAGGTGGGCATCGGCGCGAACGAACCCTTGGTTCGCGGGGTGGAGCAGACCTCGCCGGAGCGCATGAAGTGGCTGCTCGAAGCCACAGCCGCCGCCGCCTGCACCGCGGAGCATGGCGCCCAAGGTCACGAGGAGGTCGTCCTGGTAGTTGCGCCGACGGCCACCCGCGGCATCGTCCTCGTCGACGAGGTAGGTCCCGGTCACGGCGGCACCAAACGTCTGGAGGAGGCCGTCGTCGCCGACACCCGCGCAGCCTCCGTTCCCGAGCTGCCCGATCGGTGCGCCCGGGAGAGAGGGGTCGAACGAGCCCATCGTCCCGAGGTCGGACGTGACGACGCCGATGTGGAGGTCGGGAAGCGATCCGGTGACCGCACGGAGCTCGTCGAAGAACGGGCCCGCCGCGGTCACGAGCTCCGCCTGCATCTCGGGGCCGCCCGGCGAGTCATCGATCACGAACAGCAGGTCGAGCTGACGGTTCGGCGCGGACGGGAACGTCAGCTCGATCGTGGTCGGCTCCGCGAACACCTCGAGGTTGTCGCCGCAGCCGGCGAGCGCGAGCAGCGCAGCGACGAGCTTCATCGCGCGACGCTACTCCGCCCGCTGGCAGCGCACGTGGGTCCAGGTGTCGTCGGCGGGCGCCGTGGTGCGCTTGATCTTGACGCGCAGGTGGTCGCTCGACGCCGGGCAGGCGACCTGGTCGGCGATCAGGTCGTAGCAGTCGTTGCTCCCCGGCGTACATGGCGCGATCGAGGTCGGCGCCTCGGGCGATGCGTCGCGGATGTCGACGACCTCGCACGACGGCTGGATGCCCGGATCGGGCGAGGCGTCGGCGAGCTGCGAGGTGTCGAGGCACGGATCGCCGATCAGCTGCTTCGCCGACTGGCCGATCACGCCGAGCGGGTTGGAGAGGTCGCCGCTGCACACGCTGGTCAAGGTCGCGCGGCCCGGGAACGCGTCGAGGAACGCGGACAGGCGGATCGCGGGGTCGGCGGCCGAGGGGCCGTCGACGCTGGTGAACGTGCAGGAGTGCGAGAGCGCGGCCTGCATGGGCCCGCCGCCGGGCGGCACGCGCAGCTCGACACCGACGGGGTCCGCGTCGCCGACGATCGCCGCGACCATCACCATGCGCGGATCGGCCTTGGCCACGAGCAGGGCATCCACGAACGGCGCGATGTCGTCGATCAGCGACGAGCCAGCGTCAGGGACGCAGTTCGTCTTCGCGCCGACGTCGGTCGAGCTCTGGTCGCAGGTCACGCCCTGGGCGAAGCAGCGGAACGAGCTCAGGGGGCCGAGCGCGGCGCCGTCGGGGCCGAACACCGCGGTGGAGCGCGCGGAGCAATCGTCCTCGTCGGCGAGGAACACGACGGCGAGGTTCGCCGACGGGCGCAGGAACCCGGTGCTGGCAGAGCGGGTCAGGGCGCTGCGCATCGCGGACAGGTGCTGCTCGAAGCCGCAGCCGCCGGCGCCGACGCGCGCGAGCTGGCCGAACACGTCGCGCAGCTCGCCGGTGTAGTTCTTCACGCGCGTGCCGTTGCCGGGGAGGTCGGACAGGAAGTCGGCGGTCATGCCGGCGATCATCTGCAGCTGACCGTCGTCGCCGCGCCCCGCGCAGCCGCCGTTCCCGAGCTGGCCGATCGCGGGCCCGGGGGACGCCGAGTCCGACGCGCTCGTGCCCATGTCGGAGGTGATGACGCCGATGTGGAGGCTCGGCAGCCCGCCATCGATCTGGCCGAGGACGTCGATCATCCGCGGGAACGCGGCGGCGAGCGCGGCCTGCTTGTCGGCCATCGACGGCGAGTCGTCGATCACGAACAGGAGGTCGAGATGGGGGTTCGGGATCGCCTTCATCCGCGCGACCTCCTCGAGGCCACCGACGACGATCGCGGAGTCTTCGCACGCGCCGAGCGCGAGCGGGAACAGGAGCAGAGCACGCATGGCGTTACCTCAAGGACAGGTGATGGACAGCCGGGAGCGCTGGGCGGAGCGCGGGAACCGCGCGTCGAAGACCTCGAGCCTGGCGGCGACGGACGGATCGTGGCGGCGACACAGCGCCTCGATCTCGATCGCGGCGGCATCCTCGGCGAGCTGGCCGGCGCCGCGGGTCTCGGACGCGTGGGTGCGGATCGCACGGAGGGCGCTCGCGGTGTCGCCGCGGCCGAGCGCGGCCATCGCGAGATCGACGAGCGCGACCTCGCGCGCGAGATCGGCGCCGACGATCGGGGCCCCGGCGACGGTCAAGGTCGGCGCGGCGCTCCGGGTATGATCCGGGCGCGTCATCCGCTGCGGTGCCATCTCGATCTCGAGCGCCGGGGGCGCGACGCGACGGACCACGGGGGCGATCGCCTCGGCCTGGGCGGTCGGGAGCTCGATCCGCGGCGGCGTCACCGAGCGCGCGTGGTTGCCGTAGAGGGCGGCGCCGGCGGCGAGCGTCGCGACGAGGGCGACGAGGCCGAGCTTGACGGCGATCGCCGTGGTCGCCGTGGTCGCGGCGGCGCTCGCGATCTTGCCGCGCATGCGACGGATCGCGGTCGGATCGGGAGCCAGGCCGTCGCGCGCAACGTCGAGCAGGGCGCGGGCCGCGGGGCTGAGTCCTTCGCCGGTCATGGCATCACCTGGGCCTTCACCGCGAGCTCGAACGCCACGCGGGCGAGGCGCAGCCGCGAGTACGCCGTGTTGAGGTTGAGCTCGAGCATGCGCGCGACCTCGGGAACGGAGAGCTGCTCGAGCTCGACGAGCGCGAACACGATCCGCTTGTCCTCGTCCATCCTCTCGAGGATCGACATCACCGTCGCCGACGCCTGCGCGCGCGACATCTCCGCGAACGTGTCTGCCGGCCCCTCGGGATCGACGGTCATCGTCTCGGTGCGCGTCCCGGCCTTGCGGCGGCGGTGCGAGCTCGCGACCCGGCGCGCGATCGCGAACAACCAGGTGGTGATCGCCGCCCTGCCCTCCCACTCGGGAAGCCGGCGATGGACGACGATGAACACGTCCTGCACGGCGTCCTCGAGCTGCGCGTCGGCGACGCCGAACGTGCGGAGGACGCGCCAGACGAACGCGACGTGCGCCGTGTAGACGGCGTCGAACGTCGGCACGTCGAGCTCGACCTTGGGCACCGGTCTCGAATCGAGGGCGTGGGCCACCGCGGGCATCTGCAGCGTTGGTGCAGCGAGCACCCCGGATCCGTCACGACTCATTTCCAGCCCACCTCGATGCCGAGGGAGCACCGCGCGGTCGCCGAGGACGGCTGGTAGAGCTCGCGGCCGTCGGCGAGCATGAACACGGTCCGCTCGAGAGGGATCATCAGCTCGATGGCCCCGACGAGCCGCGCCAGCGGCGACATCGGCCACGCGACGTTGAACCCACCGCCGAGCGCGGTCCATCGCGAGGCGCCCGCCTGCGGGTCGTCGACCGCGACCCCGATGCCCTGGATTCGCCCGACCTCGGCGGTCATCCACGCGCGCAGCGGGAGATCGCGAGGCCCCCAGCCGGCACGCAGCGTGATGACCTGAAGGCTGACCTCGACCCGCGCCGGCGCGCCGGCGTTGAGGGGGGCGGATTGCGGGACCCAGAGCCCGGCCCCGAGCTCGACGAACCGGTCGAGCCGCCGGGCGTAGCCCGCGAGCTCGACCCCGAGGTTGAGCTGCGGCAGCGCGCCGACGCCGCTGAGGCCGTGGAGGTGCAGTCCGGCGCCCCACATCCCCGGACCCTTCGGCCGCGGCGAGGTCCGGTGGACGAGCCCGAGTGCGCTGCCGCTCCGGGATCCGTCTCGGTCGTCTTCGTCGAGCGCGATCCGGGCGGCGTCCGCGGCTCGCGAGCCCCCCGGCGTCCGCGTGTCCGGGACCATGGATGCGAGGGGCTCGCCCGCGGGCGCGCTGTCCGCGTGGGCGCGGGCCTCGGACGCGAGCCGGGCCACGATCACCGCGACCGCGTCGGCGAGCTCGTCGCAGCGCGCGCTGCGCAGCGTCCGGACGTCATTCGCGACCGTGAGAGCGCGCGCGTCGATCTGCGCGACGAACGCTCCGCGCTCGCGGACGACGGAGATCTCGATCCCGTGGACGGTGGCGTCGAGTGACCGGCCGAGACGCCGCTCGATCCGCGTCCGGACGTCCGCGGCATCGGGACATCCCGCCGGCGCGTGCCACACGAACGGCGACGCGGACGCGACGCTCGGCGCCGACACGAGCGCGAGCAGGACCACGAGCGCGCGCGCGGGCATGGATCGCCGGACACCGGACGCGGGGGCACGTTGCACCGGGACCGCGCTCGACCTCCCGACCGCCGGGTCGGTTGTCTCCATGCCAACGACGTTGACGGTGATCACCTCGATCCCCGCCCGTCCTGCTGTCACGCGCTGCACTGCGAGAGAGGTATTGCAAGACCTCGGCCCATCCCGCGGGGCCCGGCGGGTTCAGGGTAGCTCGGCCGCGATCAGGTCGACGACCGCGCCCGGCGCATCGATGTGGAGCCAGTGGCCGGCGTCGATCGCGTGCGCGTGAACATGTCCCGGGAGGTGAGCGAGCTTCTCGCGATCGGCGGGTGTGAACACGGAGGCACGCTGTGCGACCACGATCTCGACACGCCCGTGCGCGGGATCGAGCAGCGTCGGCCACAGATCGATCGACGCGTAGTCGGTGATCATCTCGCGCACCGCCGCCGTGTCGAGCCGCAGGGTCATCACGCCCGCGGTATCGGGAACGATGTTCATCGCGAGCCACTGCGCGAGCGCGGGCGCGTGACCGTCGGCGACCACGGCGGCGACGAAGTCCTCGCGCCGTGCCCACGTCCGGGGCAACCGCTCCATCAGCTCGAGCACGCGGATCACGCTGTTGTCCGGATCCTTCATGTAGGCGGGGCGCGTGCTCGGGCTCGCATCGAGCATCCACGTCTGCACGACGCGAACGAGCGCACGGGTCCCGAGCACGACCTTGCCGCCGAAGCTGTGGCCCGCGAGCGCCGTGATGTCGCCGAGCTCGCGGACCAGCGCCGCGAGATCGTCGGCGCACGCGGCGACCGTGTGCGGCGGCGTCCCGGGCTCGGACCGCCCGTGCTGGCGCAGATCGACGAGGACGATGCCCCACTCCGGCCGGCGCTCGTTGATCTTGCGCGCGATCCCGCGCCAGTTGCTACCCGAGCCATAGATCCCGTGCGTCATCACGAGCCATTGCGCGGGTGTGTGATCGCTGCGCGCGATCCGCTCGTGATGAAGGCGTGCGGGCACGGGCGGCATTGTGCCACGCCGCCTGCATTCGCCTCGTGGGAGGCGGGCGCGTCGAACCGGCCGTGCGTGCGCGGCGCGGCGCTCCGTGCGATGGTCGACGCATGGATGCGGCGATCACGGCTGCGATCGCCCGACTCGCGGATGCGGGCTTCGATCTCGTCCACCCGTTCGACGCGGTCGCCGCGGCGAACGAGCCCGGCTGGGAGCGCCTGCTCGAGGCCGGACCCGATCAGCGCGTCGGCCTGCTCGTCGGCAACACGCGCGCGCTGTGGCCGCGGTTCGTCACCGCGATGCGGGATCCCGCACTCGCCGCCCAGGCCGATCCACTCGATCGCTACACCGAGCGCACGCTCGAAGCCGCGTTCCCCGGTGCGAGGATCTACTTCGGGCATCGCGAGTACGCCGGCGCGTTCCTGCCGTTCACGCGCCTCGCGGTCGCCACGGGCCTCGGCGCCCTCGCGGCCTCGCACCTCGTGATCCATCCGATCTACGGACCGTGGTTCGCGCTGCGCGCGGTGATCCTCGTCGACGGTGAGCCGCCGGTGCGCGCACCGATCGCCTCGCCCTGCACGTGTGGCGCGGCGTGCCGCACCACGCTCGAGATCGCGCTCGGTGCGACCTCCTGGGAGCCGTGGCTCGCGGTGCGGGACGCGTGCAGCCTCCGCGCGTGGCGCTACAGCGAAGACCAGATCCGCTATCACTACACCAAGCAGTGGATCCCGCCGATCGAGGAACCCGGTTCCCCATAGAGGGGGACTGGGCCCCGATCCGCGTGCCTGTGGGCCCGCGGTTCCGCCGGGTTAGCGGCGGTATGTCCCTTGCTTGAGTGTCCTGGCGTGGCGGGAACCCCTTCGATCTGGCTCGGCGCCGTCCTCCTCGTCGGCTGTGGGTTCGAGGCGACCCCGCTCGAGGAGGACATGCCCGACCCGACGCCGCCCGGCGGCGATCCGGCCGTCGAGCGCAAGTGCACGCCGTCGGACGACAGCCTCCGCCTGTGCATCGACTTCGAGGACACCGCGACGTTCGCCGGCGACGGCTCCGGCCGCGGTCATCATCCGGCGATCGCGGACTCGCTGACCACGATGACGCGTGACGCCGAGCTCGCCGTCCAGCTGTCCGCTCTGTCCAGGCTGCAGATCGCCGAGCACGCCGACCTCGACCTCGCGACCAGCCTGACGGTCTCGATGTGGATGCGTCCCGAGTCCCGTCCGGGCGAAGACGCCGCCTACACGATGCTCGACAATGACGCCCAGTACGCGATCTCCTACCAGGCCGACGGCAGGGTCCGCTGCAGCTTCGGCGAGGACGCGGTCGACTCGATCCTCCCGGTGCTGTCGCGGACCTGGTCCCACGTAGCCTGCACCTATGACGGCAGCATGATGCGGGTCTGGATCGACGGCAGCATCGCGGGCTGCGAGCAGCGCGCGGGCGCGATCGCGAACACGGGCACGATCGGGACCGCGATCGGAGCGGACCTCAGCGCGGGTCCGGCGTTCGCCCAGCAGTTCGTCGGCGGGCTGGACAATGTCCAGGTGTTCGCCCGGGCGTGGACGGCGAGTCAACTGTGCCTCGCCGCGGGCCACGGCAGCGCCGACGACTGTCTCGATGTGTGCCTCGGCTCCGGCGACTAGGACACCGACGATCCCGGGTACCGTTCTCAGACGGGTTTGATAGGCTGTCGTGCCGTGGGTGATGTGCTCGACGCTTTCCATCCGCTCGTCGCGGGCTGGTTCCGCGAGCGGTTCGGCGCGCCGACGGAGCCCCAGCTCGCGGGCTGGCCGCGGATCGGTGCCGGCGAAGACGTCCTGATCGCGGCGCCGACCGGCTCCGGCAAGACGCTCGCCGCGTTCCTGTCGTGCATGGACGCGCTGGTGCGGCGCGGGCTCGACGCGCCGCTCGGGGACCACACGTCGATCCTCTACATCTCGCCGCTCAAGGCGCTGTCGAACGATGTCCACCGCAACCTCGAGGCGCCCCTCGCGGAGCTCGCGGTGTACGCGGCCACGCGCGGCGTCGCGATGCCGGAGATCCGGGTCGGGGTGCGCACCGGAGATACGCCCGCGGGCGAGCGCGTGAAGATGGCGAAGCGCCCGCCGCACATCCTCGTCACCACGCCGGAGTCGCTGTACATCCTGCTGACGACCGACAAGGGGCGCGCCGCGCTCGGTCAGGTCAAGACCGTGATCGTCGACGAGATCCACGCGATCGCCGGTGACAAGCGCGGCGCCCACCTCGCGATCACGCTCGAGCGCCTCGATCGGCTGGTCACCCAGATCGCCGGGCGTGTGCCGGTCCGCATCGGGCTGTCCGCGACGCAGAAGCCGATCGAGACGATCGCGCGGCTGCTGGTCGGGACGCGGCGGCCGCTGCCGCACATCGTCGACGCCGGGCATCGCCGCGAGATCGATCTCGCGATCGAGATCACCGACGACGAGCTCGGCGCGGTCGCCTCGAACGAGCAGTTCGGGCGGGTCTACGACCGGATCGCGGAGCTCGTCACCCAGCATCGGTCGACGATCCTGTTCGTCAACACGCGGCGGCTCGTCGAGCGCGCGGCCGCCGCGCTCGAGCAGCGCCTCGGCGAGGAGCACGTCGTCGCGCACCACGGATCGATGTCGCGCACGCTGCGGCTCGCGGCGGAGCAGAAGCTCAAGCTCGGTCAGGTCAAGTGCGCGGTCGCGACCGCGTCGCTCGAGCTCGGCATCGATGTCGGCACGGTCGATCTGGTGATCCAGCTCGGCTCGCCGCGCTCGATCGCGACGCTGCTCCAGCGCGTCGGTCGCTCGGGCCACACCCTCGGCGGCACGCCGAAGGGCCGGCTGTTCGCCCTGACGCGCGACCAGCTCGTCGAGTGCGGCTCGCTCGTGCGCGGCGTGCGGCGCGGCAACCTCGACACGATCACGCTGCGCGATGCACCGCTCGACATCCTCGCGCAGCAGATCGTCGCGATCTGCTCGGGCGAGGAGCTCGACGAGGCCGATCTCGGTGCGTTGATCCGCGGCGCGGCGCCGTACGCCAACCTCGGCGACGACCAGCTCGAGCAGATCCTCGAGATGGTGTCCGAGGGCGTGTCCGCGCGGCGCGGGCGCGTCGGTGCGCACATCCATCGCGATCGGATCGCGGGCAAGCTGCGCGGCCGCCGGGGTGCCCGGCTCGCGGCGATCATGTGCGGCGGCGCGATCCCTGACAACAACAACTACGCGGTCGTGCAGTGGCCCGAGGAGACCCGGGTCGGCGAGGTCGACGAGGACTTCGCGATCGACAGCTCGGCCGGCGACATCTTCCAGCTCGGCAACACCGCGTGGCGGATCCGCCGGATCGAGTCCGGCAAGGTCTACGTCGAGGACGCGAAGGGGATGCCGCCGACGATCCCGTTCTGGTTCGGCGAGGCGCCGGCGCGCACACGCGAGCTGTCGGACGAGGTCAGCGCGCTGCGCGGCGAGATCTGTCGCCGGCTCGGCGACGGCCTCGACGTCGACGCGCTCGCAGCGTGGCTCGCGGCGGAGACCAGCATGTCCCTGCGCGCGGCGCAGCAGCTCGTCGCGTACCTCGCGGCGGCGCGAACCGCGCTCGGCGCGTTGCCGCGCAAGGACCTCCTGATCGCCGAGCGGTTCTTCGACGAGGGCGGCGGGATGCAGCTCGTGATCCATGCGCCGCTCGGCGGCCGGATCAACCGCGCGTGGGGCCTCGCGCTGCGCAAGAAGTTCTGCGTCACGTTCGACTTCGAGCTCCAGGCCGCGGCGACCGACGACGGCATCGTGATCTCGCTCGGTCAGCCCCACAGCTTCCCGCTCGACAGCGTGTTCGGCTACGTGACGTCCCAGCTGGCCGAGGCGACGCTGGTCCAGGCGCTGCTCGATCGGCCGATGTTCGAGATCCGCTGGCGCTGGAACGTCACCCGCTCGTTGACGGTGCTGCGCCGCCGCGGCGGCAAGAAGGTCCCACCGCACCTCGTCAAGATGCGGGCCGCCGACACGCTGTCGGTCGTGTTCCCGCACGCGGTCGCGTGTGGCGAGAACATCACCGGGCCGCGCGAGATCCCCGATCACCCGCTCGTGTTCGAGACGATCCGCGACTGCCTCGTCGAGGCGATGGATCTCGAGGGCCTGCGCGGGATGATCGAGCAGCTCGAGCGCGGCGAGATCCAGGTGCTCGCGAAGGACACCGTCGAGCCGAGCCCGCTGTCGCACGAGCTGCTCAACGCGAACCCCTACGCCTTCCTCGACGACGCGCCGCTCGAGGAGCGCCGCACGCGCGCCGTCTCGCTGCGCCGCGGCCTGCCGCAGACGGTGTCGAGCTCGGGTATCGACGATGTCGGCGCCCTCGACGAGGCCGCGATCACCGCGGCGACCGAGGAGGTCACGCCGGTCGTCCGCGA
>Ga0102851_10002567_pt1 | contig 10993 bp, 8 predicted proteins | sample Mud3Dept3metaG_FD_79558 | JGI IMG/M metagenome (GOLD analysis project Ga0102851, IMG submission 79558) | Freshwater wetland microbial communities from Ohio, USA, analyzing the effect of biotic and abiotic controls - Mud 3 Core 4 Depth 3... | ecosystem: Environmental > Aquatic > Freshwater >...
ACCAGGGATAACCTGCAATAATGAGGGTATCCTCTCCTCTTCTCTCCACAAACTGCAGTGCTGCATTCCTGAGACAGTTTGAAAAGCTGGTGCGCGGGATTTTAGAGGCCACAGTCTTTGTGAATTTTGCCTTAAAACCTGATGGACTCTCTTCTCTTGTGGAAGCTGAAAAGACGATGCTGTCTCCCTTTTTGGCCTCCAGTTCAAAAAATCCCGGTGTAAACAGATCTTCAGAGTAGTCATACCCCCGCCTTTGTTCTTCAATATACTCTACTCCCAGATACCAGTCAGGCACAGGAATGAATTCAACCTTTGTAGAAAACTGCATATGCAGTGACGGGAAACCTTCATACATTTTTGATTTGATCCCGTTTTTGATGAACTCAACTTTTGTATTGGCCGTCATGTTCGCATGCGCAAGCTCATGAATGCTCCTGAATACAAGAAACGGGCGTATCTGAAGCTTCATAGGTTCGGAAGCTTCAAGAATGGTATATCGCATCAGCAATTGTTCTTCATAATGTACAAGCAACCTCTCCATCTTTAGCATAACATTCCCCACGCGGAAAATCCTCATGGGAATAACTTCTGTTTCAAAATCTTCTATGTATTTATGCCCTTTCGGACTGAAATAATCGCCCTTATATTTTCTTATACCAATATTAAAGCTTTTATCATTGTTCAATACAGTAACATCGAGAGAAGAAAGCAATACATACCTTCCTCCGCCAAGCTCGTCAACCGGACAAACCAGCAAACCATGGTATTTACGTGTATTGCACTCTACTAAAGTTGTTGAAGCATACGATCCGGCCCTGTTCGTTCTTATGATTTCCCGTGAAAGCGAATACTCAAGATTTACGATCTGACTCTTGTCAAACTTAATATAGCTCATTTTAATGCTGTTTCGTTTAGTATAAAAAGCCTTTTAAGTTAAAAAATATTATCCAACTTTACAAACCGTTTTTGTAATGCATGATAATTATAATTTACACCTGCAGAAGCAGGGAAGAAAAAAAGAATAACTTTGCATTTCGATTAATTAAACTACTATAAATTAAAGTATTGGTTCATGATCAGGCACCTTTTACTGTTTATTATTGTTTTAGCAACCCTACCCGGCTGCAAAAATAACAATATTGCGATAAAAGGCAAACTCATAAACCCGGTTAGTGGAGAATATATTTATCTTGATGAACTCAGATCAAACGATCTGGTAACTGTGGATTCAGTCCCTGTCTCAGAAGAGGGAACATTTTCTCTGACAAGAAAAATTGAGTTCCCTTCCTTTTATCTCCTGAAAACTGATGAATCCAATTTCCTGACAATGCTGCTTGAACCAGGACAAAAAATAGAACTTACAGCCGACAGGAATTCATTGAACTTTCCTGCTTATATTTCGGGATCGGGTGGTACAGAGCTGATGGCAGAATATAACAGGAAGTTGCAGGCTACGATAGATAAGCTTGCCGGCCTCAGGGAGGAATATGTACAAAATCTCGGCAGCCCTCAGCTGTATATAGTTATGACCCGGCTCGACAGTATAGCGCAAATCTATCTTGATGATATAAATTCCTATACAAAAAAATATATCGACGAAAACCTTACATCTCTTGTAATCCTTGCAGCTTTATACCAGCAGGTGGCTCCGGGGGAATATGTACTGAATCCAGGGACTGATTTGCAATATTTTATTCGTGTTGACTCAGCTTTGTCCATCCTTTATCCTGATTATGAACCTGTTAAATCATTACATGAGCAGGTCCGGAATATGATCTCAGAAATCCCGGAACAAAACCTGATCTCTCCCGTAATCCCCCGGGGATCTGAAGTGCCTGAGATAACCCTGCCGAATCCCGAAGGAGACACTATCAGGCTCTCCTCAACCAGGGGGAATGTGGTCCTGCTGGATTTCTGGGCAGCATGGTGCTCCCCATGCAGAAAGGAAAATCCGAATCTTGTTAAAGCTTATAACCTGTATCACAACAAAGGATTTCAGATCTACCAGGTGTCGCTTGACAGAACCAGGGAAGCCTGGGTACAAGGTATTCAGGAAGATAATCTCGGCGAATGGATCCATGTAAGCGATGTAAAATACTGGAATTCTGCTGTGGTTCCCCTCTACAAAATCGAATCTATCCCATCTAATTATCTGCTTGACAGGGAAGGACGTGTTATCGCATCGGACCTGCGTGGAGAATCACTTCAGATAAAACTGGCTGAATTATTTGACAACTAACACTGCCTGGCTGAAAATGAAATTTCAACAACTTTTGCAATGAAGAAATATCTGATACTGATTATTCCTGTATTGCTTGTAACAGGATGCCGGAACAGGAATACTTTTACAGTCAATGGCTCTATGAAAGTACACTCTGATAAAGAGTATATTTACATTAACAGGGTCAACGTGGATCAACTTGTTCTGATTGACTCTGCCCGGATCAACAGCAGGGATCAGTTCCGGTTCAGGGTTAAGGCTGAAGAGATAGATTATTACCAGGTCGGATATCCGCCTGAGGATTTTGTGACACTCCTGGCCGTTCCGGGTGAGAAAATTAATCTTGTCTTCAATGTCGGAAGGCTCTCAGAAAACTATGAAGTTACCGGATCGGAAGGCTCCGGACAAGTACAAATACTTGACCTTAAGCTTCTTAATACGAAGAAAAAACTTGATTCAATCAGCACTCTCTACACGAAGGCTGAAAAAGAACCTGATTTTGAGGCAAAAAAAAGGTTCTATGAAGCAGAGTATCTCAATCTTATCAGGGAACAACGGAAATTCAATATCGAATTCATAATTAAAAACATATCATCCCTTTCAGCTATCAAAGCGCTTTATCAGAGGATCGACGAAAATACATATGTGCTTTATGAACCACGCGACCTGCAGTACCTTAAAATCGTCACCGACTCTCTTAAACGGCACTTTCCGGATTCAAAACATACCAGAGCGCTGGTTGGTGACTTTAACAAAGAGATGAATCAGTTCTATACCAGGCAACTTCAACAAATGTCGTCTTCATTGCCTGAAACAAAGCTTGATCCTGATTTAAAGGACATTAACGGAAACAGGGTGAAACTTTCCTCCCAGAGGGGAAAATATGTTCTTCTTGCATTCTGGTCGGCAGATTCCAGGGAGTGCATTGCAGAAAATCTTCAGCTTAAGGAATATTATCGTCTCTATAACAGACAGGGATTCCAGATTTACCAGATTAATCTGGATGCGGATGAATCAACCTGGAAAACAGCAGTTAAATTCGATGAACTGCCATGGATAAACACAAGGGAAGATGATCCTGCCAATCCGGTAAATGCCAGGCTTTATAATGTAAAATCCCTGCCGGCAAATTATTTTTATGATCCTGAAGGGAATGTCATAGCATCAGATCTTCATGGCAGAAACCTGCAGATAAAACTAAATCAATTATTTAATAATTAACCAACAGCATTGACTGGTTCAGGTAAAATATTCTTTGCTTCCGATTTTCATCTTGGTCTGGAAACGGGCTCTCCTCCGCTTGTCCGGGAGAAGAAGGTGGTCAGCTGGCTTGACAAAATTGCACCACAAGCGGATGAGATATATCTCGTGGGTGATGTATTTGACTTCTGGTATGAATATAAACGTGTTGTCCCGCGCGGATTTACCCGTTTTCTTGGAACTGTTTCAAAGATAACAGATGCCGGCATCCCTGTACATTTCTTTACCGGGAATCATGATATGTGGATTGGCGATTATTTAACAAATGAATGCGGTGTGATAATGCACACAAAACCTTTTACTACTTTCTTTAACGGGAAAAAGTTTCATATTGCTCATGGAGAAGGTCTTGGTTCAAAAAATTCAGGTTATAAAATACTTCTTGGAATATTTCATAGCAGGATTACCACGGCCTTGTTTTCATCCCTCCATCCATCAATAGGGGTAGGTCTCGGGCACAGATGGTCTCTCAGTTCAAGGCTCGCCACGGGTATTTCGCTGGAGTTTATGGGGGAAGATAAGGAGGATCTGATCAGGTATGCCCTTTCATTTTCAGTTGCAGATAAAATTGATTTCTTTATTTTCGGCCACCGTCATCTGGCAATGTCCTATAAGCTGAAGAATGGTGCTGAAATATTATTTCTCGGTGACTGGATAAAACACAGCAGTTTTGCTGAATGGGACGGGAACAACCTTGCCCTTAAAACACTTGAATGACAGGCTTTTCCTCAACCTTCACGGAAATCATATAATAAGAATACTGGTCATTTATTCTGTCGAACTGGTATACCAGTTTGTTCCCCGATTTCCTGGCCATGTCAATGAGACCCATATTCCCCGTACTACTGGAGCTCATAGTCTGACCTGAAAGGGATTTTCTGAAAAGTTTTGTAAGACCCTCCTTATCATACCCATTTATTATATCAAGCTTTTCCTTCAGATGGTCAACTTTATCATTTGCGATCAGGTTACCTGTGGTCAGATGGTATGTATGATTTTTATATCTGATCATGGCCACCGGCATCCCATATTTCTCCTCATCATCACGTCCGGGACTATATCTGGCGACATTCTCAATTATTTCCACAAGTATGCTGAATACCCGTCTTCTGAGGGTGGATTCAACATCATCCTCGGCAAGCTTTGTCTCGGTGAATGTAAGCACCTCTTTTCCAACATCGGCGGTAATATGCCCTGACCATATAAGATAAATATTTTTTTCAGCCATCAGCCTTTCGAGCTGTGAAATAGCTTTGCCGCTGAATGGCTTCACCACGTCTCCATAGTGAACTCCTACTCCCTCAGAATTCACAGTTTTACTAAGGATGAAATAGGAATTCTCCTTATCCAGCTCCAGAAAATCATAATCGAGCTTATTGCCTGTCGATTTTGCCATTTCTATGAGCCCTAATCCTGCGCCACCTTTACTGCTCAGTTCGGAATTGCTCAGCATCTGCATGTAAACAGTCCGGATCTCGCTTGTATCAAGGCTATTGATCTGGTCAAGCCTTTTTTTCAGGTCTTCAATATTAACCACCGAAATGACATTCCCGGTTGTTACGGTATAACCTCCGTCAGCTTTTGAATAGACCACCAGGGACATATCTGCCAGTTGTAACTGATCACTGTGCCTTGTTACATTCTGAAGGCTTTCAAGTACATACATAAACAACCGCTTCCGGCTTAAAAAGCCGAACTCTGCATTTTCCATCTCTTTTTCAATAAGCATGAGAAGGGGAACCGAATTCTCGTTCGTTACAACACCCCTGTAAACGAGCATCAGGCTTTCCATTTTCATTTTCTCCCGAATCCGGCGTATGAGATCCATGCAAAGAAGATCAGGTATATTTAAGGGCTAAAAATAAAAAAAACCGGATATTCTGCAAAATATTTAAATCATAAGTGGATGAAAACAGTATAGAAATTGAATAAGGATTCTTCCGGCCTCTTTTCCGGTCTCGCATATTGTATGCTTTTATCATCGGACAATCTGCTCACCCATCTGAATACCAGACATTTATTGAAGCCGGTAAGAATAAGCCTTAATACCTATACAGGCTTTTGTAATAATTATTACCTTGGACTGATAAAATTAAATGATAAATAATGCTTTACAGGTTTCTGCAGTTCATAATCCCTCCATTTGGTTTCCGGGTTTACTTCAGACGTATTTTTTATTCGAATCTAAAGAAAGTGCCTCTTGAGAAACCGCTGCTGTTTGTCGGAAACCACCAGAATTCCTTCATGGACGGGGTTCTTGTCGGTTGTTACCTGACTCAACCTATTCATTTTACCATGCGGGCTGATATGTTCAGGAAGCCATTTGCCAGTTTTTGTCTCAGGGAGCTGAATGTAAAACCTGTTTACCGGATGGAGGAGGGTTTTGAAAATGTACATAAGAACATTGAAGCTTTCACCGCTATCTATGACGTGCTTAAAAAAAACGGGAATTTCATAATGTTCTCCGAGGGGATCTGCATTCAGGAAAAACGCCTTCACAGGCTGAGAAAGGGCACAGCAAGACTGGCATTCGGAGCTGAGGAAAAATTCGGACTGGATGTGAATATCGTCCCGGTAGGCATAAACTATACCTATCCCGACAGGTTCAGAAAAGAAATAATGATAAACTTCCATGAATCATTCAGCATTAAAGAACTTACAGATCTTTATAATGCACATCCCGCAAAAGCATTACTCGCCTTTAACGAAAAATGCAATGAGGGATTGCTTAAAGAAGTTATAATAGTTGAAGATCCGAAAAACGACTGGCTGGCAGAAGAGCTCCTTAAAATGGGAAGGAATAACATGGTCCTTCCTTTCTTCCGCTGGATGTTCCATACTGACGACAGAAGGCTGGCCGAAAAAAGTATCGCCGACAGGATAAATTATCTGTCTAAAACATCACCTGAAGGGCTTGAATCGCTCAACGAGAAAGTTAAAGCATATACCAGCCTGCTTTCCGGATCAGGGCTCAGGGATGAGAACCTGGCCAGAAAACTGGACTGGGGCTGGTTAAGATATTTTACCGTTATTGCAGGTTTCCCGGTCTTTCTTGCAGGCTATATCGCCAATCTGATACCATTTGTTGTTCCGGCGGCATTAACCGGAAAGTTCATTAAAGATTCCAGATTTACCACCGGATTTTATGTCGCCACGGGCACAGTGCTCTACCTGATATATTTTCCCCTTCTTCTGATCCTTGCAGCAGTATTTTTCGGATGGACCGGATTTTTTCTCGGATTGTTGATTCCGCTGGCAGGATACCTTGTCCTTTTTTACCAGGAGATCTTCAGGGAACGTATGAACAGACTGCGCTTCAGCATAAAATCTCTTACAGACAAATCCCTGATTGCCAATCTGAAAAATCAGCGCAAAGAAATCCAGATGATCCTGGATAATATTAAGATCGCTTAATTAACTCCATTCTTAAGCCATAAACATGTATTCAGTAATCGATACAATAAGAGCTGAACTGATCCGTAATGCTGATGAAAAGACACGGATCCAGGGGGAAAAATTCTTTAAGGAAAATGTGAAGATCTATGGGCTGAAGTCGGCACAGGTTACACAAATCGGCAGGGATTTTTATAAAACCCTGCCTGATAAGTCTAAATCCGCGATTTTCTCTTTGTGTGAAGGCTTCTGGAAGTCGGGATATTTGGAAGAGGCTGGTATTGCATGCATGTGGTCTTATAATGTAAGAAAGGATTATGTTCCCGGAGATTTTACTCTTTTTGAAAAATGGGTGAACAAATATGTTACAAACTGGGCAGCCTGTGATACTTTATGCAACCATACGGTGGGTACGTTCATTGAAATGTATCCTGATTTTCTTTCTGGATTAAAGAGATGGGCGCATTCACAAAACCGCTGGGTAAAGCGGGCCTCTGCTGTGTCGCTGATAGTACCTGCCAGAAAGGGTAAATTTCTTTCAGATATCTTGGAAATAGCTGATATTCTGTTCTTTGACAGTGATGATATGGTGCAGAAAGGATACGGATGGATGCTCAAGGCAGCCAGCCAGGCTTATCAGAATGAGGTATTTGAATATGTAATGAGCAGGAAATCAACTATGCCAAGGACATCGCTCAGGTACGCTATCGAAAAGATGCCACCCCGGTTAAAAGCTTTGGCCATGAAGAAATGATATTGACCAGTGTAATATGCAATAAATAACGCGTTGTGCAGTTAACCATCTTCTCTGGCTGCATGTACTCATCCCCCCAACCCCCTTCTCTGCTGTCGCAAAGAAGGGGGTGACTATTGAATTACATTACAAAACCATCCCCCTCTTTGCGCAAGCAGAGAGGGGGACGCAAGGGGGTGAGTACGTGTGATTGAGAGGGGGAATAAAAGGGGGTGAGTACGTGTGGTTGAAAGGGGGAAATAAGGGAGTGAGTTCATGAAAGTTTTATTGGGATAAATAATTGAATTTCAAATATATTAAGATTTCAACCGCACAAGACGTTAATAAATATTTAATAGGTATGAAACGATTATTCTTAACAGCAATTATTGTAGCATCCGGTCCGGTAATATTCAGTCAGAAAAATGATCTGAACTCCAGGATAAAAAGTACTGTTAATGAAATAACAGAATATGAGAGGAATATATATACTGACCTTCACAAAAATCCGGAGCTGTCACAGATGGAAACTGCCACACCGGCTAAACTGGCTTCCGAACTCATGAAACTTGGATTTGAAGTAACTGATGGAGTTGGAGTTAATGGTGTAGTAGGTCTTTTACGGAATGGAAAAGGTAAGGTCATTATGCTGCGCACTGATATGGATGCCCTTCCGGTAAAAGAAAATACCGGACTTCCGTATGCCAGTACCGTCATCATGAAAGATGCTGCCGGAAATGAAAGTCCTGTCATGCATGCGTGCGGCCATGATCTTCACATGACAACCTGGCTTGGCACACTCAGTACACTCGTTGAGCTGAAGAAAGAATGGAAGGGTACAATAATGGCTGTTGCCCAGCCTGCTGAAGAGGGATCAATCGGGGCACAGGCAATGATCAATGACGGACTCTTTAAAAGATTCCCTGTCCCTGACTATGCATTATGTTACCATGTGAGCGCGGAATTGCCTGCAGGAGTCGTTGGATATTATCCGGGGCCTATTTGTGCAGGGGTCAGATCTGCCGAGATTACTGTCTACGGAACAGGGGGACACGGCGCAATGCCGCATACAACTATAGATCCCATAGTTATCGCTGCCCGGATAATTATTGATATACAAACAATTGTCAGTCGTGAGATCAATCCGGTTAAACCTGCGGTTGTCACCGTTGGTGCCATTCACGGGGGCATAAAGAATAATATAATTCCCGATGAGGTTAAGATGCTTCTTACTATCAGGTTTTTTGAGGATGATGTCTTCAGTACTATTAAGGAATCGCTTATTAATATTACAAGGGGGGCAGCAATTACCGCAGGTCTCCCTGAAAATAAAATGCCGCTTGTTGTATTCAGTGAGGGTGTTACCCCTCCCGTTTCAAATAATCCTGAACTTGTAATGAAAGTAGCGGATTCGATGAAAAATATTCTCGGTGATGACAAGTTGATCCGTGTAGATCCGGCAACTGTTGCTGAGGACTTTGGTAAATATGGTCTGACTGACGAAAAAATTCCAATCGCCATTTTCTGGCTGGGAGGAGTTAATCCTGAAAAGTATAGTGATCATATGAAGAATGGAACACCTCTTACACCCCTGCACAACTCGTCATTCACTCCCGATTTTGTCCCGACATTTAAAACCGGAGTCGCTGCCATGTCTAAAACTGTAATAAACCTTCTGGGAAATGATTATCCTGCCCAACCTTCCCTGTCGAGGTTACGGTAGTTGATGGCTTCCGAAATATGTTCAGCTGTTATATTATCGGACTCAGCCAGATCCGCAATAGTTCTGGCGACTTTTAAAATCCTGTCGTAAGCCCTTGCCGAAAGGCCTCTGAGTTCCATGGCTGTTTTCAGAAGTCTTCCACCCGCTTCATCAAGGTGGCAGAATTTTCTTTGCATTGCCGGCGACATCTGGGCATTTGAATAGACACCCCTGACAGAAGCAAACCGACTGGCCTGCACTGCCCTTGCCTTTATGACCCTTCCCCGGACAACCTCTGATTTTTCTATGGTTCCGGCATCTGACAGCTTATCATATTTGACAGGGACCACCTCTATGTGGATATCAATGCGATCCAGCAGCGGACCGGAGATCCTGTTAAGGTATTTCTGGACCATTCCCGGTGAGCACATGCATTCCTTTTCAGGGTGGTTATGAAATCCGCAGGGGCAGGGATTCATTGAGGCAATGAGCATAAAACTTGCCGGATAGTCGCAGGTTGATTTGGCTCTCGAGATAGTTATGATCCTGTCTTCCAAAGGCTGCCTCATCACCTCAAGAACCGTGCGTTTGAATTCCGGCAGTTCATCGAGAAACAAAACACCGTTATGGCCAAGAGATATCTCCCCGGGCTGTGGAAAAGTTCCTCCCCCAACCAGGGCGACATCTGAGATAGTGTGGTGTGGTGACCTGAAGGGTCTTTTGGTCATTAAGGCAGTATGATCGTCGATCTTACCTGCAACAGAATGTATTTTGGTGGTTTCAAGTGCCTCTTCAAGTGTGAGCGGTGGCATAATTGTGCCTAATCGCTTGGCTAACATTGTTTTACCCGAACCGGGAGGCCCTATCATAATTAAATTATGGTGTCCTGCAGCTGCCACTTCAAGGGCTCTTTTTACATTTTCCTGTCCGCGTACATCTGAAAAATCAACATCATATTTATTTGCTTCACCATTGAAAATTTCCATAAGATCCACTTTTACAGGATCAAATTTCCGGATCCCGTTAAAGAAACTGACCACATCTTCCAGGTTCTCCATTCCATACACCTCCAGACCATCCACCACTGCTGCTTCACGGGCATTCTTCATTGGAACTATAACCCCTTTAAATCCTTCTTCCCTTGCCCTTAATGCTATAGGCAACACTCCTTTGACCGGTTGTAAAGTTCCGTCAAGAGAGAGCTCTCCCATCAGAATGAATGATTCAATTTCTCCCTTGACAACTTTCTCATCTGCTGCCAGGATTCCCATGGCTAAAGGCAGGTCGTACGATGAACCCTCTTTGCGGATATCGGCCGGAGCCATATTTATAACAACCTGCTTGCCCGGCCAGTGATGACCAAGAGAACGAATTGCAGATTCAATTCTCTGCTGGCTCTCCTTCACTGCAACATCAGGAAGTCCGACAAGGAAAAAACGGACACCCCGCGACACATTTACTTCAATTGTAACTGTCACTGCATCAATGCCTGCCACGGCACTGGCAAATGTTCTTACTAACATAATTATAATTTATTAGCACGTTCGGAAACACTATATCAAATATACAGAAAAAAGATAAAAGATAAAAGAATAAAGATAAAAGTTGAGGAAGGTTTAAAAGGGTTGATGAGAGTTGAAGGGGGTTGAAGAAGGGAGGGGGAGAGGGTGAGAGAGAGGGTGAG
>Ga0102851_10002568_pt1 | contig 10993 bp, 11 predicted proteins | sample Mud3Dept3metaG_FD_79558 | JGI IMG/M metagenome (GOLD analysis project Ga0102851, IMG submission 79558) | Freshwater wetland microbial communities from Ohio, USA, analyzing the effect of biotic and abiotic controls - Mud 3 Core 4 Depth 3... | ecosystem: Environmental > Aquatic > Freshwater >...
CTGCAATAATTGCGGCGCTAATATAGAATCAGCGCCTCATCCCGTAAGGGACCAGCAGGAAGAGGCGGCCGCGCGCCAGTCAGAGCATAAAGATATAGCCCATCCCATTACCCTTGAATTCAGGGAACGCATACAAAAGAAAGTGCTGGACGCTTTTGATGCCGAGAAGAAGCGAGGGCCGGCTCCGGTTTATAAGGCGGCAGAGGCAGAGGAAGAAGACTAATAGTAATCGGGAATTTCCTTCTGCCCGGTAGTGTAAAGGTAGCACACGAGAATTTGGATCTCGGCGTTGAGGTTCGAATCCTCACCGGGCAACCATGGTTCGACGCGCACGGAGTTTAATCGAAGCGCTTGCTCACCATGGCCCTGAGCAAGTGAACGGATGAGAACGCGCCGAAGGGCCAATACGAGAACGGGATAAGACATGGCAGAGAAGTGTTCATTTTGCGGAAAATCACGCGAGAGGGTAAGAAAATTATTCTCCGGACAGGGCGCTTACATCTGCGAGAGCTGCGTAAAACTTTGTAACCAGATACTGGCCAGCGACGAGGAAGAGGAGATAAAGCTAAAACGCGATTCGCGCGTCAAAGAGCTACTTAAGCCCGCAGAGATAAAGCGTCAACTCGACCAGTATGTCATCGGGCAGGAGCGCGCCAAGAGGCAGCTTTCCGTCTCGGTATACAATCATTACAAAAGGATAGCGACGCAGGCAGCCAACCGCGATGTGGAATTCGAGAAGGCGAATGTCTTGCTGATCGGCCCGACCGGTTCCGGAAAAACACTGATGGCGAGGACCCTCGCTAAGATCCTTGATGTCCCGTTCGCTTTATGCGACGCCACACCTCTTACCGAGGCCGGATATGTCGGCGAAGATGTCGAGAACGTCATCTTGCGCTTATTGCAGTCCTGCAATTACGATGTGAAGCGCGCCCAGTACGGGATAGTCTATATAGACGAGATAGACAAGATAGGAAGGACGCACGATAATGTCTCGGTCACGCGCGACGTCTCCGGCGAAGGCGTCCAGCAGGCCTTATTGAAGATATTGGAAGGCACGACCGCGAATGTCCCTCCGCAGGGAGGGAGGAAACACCCGCAGCAGGAATATATACAGGTCGATACCACAAACATATTATTTATCTGCGGCGGCACGTTTTCCGCTTTGAATAAGATAATAGAGCGCAGGATAGGAAAGAAGACCATCGGTTTTTCCACTTATCTCGATGAGCCGCAGGTCAGCAAGGCAAAGAGGCTTGGAGATATATTAGCGCAGGTCGAACCCGAGGACCTCCTGAAATTCGGAATGATACCGGAGTTTGTGGGGCGGTTTTCGGTCACGGCGACATTGAATCCTCTTGACGAAAAGGACTTGGTCGACGTATTGCTTAAGCCGAAGAACTCGCTGATAAAGCAGTATACCAAATATTTTGAGATGGAGAACGTCAAGCTGACTTTTTCCGATGATTCTCTGGCCGCTATCGCGAAAGAGGCGTTACGCAAGGGCACCGGCGCGCGCGGGCTACGCTCGATACTGGAAGAAATAATGTTCGAGGTAATGTATGAGTTGCCTTCGCAGAGCGAGATCGCCGAGTGCATAATCACGCCAGAGAGCATTACACGGAAATCCAAGCCGATATTGATCGCGCGCGGTGAAGAAAAAGATAAACGCAAGATCGCATAAGAAAACGTAAAGTGTAAAGCGTAAAGCGCAAAATCAAAGCTTAAAGTTCAAAATCTTAAGCTTTACATTTTAGTTTTACGCTTTGCGCTTCGAGTTTTTCGCTATAATCAAAGGTTTATATTGAATAGCATTGGTTGCATAATCTTAGCTGCCGGTAAAGGCACGCGCTTTAAGTCCGATATCCCTAAAGTCTTACACGAGCTGCACGGCAGGCCTATTCTGCAAAATATTCTGGATGTCGTCGCGCAGGCCGGTTTTCGCAGGCCGGTGGTCGTGATAGGCCATAAAGCGGGCGAAGTACGGAATTTTTTGAGGGATAAGGCGATAACGGTAACACAAAATAAGCAGCTCGGCACCGCTGACGCCCTGAAGGCCGGAAAGAAGTATCTGTCGCGTTTTAAGGATATAGTTGTCCTTTACGGCGATGTACCTTTGGTTAAAGCCGGGACGATAAGGTCTTTGATAAAAGAACACAGGGTTTCCGGCGCGGCATGCACCCTCCTGACAGTTTTTGTGGATGATCCCTCCGGCTACGGCAGGATCATCCGCGGAAATTCAGATGAGGTAAAGGGCATAGTCGAGGAGAAAGAGGCAAGCGAAGAAGAGAAGCGGATACGCGAGATAAATGTCGGCCTGTATTGTTTTAAGAGGCATGATTTGTTTGAGGCGATAAATGAAGTAGGAAAGTCCAAGGTCAAGAAGGAATATTATCTGACCGACTTAATAGAGATATTGATCGGCGAGGGTAAGCGGGTCAGCGCGGTTGGTACCGCTGATACGGACGAGACTATGGGGATAAATTCACGTGAAGACCTCTCCCGGGCTTTTTTGGCCCTGAACAAGAGGATGATAAAAAAACTAACGGAAAACTCCGTTACGGTAATGGATCCCTCGACCGCGTATATTTCACCCGACGCTAAAATAGGAAAAGATACGGTGGTTTGGCCCTTTGTGGTCATCGAGAAGAACGTAAAAGTGGGAAAGCGCTGTTCTGTCGGGCCTTTCTGCAGGTTAAGGTCCGGCACAGTCTTGGAAGACGATGTCGAGATAGGAAATTTTGTCGAGGTAGTCCGCTCTAAGGTCAAGGCCAAGTCAAAGGCGAAACATTTGACTTATTTAGGCGATTGCGTTGTCGGGCGCGAGGCAAATATCGGTTGCGGCACCATAACGGCGAACTTCGACGGGAGAAACAAGAACAGGACGACGATAGGCGATAAGGCCTATATCGGCAGCGGCACCATATTTGTCGCGCCGGTTAAAGTCGGCAAAGGCGCCGTGACAGGCGCGGGCTCCGTAGTCCTAAGGAATAAGAATATCCCGGCTAATGCCGTCGCGGTCGGTGTGCCGGCGAAGATCTTAAATAAAAAGGAAAAGGGATGAAAAATAACGATCTATTGATCTTCTCGGGAAACTCAAATCCGGAACTGGCCAAGAAGATATGCCATAATCTTAAAGTGTCGCTCGGCGACGCCGAAGTCGACAGGTTCAATGACGGAGAGATAAGAACGCGGATCAAGGAAGATGTAAGAGGAAGAGACGTCTTTATAGTGCAGCCTACCTGTTATCCCGTAAACGAAAATTTGATGGAGCTTTTGATTTTAATAGACGCGATAAAGCGCTCATCCGCCCGCAGGATAACGGCGGTTGTCCCTTATTATGGCTACAGCAGGCAGGATAGAAAGGACAGGCCGCGCGTTCCCATAACCGCTAAACTGGTCGCGAACCTCATAACCGTCGCGGGCGCGAACAGGGTCCTGACGATGGACTTGCACGCGGGCCAGATACAGGGATTTTTCGATATCCCGCTTGATAACCTCTTCGCTGTAAACGCCTTTATGGACTATTTCGAGCATAAGCGGCTTCCGGATTTAGTGGTCGTCTCCCCCGATGTCGGAGGCATTAAGATGGCGCGCGCCTATGCCAAGAAATTCAAGGCGGGCCTAGCCGTGGTCGATAAAAGGCGCATCAACGATCGGGAAGCGGAAGTGATGAATATAATGGGCGAGGTAAGAGGAAAGAACGTATGCTTGATAGACGACCTTGTCGCGACGGCAGGGACGTTAGTCGAGGCGGTGGCGGCGCTCAAGAATGCCGGCGCCAAGAAAGTATTCGCGGCCGCCACACATCCCGTTTTATCCGGTCCCGCCATCGAGAGGATAGAGCATTCCGAACTGGAAGAGCTTATAGTTACAGATACGATACCCATACCGAAAGAAAAGAGGACATCGCGCATAAAGGTCGTTTCGGTCGCGCCGCTTTTAGCCAAGGCCATAGACAGGATACATAAAGAGGAGTCGGTAAGCACATTATTCGATAAAGTATATCTATAATTGGGCCGTAATAAATAAAGGCCGTTAAAAGAAAGAGAGGTTTCAAGACTAGATGGAACAGGTCAAGTTAGCAGGTAAGGTCAGGAAGGAAATCGGTAAAGAGGAGGTCAAGCGCCATCGCCTTCAAGGGATAATACCGGCCATTGTCTATAGGAAAGGCGAGAAATCGATGCCGCTGTTTCTGGATATCAAAGCGATGGATAAGGCCCTTCATACATCGGCCGGCGAGAACGTCATCATAAATTTGAAGATAGAGGGTGACGAGAAGAAGAAGGACAGGACATGCATCATAAAGGAGATACAGCATAATCCCTTGAGCGGCGGCATAATACACGTCGATTTCAACGAGATATCGTTGACCGAGACGATAAAAGTAAGCGTGCCGCTTGCCACGAAGGGCGACTCTCTCGGGGTCAAGCAGGATGGCGGCGTCTTGGAGCATCTGCTTTGGGAGATTCAGGTCGAGTGTCTTCCGACCGAGATCCCGCAGAAGCTTGAGGTCGATATCGCTAATCTAAAGATAGGCGACGCCTTATTCGTCAAAGATATAATCGCGCCAAAGGGCGTAAAGATACTCAATGATCCCGAAGTTAGGATAATTGCCGTAGAAAAACCCGTTGAGATCAAAGCCGAGGAAGCGGCTCCGGAAGCGGAGATAACCGAGCCCGAAGTCTTAAAGCAGAAGAAACCCGAAGAAATAGCGGCGGAAGAAGCGGAGAAAAAAGGCGAGAAGAAGAAGGAGTAATGAGTTGTGAGATATGAGAAAAGAGAAAAAGTTTTTACTCATTACTCATCGCTCATAACTAAGACGGGTTTTTTAGATTGAAACTTATAATAGGGCTTGGCAACCCCGGCAGGAAATACGAGAACACAAGGCATAACATCGGCTTTAAAGTCGCCCGCGCTATAGCCGATAAATATAACATAAGGTTAAATACCAAGGCTTTCAATTCGTTCATTGGCAAGGGCCGCATCTTCTGTGAGGACGCCATGATAGCGCTGCCTCAGACGTATATGAACAACTCCGGAGAGGCGGTCAGGATGATGTATTTGCGTAAGAAGATGGAGCCGAGCGATGTCCTTGTCATATGTGACGATGTTAACCTTGAATCGGGAATAATCAGGATACGGCCGTCAGGGTCCTCCGGGGGGCATAAAGGCCTGGAGTCCATAATAGAGCATCTGGAAAGCCGCGATTTCGCGCGGTTGAGGATAGGCATAGGCAAGGATACGGGAAACCCCGATCTAAGCGGCTATGTTCTGTCCGCGTTTAAAAAGGACGAGGCTAAGGTCTTGGACAGCGCGGTTGGATCCGCTATCGAGTGTTGTGAGGCGTGGATAAAAGAAGGCGCCGAATGCGCCGCGAATCGCTTTAATTTAAAGAATAGAAAGGATTGATGATGAAGAAATACGAGGGCCTGTTTATACTCAAACCTAATTTGACCGAAGACGAGTTCGGGAAACTTTCAACGGCAGCCGCGGAAGTCATAATCAAAAACGGCGGAAAAGTGGATCGTAAAGAGGATATGGGAGTCAGGGACATGGCTTATCAGATAAAGAAAGAGAAGAAGGGCCGGTATCTTCTGGTTTATTTTACCGTCGAACCAAAAGCCGTTTCAGCCATAGAAAAGGCCTATAGGTTAAACGAATCGGTTTTGAGGTCGGTCGTATTCGAACACGAGTAGAGATAGGAGAGCCTTATGGCGAATTTAAATAAGATATTTTTGATCGGTAATTTGACCCGCGACCCGGAGATGAGATATATACCGAGCGGAAGCGCGGTCACGACTTTTACGATCGCCGTCAACAGGGTTTATATCCAGCAAGGGGAAAAGAAGGAAGAGGTATCGTATATAAAGGTAGTAACATGGGCCAAGATGGCCGAGACGTGCAACAGCTATCTCTCCAAAGGCAGCCCTGTTTTTGTCGAGGGAAGATTGCAGAGCCGCAGTTGGGAGACGCCGCAGGGCGAGAAGCGTTCCGTGATGGAGGTAGTAGCCGAACGGGTGCAGTTTTTGGGGAAGGCTAAAGGGTCAAAGGCTGAGCCCGGCATTGACCAGACAAGCGAGTCCGAGGCCCCCGAGCCTAAAGCGAATTCCGAAGAGGAAGCGCCATTTTAGTCCCTCACTTTTACGGGATTCATATCTTGCCGTTCTTGTTTGAATATTCTAAAGGTGCGGGATTAACACTTAAAGGAAAGATAAAACATGGAGAAGAGAGAGAAGAGGGTTTTCAGGAAGAAGGTCTGTAAATTTTGCGTCGAGAAGGTGAACACGATAGACTATAAAGATACCGGAAGGCTCATCAAGTTCATAACCGAGCGCGGCAAGATCGTCCCGTCGAGGATATCCGGTAATTGCGCCAAACATCAGCGCTTGCTTGCCCGCGCTATCAAGAGGGCGCGCCTGGCCGCGTTCATATCCGTCAGTTCCGCTTAAACAGTTTAAATCAAGAGGGCTATCTAATGGCAAAGAAACTGATCTTATTAAAGGATGTGGAAAAATTAGGAAAATCCGGCGATATCATCGTCGCAAAAGACGGTTACGCGAGGAACTACCTCTTCCCGGAGGGGCTTGCGCTTCCGGCGACAGAACAGAATGTCAGGGCGGCCGAGGCGAACAAGAAGCATAATGCCGAGGCGCTTGAGAAAGAAAGGCGGGAGGCCCAGGGATTATCCGAGGCCATCTCGCGCCTCTCCTGCACGATAGCGGTCGAAGCGGGCAAGGACGATAAACTCTTCGGTTCGGTTACGGCTATAGACATCCACAACGCGCTGGAGTCCGAAGGGGTTTCCGTGGACAAGAAGAAGATAGAATTGCCTGAGCATATCAGCCAGATCGGAATCTATCAGATTCCCATAAAGCTCCATCCAGAGGTGGTCGCCACCCTAAAGCTTTGGGTCGTGAAAAAATAATATGGCAATGAAGGAAGCGTCAAGGGACATCTCCTTAGAGAAGCTGCCGCCGCAGAATTTAGAGGCGGAGATGGCCGTATTATGTTCCATGCTTATCGAAGAGGAAGCCATATCGCACGCCATCGAGCTCGTTACCGAAGACTCGTTCTACAAAGACGCCCACAAGATAATTTTTAGCACCATACTCGCCCTCTACGGTAAGAACCGCGGAGTAGACCTTGTGACGTTAGTTGACGAACTCAAGAAACGCGGCGCGCTCGAAGAAGTAGGCGGGATAAATTATCTGACTACGCTTACGACCTTCGTCCCGACCGCCGCCAATATACGGCATTACGCCAAAATAGTCAAAGAGAAGGGCATGCTCCGTAATCTTATCACGAGCACGACCAACATCCTGTCCGAGGCATATGAGGCGGAGGAGGATGTCAGCGATCTTTTGGATAAGGCGGAGCGGATGATCTTTGAGATAACATCCAAGAAGGTCGAGGGCGGTTTTGCCTCGTTACGAGAGATAATCAAGGATTCGATAGAGACGATAGATTCCCTTTATCAGAGAAAGACCAATATAACGGGGCTTGCGACCGGATTCGATGACCTCGACAAATTGACCGCCGGTCTGCAGCGTTCGGATTTGATCGTGGTTGCCGGCAGGCCTTCTATGGGAAAGAGCGCTTTCGCGAGCTGTATCGCCGAACATGCCGGCGTAATCGGGAAGTTACCGGTGGCGATATTCAGCCTTGAGATGTCGAAAGAGCAGTTGGCGCAGAGGCTGCTTTGTTCTCACGCGAGGGTAGACGGCAATAAGGTAAGGACGGGTTTCCTTTCGCAGTCTGACTGGCCGCATCTTGTAAATGCCGCCGGTAAGTTCTCGGACGCGCCGATATTTATAGACGATTCTTCGGCGTTATCTGTCCTGGAATTGAGAGGAAAGGCAAGACGCCTCAAATCACAGCATGACATCAGGCTTATAATAGTGGATTATATGCAGTTACTACAGGGTTCCTCCCGCTCTGAAGGCAGGCAGCAGGAGATCGCCGATATCTCGCGTTCCTTGAAGTTTTTGGCGAAGGAATTGGACGTTCCTGTGATTGCGATAAGCCAGCTTTCGAGGAAGCCGGAGGGAAGGGATGACAGGCGGCCTCAATTGGCGGACTTGAGGGAATCGGGAGCCATTGAGCAGGACGCGGACTTGGTATTGCTTTTATTCCGCGAGGAGGCCTATGCCCCCACTGACGAGAACAGGGGTATTGCGGAACTGACTATAGCCAAGCAGAGAAACGGCCCTACCGGTGTGGTAAAATTAGCTTTCTTAAATCAGTTTACGAGATTCGAGAACTTATCCGAACGGCATGAAGAGTAGCGCCGCGCCTTTGCATTCGTCTATTATGTGCGGAGCAACAATTATCTTTACATTATTTTTGCCGTATGTTAAATTAAGCGTTTAATAAGGAGCCGTATGAAAATTTCCCTAAAAAAGCTATTTATTACGTCGCTTTTCGTCCTATCGTTCTCTAATTCCGCCTTTACGCAAGAGACGACCGAACCCGCTGTCCCGTTAAAGGAAAAGCCGGTTAAGTCCGTGTTCGTTTTGGGGAATAAGACGGTTTCATCCTCCGCTATACTGGCAAAGGTCAAGACGCAGGTCGGCGAGCCGTATAAGAAGACAACCGTTGATGAAGACATCAAACGCATTTACGGGCTAGGGTACTTTTCGGACGTAAAGGCAGAGGTCAAGGAGTACGAGGACGGGACAGAGGTCTCTTTTATAGTAGCGGAAAAACCGCCGATAGGACAGATACTCTTTGCCGGGAACAAAGCGATAAGAGACGATAAGCTTAAGAAAGAGCTGAAGATAAAACAGGACGAGATATTGGACGAAAGACAGCTCAAGGACGGCATAAAGGCCATAAGGGAACTCTATTACCAGAAGGGCTTTACGCACGCGAAGATAGATTACGCTATAAGGCTGGATCCCGCTACCGAGAGAGCTATTGTAACCATAATGATAGATGAGGGCAAGAGGGTCAAGATAAGAAGCATAACCCTTGAGGGGAACAAGGCCTTTAAGTCCGACAGGTTACTTAAACTTATGGCGACAAAGAGGGCGTGGTGGTTCTTTCAGTCCGGCATATTCAATGAAGATGCCTTTGAGGGAGACCTGGATAAGATAAAGGCCTTTTATGAGGCCCAGGGTTATCTGGACATTAAGCTCGAGCCGGAGCTTAAATACGATGACGCGGGAAAATATCTATGGATAAATATAAAAGTAGATGAGGGCAAGAGATATAATGTTGGGGAGATCGCTTTATCCGGCAATGCCGTCATCTCCGAGAAGGATTTAAAAAAGTCTATGAAGATGGCCCCGGGAAAGCCGTTTTCCCAGGAAGGGTTGCGCAATGACGCCGACGCGGCTCAAGGGCTGTATTTTGAGAAGGGCTACATATACGCTACCGTAAAGCCGGAGTCATCGTTAAACCCCTCGACAGGGAACATAGACGTCAGTTATATCGTCGTGGAGAACGAATTGACTTACGTCGAGAGGGTCGAGATAAAAGGCAACATAAGGACTAAGGATAAAGTAATAAGAAGAGAGATAAGGTTGCGTCCGGGCGAGGTCTTTAACGGAAAGAAACTCCAGCGCTCAAAAGAGAGGCTGTATAACCTCGGTTATTTTGAAGACATATCTTTCGATACGGAAAAGGGTTCAGCCCCGAATAAAGCCAATCTGGTGGTTGATGTCAAGGAGACCAAGACAGGTGAATTTTCGTTCGGCGGCGGTTTTTCGACCGTTGACAAACTGGTCGGATTTGTTCAGGTGACACAGCGTAATTTCGATATCATGAATTTTCCCACCTTTACCGGCGGCGGTCAGCAATTGATGCTAAAGGCGGAATTAGGGACGTCGAGAAGAGATTATCTGCTGAGCTTTACCGAACCGTGGATATTCGGTTACCCGTATCTATTCGGATTCGACCTATATCAAAATACGCGCTTGGCGAACAGCAGCACAGGTTACGGTTATAATGAACGCAGGAGGGGCGGGGCGCTGAGGCTTGGGAAGGAATTTGACGACTACGATAGGGCGGATTTGACGTATCGCCTGGAAGAGGTAAGGATATCAGACGTAGATGACGCGGCCACCAACGATTTAAGGAAGGAAGCCGGCATAAATAATATATCGAGCCTGACTTTGGGATTGACAAGAGATACGACGGATTCGGCTTACAGCCCTAGCAAGGGTTATAGGTTATTCGGTTCGGTGGAGGGCGCCGGCGGGCCGTTCCAAGGGGACAAAGATTTCATAAAATGGTACGGATTCAGCGTACTTTACATACCGCCATTCGAGAAGCACGTTATAGAGTTGAGCTTGCGCGCGGGCGCTGTGGGCGCCTACGGAAATTCCAACAGCGTCCCCATATACGAGAAATTCTTTGCCGGCGGGGCGGATTCGGTCCGAGGCTTTAAGGAAAGATCCATAGGGCCGAGGGACCCTTCCACAAACGATCCCTTAGGCGGCGAAGCCCTGCTTCTAGGCAGCGCGGAATACATATTTCCCGTCTTCGAGTTCTTAAAAGGGGCGGTTTTCTTTGACGCGGGAAACGTCTGGGAAAAAGAAGGCGATTTCGGCCAAGGCGGATATAAATATAGCACGGGAGCGGGTGTCAGGGTCAAGACGCCCGTTGGGCCCGTCAAGCTGGATTACGGCTATCCATTAAAAGTAGACAGCTGGCAGAAGAAAAAAGGAAGGATACATTTCAGTTTAAGCAGGGCTTTTTAAAAAGAAAGGAGAAACACAGATGAAATCGGTAATTTCAAAGGTTGTAGCGATGTTATTTTTGGCTTCCGTATCCTTGGGAGCGGTCAATTCGGCTTTCGCGGCCGGAGAGAAGATCGCCTTTATGGATTTAGGCAAGATATTCGACGAATACAACAAGACGAAAGATCTCGATAAGCAGCTTGAGAACAAAGGAACGGCAAAGCAGGCCGAGAGGGATAAACTGGTAGCGGAGATCAAGAAGCTAAAAGACGAATTTGAATTAATGAGCGATAAGGGCAAAGAGGCCAAGC
>Ga0102851_10002569_pt1 | contig 10992 bp, 6 predicted proteins | sample Mud3Dept3metaG_FD_79558 | JGI IMG/M metagenome (GOLD analysis project Ga0102851, IMG submission 79558) | Freshwater wetland microbial communities from Ohio, USA, analyzing the effect of biotic and abiotic controls - Mud 3 Core 4 Depth 3... | ecosystem: Environmental > Aquatic > Freshwater >...
CCGACGCCGACGCTTCTCGCCGGGGGCTCCAGCGCTGGCATCGGGCGGGACCGACCCGGAGAACCCGGGGCCGCCACCCTGCGGACGGGGGCCATCGGGCCGCGGGCCGCGCTGGTCGAACCGCGGCGCGTCGCCGCGACGATCGTACCCGCCGCCGCCGCCGCCACCCGAGCCGCCTCGCTCCCAGCGCCGGATCTTCTTGCCGCGGCGTCGGTTGCCGACGCCCGCATCGTTCGGGTTCGCCGACGCGACCGGCGCCGCCGCGATCCGCATCGGACCCCGGACGTACTCGATCACCGGGCCACCTCCGCCACCGGGCCGCCGCGGTTGCCCGTCGGCGATCGGCGCGGACGTCGACAGCACCGGGGTCATGAACGCGCTCTTCGGCGGCAGCATCGCGCGCCGCTTGCGACGGCGGCGACGGCGGCGGCGGCGCGCCTCGGCAGCGCTCGCCGACGGGGACGTCTCATCGGTGCGGAGTGGTCGCAGCTTGGGGACCTTGGGGACCTTCTTGCGCGCGAGCACCGTGATCTCGCCCGGGCCCTCGATGCCCTCCTCGGCGAGCTCGGCCGCGGTCTTGTCGATCACCTCGAAGTCGTCGTCATCGTCGTCGTCGTCGTCGTCGTCATCGTCATCGTCGAGGTCGTCGTCGTCATCATCGTCTTCGTCATCGACGAGCGCCCCGTCCTCGAGGTCATCGTCCTCGTCATCGTCCTCGTCCTCGTCGAGCTCTTCGTCCTGCTCGGCGGGCTTCGGCTTCTTGCGCGTGACGACCGCGGGGGCGGTGGCCACGACCGCGGCGGCGGCGATGTGCCCGTTGGTCGTGGCTTTCGCGTCGGCCCCGACGGAGGGCGAGGCTGCGCTCGCGGCGCTCCGGCGCAGCACGGTCGCGGGTTTCGCAGGGGCGGCTGGCGCGGTGACCGCCGCGACCTCGGTGCCGGCAGCGGCCGGGAGGTTGGGCGCGGGCTGATCGATGCGCACGACGCGCGCCTTGATCTCGCGGCGCGGCTTGACCTCGAGCGGCTCGTCGTCGAGCTGGCGGGTCAGCGATGCGCCGAGGCGCGTCGCCTCGGTCGAGGCGGCGAGCGCGGCCTCGCGCGAGCGCAGGCAGTTGTCACAGCGGCCGCACTTCGGCGGCTCGGGCTCGCCGAGGTAGCTCAGGATCACCTGGTTGCGACAGCCCGGCGCCTTGACGTAGGCGAGCAGCGAGTCGAGGCGCTGGCGATCGGCGATCCGGCGTGCTTCGTACTGCTTCGCGCGCTCCATCAGCTCGGCGCGCTCCGCCGGCGGGTCGGCGATGAAGAACAACCCGCCTTCCTTCTCCGTGATGAACTTCTCGTCCTTGAGCAGCGACAGCACGGTGCGCGTGCGCTGCTGGCCAACGCTCGACGACAGCGCGATGTTCGTGATCGTCGGCGGCGAGTCCTCGGCGAGGTGGCCCCCCTGCTTGTGCAGGTCGGTGAACGCCTCGAGGGTGTCGTAGACCATGCGGACCTGGCGCTTGGTCGGGTAGGTCCCGGACAGGAAGTACTCCTGGATCGCGACATCGTCGGGCGAGAACAGGAGCACGCACCGCGCGGGCCTGCCGTCACGACCGCCGCGTCCGGCTTCCTGCGCGTACGCCTCGAGCGATCCGGGCACGTGATAGTGGATGACGTTGCGGATGTTCGCCTTGTCGACGCCGAGGCCGAACGCATTCGTCGCGATCATCACGATCTCCGACGACGCCATGAACTTGTTCTGGCTCTCGTCGCGCTCCTTCTTGGTCATCCGGCCGTGGTACTTGCCGACCGGCACGCCCCAGCGACTGAGCGACTCGTAGAGCTCCTCGACCTTCTTGACCGTCGCGCAGTAGACGATGCCCGGCCGCGGCAGCTTCTTCAGCAGCGTGACCAGCGTCTTCATCTTGTCGTCGTCGTCGGTGAAGACGATGACCTCGTAGTGCAGGTTCGGGCGATCGAACGTCGTCGTGACGATCGTCGCGCCCTCGATGCCGAGCTGGAACAGGATGTCGTCGCGGACGTGCGGCGGTGCGGTCGCCGTCGTGGCGAGCACCGGCGGGCGGCCGACATCCTCGAGCGCCTTGCGCAGCGACAGGTACGCGGGGCGGAAGTCGTGGCCCCACTGCGAGACGCAGTGCGCCTCGTCGACGACGAACCGGGACACGCCGACGCCGCCGCAGGCCTCGCGCAGGAACACGCGGAACTCGGGATCCGCCATCCGCTCCGGGGTCGTGAGCAGGAGCTTGCCGCCGGGCGACCGGATCATCGCGTCGACCTCGCGGCGCTGCTTGACGGTCAGCGTCGAGTCGATCTTGCAGGCGCTGACGCCCTTGGCGACCATCTTGTCGAGCTGATCCTTGATCAGCGCGATCAGCGGGCTGACCACGACGGTGACGCCCGGAACGATCATCGACGTCAGCTGGTAGAGCAGCGACTTGCCGCTGCCCGTCGGCATCACCGCGAGCAGGTCCTCGCCGCCGAGCAGGTGCTCGAACGCTTCGGCCTGGCCGGGGCGGAACGACTTGATGCCCAGCGTCTGCTGCCCGATCCCGAGCAGCGCGCCGATCTTCTTCGGCAGGCCCGCGCCCTCGGCGGGTACCGGACCATCGAGCGTGTACACCGGGCGCGGAGGCGCGGCGTGCGCGGCGGGCTCGACCGCCGCCGCCTTCTTGCTGCGGGATGCCTTCTTCGCCGGCTCGGTCTTGAGCTCGGCCTTCGCGGTCTTCTCGTGCTTCTCGCTCTTCGTCTCTGTCTTCGTCTCTGTCTTCGTCTCTGTCTTCATCTCGGACTTCGCCACGGCGCGTGCCGGGGGCTTGGGGGGGGCCTTGGCGTCCACCTTCACCGCGCGACGACTCGTCGTCCGCTTCGGCTTTTCAGGGGCCGGAGGCTTCTTCGCTGGGCTTCGTGACGCTGGACGCTTGGTCGTGGACATCAGGTGACCACGTCTCCTATCTGCCGCTCACCGCTCGCTGTCGGGTACAGGGAATTTCCCCAGGTCCCGGCGAGCCAGCGCAGCTCCGCATGGGGAGCCGGCGCCTGATCAATGAAGACCATACCCCGGGGTGGGCCCGCAAGCGGGATCGGTGCGATTTGGGCCGGTCGTGGCGCAACCGGCCCGATCTACTCAGTGATATCAAGGAGTCAGCCATGGCGAGGGACCGACCCGTTCGAGAGGCCGAGAACCGACTCGAGCGGTTCAACACCGATCGCGAGCGCCTGCTCAACGAGGTCGAGCGCCGGGTCGTCGCGCGCCGGGTCAACGAGGCCAAGGCGGGCGGTGACCACTCGCTCGAGAACGTGCTCAACGACGTCGCGTTCAACGAGATCCGACGGCTCGAGGCGAGCAAGGCCAAGCACGGCGCCCTCGATCACTGGAAGGATCTGTCGCGTCGCCTGCTGGCGATGACCGACGAGGAGAAGCAGGCCGAGCTGCGCTCGCTCGTGCGTCACTACGGCGGCGATGTGGTCGGCAACTTCGATCCGCGCGTCTACAAGTTCGCGACCGGCATCGGGCCGTCGCTGCTCGGCTTCGTGTTCAACCCGATCACGAGCCTGCGGCAGGGCATGGACACGCTGCGCAACCTCGATGCGCGGATCACCGCTGACGGCGAGCTCGACCTCGTGCGCGCCTGCGCCGAACGCGGGACGATCGTCGTCACGCCGACGCACTCGTCGAACATGGATTCGCCCGCGATCGGCCTCGGCCTGCTGCGCGCGCACCTGCCGCCGGTGACCTACGGCGCGGGCAAGAACTTGTTCAGCAACCCGTTCATCTCGTTCTTCATGCGCAACCTCGGCGCCTACCGCGTCGATCGGCGGCTGCGGTTCGAGCTCTACAAGGATGTCCTCAAGGAGTACTCGACCGTCCTGCTCGAGCACGGCTACCACTCGCTGTTCTTCCCCGGCGGCACGCGGTGCCGGTCGAACATCGTCGAGAAGCACCTCAAGCTCGGCCTGCTCGGCACCACGGTCACGGCGTACAAGAACAGCGTGCGCGAGGGTGCGCCGAACAAGCGGATCTACATCGTGCCGGTCACGATCAACTACCGGCTCGTGCTCGAAGCCGAGACGCTGATCGCCGACTACCTCGCGGAGACCGGCAAGAGCCGGTTCATCATCACCGACGACGAGTTCTCGCGGATCGGCCGCATCCTCGAGTTCTTCCGCAAGATCCTCGTGCACGAGGGCTCGGTCGTCGTGCGGTTTGGTCGTCCTCTCGACGTGTTCGGCAACGACATCACCGATGACGGCGAGTCGATCGATCGCGCAGGTCGGATCGTCGATCCTGCGAGCTTCGTGCGCGGCGCGGACGGCGAGGTCACCGACGACGATCAGCGCGACTCCGAGTACACGCGTGCACTCGGGCGCCGGCTCGCGGCGGCCTACCCGCGGCTGACCGTGTTCCATTCGACGAACCTCGCGGCGCGCGCTCTCTACGATCTGATCGCGAAGGCCGTCGGGACGCGCGACGTCTACCGCCTGCTCCGCGCGCCCGCGGCGCAACTCGGCGTCCGGATCACGGACGCGATCGAGGAGCTCGTGCGCCTGCGCTCGCGGATCGCGGCGCACCCCGAGTGGGGCGCCGAGCATCCCAGCTACACCGGGCAGTCGGCCGACGAGAAGCTCGCGGACGCCGTCCACGGCCTCGGCACCTATCACACGCGGCCCGCCGTCGTACGCCAGGGCGAGATGCTCCAGGTCGAGGACCTCAAGCTGCTCTACTACTATCAGAACCGCACCGCGCACATTCCTCCGGAGGCCGCGTGACACGCCGCGCGGACACCGTCGGCATCATCGGCGCGGGCACGTTCGGCACGGCGCTCGCGTCGGTGCTCGCACGGTCGGGACGGCGCGTGATCCTGTGGTCGCGCGACGCCGCGGTCGTGCAGTCGATCCAGACGTCGCGCCGGAGCCCGCGCCTTCCGGTCGCGCCGCTCCCCGCGCCGCTCGAGGCGACGAGTGATCCGCGCCGGCTCGCGGCCGAGGCGCGGTTCCTCGTGCTGGCCGTCTCGTCGACCAACGTCCGCGATCGCTCGCGCGAGCTCGGCGACGTGCTCGATGGTAGCCACATCGTCGTCCACGCGGTCGGGGCACTCGCGACGCCGAACAACGAGCGCGTCTCCGAGGTGATGACGCAGGGCCTGCCGACGCTCAAGCTCGGCGTGCTGGCGGGACCGGCGCTCGCGGCCGATCTCGTGGAGGGGCAGTTCGCCTCGATGGTCGTCGCGTCTGCGTTCGACGAGGTCGTGGCCGAGGCACGCCGCCTGCTCAACGTCCCGCCGGCGCTGCGGCTCTACGGGTCGCACGATCTCGTCGGTGTCGAGCTCGCGTCCGCGCTGTCCGGTGCGTACGTGATCGCGCTCGGGTTGTGCGACGGGCTCGGGATGACCGCGGGTCCGCGCGCCGTGCTGATCACCCGCGCGATCGCCGAGGCCGCCCGGCTCGGTGCCGCCGCCGGCGCGGAGGCGCGGACGTTCTCGGGGCTCGCCGGCCTCGGCAACATCCTCGTGCGGTCGAGCAGCGATCGGTCCGCGGACTACCTGCTCGGACGGCGCCTCGCCGACGGCGTGATCACCGCGGACAGCGTGCGGACCGAGGGCGCGCGCGCCGCGATCGCGGGCTGCGACCTCGCAAAGCAGCTGCGCGTGCGGATGCCCGTGCTCCTCGGTGTCGCCGCGGTGCTCTCCGGGAAGCTCGATCCCAAGGACGCCGCTCAGCTCGTCGGCGACAACGTCGCGAGCGAGGAATGATCACGGCGCGGCGTGCGTGCCTGATCGCCGCGATCGGGATCGCGGGCTGTCGGCCTCGCACCCCGGTCGAGGGGGTGTCGACGCCCGCGGTCGGCGTCTCGATCGCGCTGTACCGGGACGGCGAGGCATCGTACGGCGTCGTCGACGATCGCCGCTGGGTCGAGGTCACGGGCACGACGCTGATCCTCGATCACGTCGATCCCGGAGCGGCGCTGCCGTCGCTCGTGATCGAGCCGCTCGGCGCGACCGAGCTCCGCGTCGGTCAGTGCGCCCGTGATCACATCAGCTATCCGGACGACGCGAAGGCCGCGCTCGAGCGCTTCGGCGAGTGGCAGCTGCGCCGCCGCCAGCAGATGCTGGACGGCACCGAGCCCGAGCCCGAGCCGGCCGCGACGCCCCTCGTCGTGTCATCGCTGCGCTGTCGGGTCGCCGGAGCGCGGGGCCGTCACCTCCTGCGCCTGCTCTACGTCTCGCCCAAGCTCGGCTATCGCGCGCAGCACGACGTGACGATGACGGCGGGGGATCGCGCGACGGTCGCGACGCGGTTCGCGATCGAGACACCGCGGTGGTCGGCGGCCGCTGATGTCACGCTGTTCCACGGCCTGCCCGGGGGCGAGCACGCGCCGGCGCAGATCGCCCGCGGCTCGATCCAGCTAGACGGCTCGACGGCGGTGCTCGCCGCCGCGCCGCGCGAGGTTCCCGCGCGACTGCGGTGGATCTACGACGGCGCGATCCGCGTCGGGCGCGGCTCCGAGACCGATGCGCAGTGGGCGCGCGACTCGGTGCGCGCGGTGTGGGTCTGGCTCGAGCTGTCCGAGCGCGAGCTGCCGCCGGGGCCGGTGCATGCGCACGTCGAGACACCCGGCGAGCCGATCCGCGACGTCCAGGTCCCGGCCGAGGGTCGCGAGCACCTCGGGGCCACGCTGCGCTTGCCGCTGTGGATCGACGACGGGCTGCACGGCATGCGCACTCGCGTCGTGATGGCCGCCGACGGTGCGAGCCTCGCCGATCGCTTCGTGATCGCGGTCGCGAACACCGGCCTCGTGGCGCGCGAGGTGTGGATCGAGGAGCGGCTGCGCACGAGCCGGCGCCGCACGCTGCGTGGCGGCTGGCCGACCAAGCCGGCGCTCGTCCACGATCGCGCGCGGACCCCGCTCGTGATCAAGCCGGGGGCGACAGAGCGCACCGGCTACGTGATCGAGTACGTGTTCTGATCAGCGGTCGGTCAGCGCTTCTTGCGCTTGGACAGCAGCTGCGCGAACAGCTCGGGCTGCTTTGCCTGATCGACGACCGCGATCTTGAGGCGGCGCCACGCGTCGTCCTCGTCGTCGGACAGGCAGTCGTTGACGAGCTCGACGACGATCTTCGCGCCGGGGAGGTTCTGGCGCAGCGCCTCGCGGAACACGTGCAGCGGGCCCGCGACGATCGCGTTGGCCTCGAGCGCGTCGCTCGTCCCCTCGGGGGCGTCGAGGGCGACGCGGATCGCGACGCCGCGCTTGGAGACCTCGATCTCGTCGGCGCTCGGATGGAACAGCAACGACTTGAACGCGAGCGTGTACGCGTCCTCGATCACGTCGTGGACGTCTTCCTCGGTACGCGCGCTCACCGCGACGCGCGGTTGCAGCGGGACCACGGGGAGGCGCTTCCCCATCCACGGCTCCTTCGGCATCGTGACGCCGGGCAGCGAGCACAGCTTCTCGCCGAGCTGGCGCACGAGCTCGCCCTGGTCTTCGATCGACTCGCGCCGCGCGCGCTCCCACTCGTGGCGGCTCGCCCCGCGGACCTCGGGCGAGTACGCGATGTCACCGAGGAAGGTCGCGAGATCCGGCGCGATCACGCTGGGATCGGAGCCCTGGTTGGTGACGATCACGATCGGGTGCTTGTCGACGGTCGGCGCGTCCCACGCGCGCGGCACGCCCCAGTACACGAGCCCGGTATACGCGCGCCCGAGGATCTCGAGGTCGTAGTGCTCGCGCCCGTGCAGGATCATCTTGCCGTCGACGGTCTCGTCGATCAGGGAGAACAGCTCGCCGCCGACCGCGCCGAGGCGCGCCAGGCCTTCAAGCGTCTCGCCGAGCGACTTGTCGAATGCATCGGTCGCCGGGGCGGTCGATGCGGGCTTCGCGGCTTTCGCCGCGGGCTTCGTGGCCTTCGCGGCCGGTGATTTCTTGGAGGGGGGCATTACATCGGGGTGATCGTCAGCGCGATCTCGTAGCTGTTTACCGCACCACCGAGCGCGGGGAAGACCTCGAATACGTAGTCACCCGGCGCCAGTGCATCGCAGCGCGGCGACAGGGCGGGGCAGACGATCGTCTCGCCGTCGAGGAAGCCGCGCGACTGCGCGACCATCATCCCGGCCGAGTCGAGGATCTTGAGATCGAGGTCACCACTCGGGCGGTTGGTGAAGTTGATCTGCACGGTCACGCTCGCGGTCGCGGCGGGGACCGTGAACTTGTAGAAGTCGTGGTCCTCGGGATCCTCGGCGCAGATCGCCGCCGGGCCGACGTCCGCGGGGGTGATCGCCATCGCCTCGGCGAGGCTGTTGTTCGGCTCCATGTACGCGCACTGCTCGTCCGTGTACGGCGCGTCCGGCTGGGCGTCGATCGGGATGGCCTTGTCCGAGAAGTCGAGGATCAGGGAGCAGCCCGCTGCAGGTCCAAGCGCGACCGCGGCGACCAGACCTTGAAGGCACTCCCGAACCATGCGCTCAAGCTAGCCGCCACGCACCTGGAACGTCAAGAGATCTGAGGGACTTAGCTCATGGCGCTCGCTTGACCAGCCGGGATACCGACGGTAGGGTGCCCGCTCGCGAAGGCGCGCCCGCATGTACTTGCAAGACCTCATCTTCACGCTGCAGAAGTTCTGGGCCGATCGAGGCTGCGTTGTCGAACAACCGGTCGACGTCGAGGTCGGAGCCGGGACGTTTCATCCTGCGACGTTCCTGCGGGTCCTCGGTCCGGAGCCGTGGAACGCCGCGTTCGCCCAGTTCTGCAGGCGCCCCGGTGACGGTCGGTACGGAGAGAACCCGAATCGCGCCGGCGGCTATTACCAGTTCCAGGTCGGCCTCAAGCCGAGCCCGCTCCACGTCCAGGACCTCTATCTCGACTCGCTGCGCGCGCTCGGCCTCGATCCCGCGGCGCACGACATCCGGTTCGTCGAGGACGACTGGGAGTCGCCGACGCTCGGCGCGTGGGGGCTGGGCTGGGAGGTCTGGTGCGACGGCATGGAGGTCACGCAGTTCACGTACTTCCAGCAGGCCGGTGGTATCGACCTGATGCCGGTGACCGCCGAGCTGACCTATGGCGTCGAGCGGATCGCGATGTACCTGCAGGGCGTCGACAGCATGTACGACCTGCAGTGGGACAAGAACGTGACCTACGGCCAGCTCCGCAAGCCGTGGGAGGTCGAGTATTCGACCTACCAGTTCGAGGAGCTCGACGCGAAGATCTCGTTCGCGGCCTTCGACACGTACGAGTCCGAGTGCAAGCGCCTGCTCGCGCGCAAGACCGCCAGCGGGCCGGCGCCGCTCGTGCTCCCCGCGTACGAGTTCGCGATGAAGGCGTCGCACGCGTTCAACTGCCTCGACGCGCGTGGCGCGATCAGCGTGACCGAGCGCCAGCGGTTCATCGGTCGCGTTCGCGGCATGGCCAAGGCGTGCGCCGAGACGTACGTCGCCTCGCGCGCCGCGCTCGGCTTCCCGTTGCTCCCCAAGAACCTCCAGCCGCAAGCGGTCGAAGCCTATCGATCGGCGGCCGAGGCCGGCGTCAACGCCGGTGCGCTGGCTGCCGCGCGCTCCGTCGCTGCGCACGCTCAGGAGATCGCACATGCCGGCTGATCTGCTGTTCGAGATCGGGTGTGAAGAGATTCCCGCGAAGATGCTCGCGCGCCAGCTCGTCGACTTCCCCGCGTTCGTCGAGCTCCGGCTCGCGGCCGCGCGGCTCGGGCACAAGGGCGTGCGCGCGCTCGGCACGCCCCGCCGCGTCGCGGTGATCGTCAAGCAGGTCGCCGACCGCCAGCCCGATCTCCACGAGGAGGTCGTCGGTCCGCCGGTGTCCGCGGCGTTCGCGCCCGACGGCACGCTGACCAAGGCCGGCCAGGGCTTCGCCGCCAAGAACGGCGTCGCGCCGGAGGCACTCGAGAAGAAGGAAGTCGCCGGCAAGAAGGGCCAGTACGTCGTGGCCGTGCGTAACGTCGTCGGCCAGGATGCGCGCGGCCTGCTACCGGGCCTGCTCGCCGAGCTCGCCGCCTCGATCGCGTGGCCGAAGTCGCAGCGCTGGGGCTGGAGCGAGACGACGTTCGTCCGGCCGGTGCAGTGGCTGGTCGCGCTGTTCGGCGGCGAGGTCGTCCCGCTCAGCTGGGCGGGCCAGACCGCAGGTCGCGCGAGCCGCGGCCACCGGTTCCTCTCGCCCGGTCCGGTCGAGATCGCGACGGCCGACGCGTACGTCGACGCGCTGCGCGCGGCGCACGTTGTCGTCGATCCCGACGCGCGCAAGGATCTCGTCCGCGCCGAGCTCAAGCGGCTCGAGGGACTCACCGGCCTGCGCGTGCGGCCCGACGAGGCGCTGCTTGCCGAGGTGATCCACCTCGGCGAATACCCGGTCGGCGTCTCCGGAGAGTTCGATCCCGCGTTCCTCGAGATCCCCGAGGAGATCATCGTCACGACGATGCGCACGCACCAGCGCTACTTCGCGATGGAGCGCCCCGACGGCGTGCTCGCGAACCGGTTCGCGACGCTGATGGCGACCATCGTCAAGGACCCCGCCGTGGTCCAGGCCGGCAACCAGCGCGTGATCGCGTCGCGGCTGTCCGACGGCAAGTTCTTCGTCTCCGAGGACCGCAAGCGATCGTTCGAGGTCTGGAACGACAAGCTCGATTCGGTCGTGTTCCAGGCCAAGCTCGGCGACGCCGCGAAGACGATCGGTCACAAGGTGCGGCGGCTCGAGAAGATCGCCGCCGCGCTCGCCACGTTCGCGGGCGCCGACGTCGGGATGGTCAAGAAGGCCGCGCGCGTGTGCAAGGCGGATCTCGCGTCCCACGCGGTCGGCGAGTTCCCGGAGCTCCAGGGCGTGATGGGCCGCCACTACGCGAAGGACTTCGGCTATCCCGCCGACGTGGCCGTCGCGATCGACGAGCACTGGTGGCCGAAGGGGCAGGGTGCTCAGATCCCGGGGACGATCGCCGGCGCGATCATCGCGCTCGCGGATCGGATGGACACGATCGTGGGCTGCTTCGCGGTCGGC
>Ga0102851_10002570_pt1 | contig 10987 bp, 14 predicted proteins | sample Mud3Dept3metaG_FD_79558 | JGI IMG/M metagenome (GOLD analysis project Ga0102851, IMG submission 79558) | Freshwater wetland microbial communities from Ohio, USA, analyzing the effect of biotic and abiotic controls - Mud 3 Core 4 Depth 3... | ecosystem: Environmental > Aquatic > Freshwater >...
GAGGCGGGGGCGGAAAGACTATCCTTTCTTTATCTCTTGTCTCCCTGCTTCGCAAAAAAGGCATAAAAGTAATTCCATTTAAAAAAGGACCTGATTATATCGATGCCGGCTGGCTGGCAAAGGCAGCTGGCACTCCCTGTTACAATTTAGACCTCTTTATGATGACCTCTGAACAGGCGCTTGGTTCCTTTCTGACTCATTCGGCCCATTCTGAAGTAGCGATCATAGAGGGGAACAGGGGGCTTTATGACGGCATGGACCATAAAGGGACATACAGCACTGCAGAACTGGCAAAGCTGATTAAGGCCCCGGTAGTGATAATCATTGACTGCACAAAAACAACCAACACCGTGGCTGCCCTGGTGCTTGGTTGCCAGAAAATGGACCCCGCCCTCACCATTGGAGGCGTCGTGCTGAACCGTGTTGCAACAAACAGGCAGGAATCGGTGATCAGGCGGGCGGTACACGAAAGGTGTAATATTCCGGTACTCGGTGCGATCCCGAGACTCAAAAAAGACCCCTTTCCGGAACGACATATGGGGCTGACACCGTTTCAGGAACACAGAGGGATGGAGGAAGCAATTGAAACGATCATTGATATAGGAGAGAATTATCTGGATATTGATGGGATAATGAAGATCGCTCAGGAAGCAGCAGATACAGGGATTAGGGGTTGGGGGGTGGGGGTTAGGGAAAAGAATAAAACCAATCCCCAATCCCCAATCCCCAATCCCTTCGTTAAAATCGGCATCATCCGGGATGCAGCATTCCAGTTCTATTACCAGGAAAATTTTGAAGAACTCGAAAAAAGAGGGGCGGAGTTAATCGAGGTAAGTCCTTTGAGAGAAAAAAAACTCCCGGAGATTGACGCGCTTTATATAGGAGGGGGCTTCCCTGAAACACACGCAATTGCACTGGCTGAAAACATCGGCTTCAGGGATTCTCTTTATAAGGCTGTTCAGGACGGACTCCCCGTATATGCAGAATGCGGAGGGCTTATGTATATGGGCCGGAATCTAGTGCTGGAAGGCAGGACGTATCCCATGGTGGGAGCGCTGCCGATATCATTCGGCCTGGAAAAAAGACCGCATGCCCACGGCTATACGATTGTTGAGGTGGGAAGGGCAAATCCTTTTTTCCCCGTTAGGAGCGTACTTAAGGGGCATGAATTTCATTATTCAAAAGTGCTGGAGATAGAAGAAGACGGCACCTGTTTTGCGTTTCATATGCAGCGTGGCAAAGGGATAGTTGATAATAGAGACGGGATATGCTATAAAAATGTCCTTGCAGCGTACACTCACCTCCACGCAATCGGGTCACCTGAGTGGGCAGACGGTATGGTACGGTGCGCGTTAGAACATAAAATAAGTACAAAGGCACAAAGTAAGGGGACATAGTTTCCCATTGTCCCTTAGGAGTTATTGATGGCAAGGCCTAGGCATTTACAGTGCCCCTATTGTGATAATTTTTTAAGGGCGCCTATTGATATTAATTTTAAGGTAATGGAGCTTACAGGCGGAATCTGTACATGCGGGGCAGTATATGCATTTGATCGTAGCGGCCGTAACCTCGGAGGAGTTTTCATGAATGCCCTTGCATTTGTATGCAAAGGGGACATAGACAAGTCTCTGTCGCTGAATCCTGAAGATTATGATTCAGTGGATTATGATTACGATATACATACTAACATGATAGGCCGGACGAGTAAGGCCGGTAAAGCGGGCAAGCTTGTTTTTGTAAGACTGAAGAAAAAATAATAAATTAAGAAGAAGGAGGTCATGCGTTATAACATTTATTAACTAAGATAAACGCCATATAAGATTTTTTTATTTGACCGGGCATGGGGATTTATATTATAGTCCTTAATCTGTCTTTAGGTCTATTAGTTTCAATGCTGAAAATACTCAATAATTAGCTTCCATTAGACAAAGGCGATACCAAAAAACTTATCATAAGAAAGGAGTAGTATAATGCCAACATTAGAAAGTGAAGGAAAAAGCTATGAAGTCGATGAAGAAGGTTATCTTCTGGACTGGTCACAATGGACTGAAGGGATAGCCTCAGTAATGGCAAAGGGAGACGGACTGGATTTGAGCGAGGAACATTGGGAAGTAATCAAGTTCCTGAGAGATTATTTTGACAAGTACCAGATTGCCCCTATGATCAAGATCCTTACCAAAGAACTCGCAAAGAAGTACGGGAAGGAAAAGGGCAACACAAAGTATCTTTACGAGCTCTATCCTGCTGGTCCTGCAAAACAGGCCTGCAGATATGCCGGGCTTCCTAAACCGACTGGCTGCGTATAATTGTTTATAAGAAATTAAGATCAAAACAATAGAGGGTTGTTACCATTCGTGCGATGAATGTGTAACAACCCTTTGTAAAATAATAAGTCGCTCTTCTTAAGAAAAATCGATGAGAATCAGGCTCCTGTTATCAGAGAAAAAACGTGAAATATCAAAAACGTGGTTTGATTTGATAGTTGAGACCTATCCTCAGAATACTGCAAATTTTTTAAAAACTCAGAAGAACAGGTTCGGCAATCCCGTTGGGTACACCATTTCAGAGGGGATAGATGTTGTCCTGGAGGAATTATCCGGGGAAACAGATTTTGAAAGGGTCTCCCGGTATCTCGATAATATTATCAGGATCAGGGCGATCCAGGATTTTACTCCCTCTCAGGCCGTCGGTTTTATATTTCTTCTGAAAAAAGTGATTCGGGAAGAACTCGCCGGCGAGATTCGCAATAATGAATTGTATGATGAACTGCTGACGATTGAATCTCAAATAGACCAGCTGGCAAGTATTTCTTTTGACATGTATATGGCCAGCCGGGAGAAGATCTATAAGCTGAGGGCAAATGAATTAAAGAACCGGACATCCAGGATACTGAAGGTATCCAATATGTTCAAGGAAACTGATGTTGAAGAAAAAGACACGGCTGGTTTTTAATTGAGGGTTTATTAGTTTTCGGGCCTGTACTGAATATAAGAAAAAATAAAAATATAGTCAGACAAAGAGAGACAACTCTCTTACAGCACATAAGAAAGGGGGGTACATAATGGGAATGATCTTTTCTTTAGTTGCCGTTATTCTTCTTGTTGCCATTGCCTTCATGGGAGCTAAACTCAACCTGCTCGGTCTCTTTGGAGTTGCAATCCCGTATCTTGCGGTACTGGTGTTTATTGCCGGCTTCATCAGAAAAGTGATCAAGTGGGGACAATCGCCTGTTCCATTCCATATTCCTACAACCTGCGGTCAGCAGAAATCCCTGCCATGGATAAAACACAGCAAGCTTGATAATCCGTCAAGCACACTGGGGGTCATAGGAAGGATGGCGCTGGAGGTACTGCTGTTCCGGTCTCTTTTCAGAAATCTTAAGACGGACATGAGTGACGGCAGACCTGTCTACGGCTCCAATAAATGGCTGTGGTTAGGGAGTCTTGCCTTTCATGTGACGTTCTTTGTTGTCTTTATAAGACACCTCAGGTTTTTTATGGAGCCTGTGCCATTCTGGGTAAATGCCCTTGACGCTGTGGACGGTTTTTTACAGGTGGGCGTTCCGCACCTCCAGATAACCGGGGTGGTGCTCCTCGCAGCAGCAACGTATCTCCTTCTGCGAAGGATCTTTAATCCCCAGGTCAAGTATATATCACTGCCTGCTGATTATTTCCCGTTATTTCTGATCATCGGCATAGCTGTTTCGGGAATTCTTATGAGGTACTTTACTAAAGTGGATATTGTAAAGGTCAAAGTACTTACGATGGGACTGGCCACCTTTCATACCACTGTTCCGGAAGGGATAGGCGCCATGTTTTTTGTACACCTCTTTCTCATAAGCGTCCTTTTTGCATATTTCCCCTTTAGCAAGCTTATGCATCTGGGGGGAGTATTTATGAGCCCTACGAGGAACCTGCCAAACAACAGCCGCGCAGTCAGGCACATAAATCCGTGGAACCCGAAGGTGCACCTTCACACATACGAGGAATACGAAGATGAGTTTAGAGAGGTGATGAAATCAGAAGGCATACCGGTAGAAAAGGAGTGATGAAATGGCAGATAAACTGAAACCAAACGATCTCTTGTCAAGAATAAATTATACACCTCCATTAAATAAGTGGATGGACACCCCGGTTGATTGGAAGAAGGGCTATTACTGTTATGGCGCAAAACCGAAGAACCTTGAATACATTGGCTTCCCGCATGGACGTGAATGGAATGTAACTGACCAGGACTGGAAGCTTGCAGAGAACTGGAAGGACATATTTCTTGAAGGGATGGAAAACCTGCTCAAGAAGTTCCGTTCATTCAGGCTATTTATGGACATCTGTGTCAGGTGCGGCGCATGTGCTGACAAGTGCCATTTTTTTATAGGCACAGGGGACCCGAAGAATATGCCGGTGCTGAGGGCAGAACTGTTGAGGTCCATTTACAGAAGGTACTTTACCGTGGCCGGCAAGCTGGGCAAGATTGCAGGGGCAAGGGACCTTACGGAAGATGTGTTTAAGGAGCTTTGGTACTACTTCTACCAGTGCACGGAATGCCGCCGCTGCTCGGTCTTCTGCCCTTACGGCATTGACACAGCTGAAATAACTATGATGGGCAGAGAGCTCATCAACCTGCTGGGATGCTGCACAGACTGGATTTCAGGGCCTCTGGCAAACTGCTACAGGACCGGTAACCACCTCGGTCTTCAGCCGCATACCATTAAGAGCAATTTTGATTACATGCTGGATGATCTTGAAGAACATACAGGCATAAGGGTGGAGCCGACCTTTAACAGAAAGGGCGCGGAGATCCTCTTTGTCACACCGTCAGCTGACTTCTTTGCAGAGCCCGGGGTCTTTACCTGCATGGGCTACCTCCTGCTGTTTCACCAGCTTGGGCTTGACTATACCTGGAGCACATACGCATCCGAGGGCGGGAACTTCGGTTTCTTTACTTCAAACGAGATGATGAAGAGGCTTAATTCCAAGATATATGCCGAAGCAAAGAGGCTGGGGGTCAAGTGGATCCTCGGAGGTGAGTGCGGGCATATGTGGAGGGTGCTGCATCAGTACATGGACACCATGAACGGTCCGGCAGATTTTCTTGAGGAACCTGTCTCACCGTTTACCGGGACGAAATTCGAGAACGCAAAATCCACAAAGATGGTCCATATAACCGAGTTTACCGCTGACCTTATCAAACACGGTAAATTAAAGTTTGATCCAAAGAGAAATGACAACCTCACAGTCACATTCCATGACTCCTGCAACACCTCAAGGGGCATGGGGATCTTTGAGGAACCGAGGTACATCATCAACACCGTTGTCAACAACTTCCATGACATGCCGGACAATACGATCAGGGAGCAGACCTTCTGCTGCGGCAGCGGTTCAGGACTCAATGCCGGCGAGATCGAGGAATTGAGGATGCTGGGAGGCCTCCCAAGGGCCAATGCCGTGAAGTACGTCAAAGAAAAGAACGGTGTCAATATGCTCTCCTGCATCTGTGCAATTGACAGGGCAGTGCTGCCACCGCTGATTGATTACTGGGTGGGTGATGTGGCGGTCTGCGGAGTCCATGAGCTGGTGGGCAATGCCCTGATAATGGATGGTGAGAAGGAGAGAGAAAACAACTTGCGTGGTGAACCACTTCCAGGCATGGAGGATAGGGGGGAGGAGGAATAATGTATAACGGAGGCAAAATAATTGCAGGACTGATCATCTTTATCGCTCTGGTTACGTTTCCTTTCTATACGAATATGGGAAAGACATTTGAAAAACCCGCTGATCCCACTGCGGCCCCCGATGATCTGCATATAGGCGATATTCCCATCGGACAGATGAGGGCAGAACATATGATGATACTCGATAAATGGAGAGATGAAGTGGTACGGGGCGGTGAACGGTTTATTACTTATGACGGAGACCAGTATGAAAAGAGTATTCAGAACGGATGCCTGTCATGCCATTCAAAGCAGGAGTTTTGCGGCAAATGCCATAATTTCGCAGGGGTAGACCCGTACTGCTGGGACTGTCATTATTCTGAAGAGGAGGGCCTGTAATGAAAATAGACAGAAGAAAATTTCTCAAGCTGGCCGGCTGTACAGGCATAGGACTGGGCCTGTCCGCGACTGACATGTTCAAGGGTACGGTCGAAGCGTCATCAGGCCATTCAGCAGTATCCACTGCGGCCGTACGCCATGCAATGGTTATTGATGTAAGAAAACTTCAGACAGCAGAAGATTACCAGAGAATAGTCGATGCGTGCAACAAGATCCATAATATCCCGACGCTCATCCCTGAAAAGGGCAATCCAAAACATGAAGTCAAATGGATATGGAACGATACATACGGACATTCATTCCCGGATCAGCAAAACTATTATCATCCGGAGGCCTTTAAGCAGAAACTCTTTCCGCTCCTCTGCAATCACTGTGACCATCCGCCCTGTGTACGGGTGTGTCCCACAAAGGCGACTTTTAAGAGGCCGGACGGGATTGTGCAGCAGGACATGCACCGCTGCATAGGATGCAGGTTCTGCATGGCAGCGTGTCCGTATGGTTCAAGGAGCTTCAACTTTGTCGACCCGAGACCTTTCATAAAGGATAAGAACCCGGAATATCCGACAAGGACAATGGGAGTTGTGGAGAAATGCACGTTCTGCAGCGAAAGACTTGAAAAAGGCGAACAGCCTGCCTGTGCAGAGGCATCCCACGGCGCCCTGGTATTCGGCAATCTCAATGATCCGGAGTCCGAGGTGAGGAAGATACTGAAATCGAATTTTTCATTACAACGCAAACCCGAGCTTGGGACAATGCCCAGTGTGTTTTATGTGATAGGAGGTGGAGAGTATGCTGGATAAGGCGCTTAAGGGCGGTAAAAAATACTGGACACTTGTCATTGTACTGGCTGCCATGAGTGGAGTGGGAGTTCTTACCTATCTTCAACAGCTCAAATACGGCCTTGGTATTACCGGTATGAGCAGGGACGTGTCGTGGGGATTTTACATTTCACAGTTTACGTTTCTTGTCGGGGTAGCGGCCTCAGCGGTGATGCTCGTAATCCCGTATTATCTTCATCATTTCAAGAAATTCAGCAAGATGGTGATACTGGGCGAATTCCTGGCTGTGGCTGCGGTCACGATGTGCATGCTCTTTATCTTTGTTGACATGGGTCAGCCGATGAGGATCATGAATGTTTTTCTTTATCCGACACCGAATTCCATCCTGTTCTGGGACGCAACGGTCTTAAGCGGGTATCTCCTGCTCAACATAACGATCGGATGGGCCACGCTGCACGCGGAGAAAAAAGGGACTGCACCTGCATCATGGGTTAAGCCTCTCATTTATCTCTCAATCCCGTGGGCAGTCAGCATTCACACCGTGACCGCGTTTTTGTATGCAGGTCTTCCGGGCAGGCACTTCTGGCTGACCGCGATCATGGCTGCCCGCTTCCTCGCATCGGCCTTTTCAGGGGGACCGGCCCTGCTTATTCTCCTGGCTCTTATAGTCAGAAAGAACACTCAGTTTGATCCCGGCAAGGAGCCGATTCAGGCACTCGCCAAGATCGTGACGTATGCGATGATAGCGAATGTGTTCTTTATCCTGCTTGAGGTATTTACCGCGTTCTACAGCAACATTCCCGGACACATGCACGCGTTCGATTATCTGTTTGCGGGCATTGACGGACATGACAAGCTCGTGCCTCTGATGTGGACATCGGTTATATGCGCGGTCCTCTCTCTCGTTCTGCTTATTCCGTACAAGTTCAGGGAGAATGAGAAGCTGCTTGTCATTGCCTGTATAACAGTCTTTATTTCCCTCTGGATAGACAAGGGCTTTGGACTGGTGATAGGCGGATTTGTTCCGAATCATTTCGGGACAGTAACAGAATACTGGCCTACTTTGCCTGAGTCATTAATTACCCTTGGAATATGGTCGATAGGATTCCTGGTGCTGACTATTCTGTATAAAGTAGCCATATCAGTGAGGGAAGAGCTGGGGACTGCGAAGTCGGACCATTAGAATTTTTATGTAACAGATTAAACGAAAGGGCAGCATGCGTAGGCTTGCTGCCCTTTTTACTGTGAGTTATCCACCAATCTCTTCAAAACCCCAGGGTAAATTTTCCTTTCCCCCGATGGCGTAGGTTTATTAACCGAAGGCCATGTATTTAATTGGGGTTCAGTGCCTTCAAGGGTCACTGATGAGGGCGCAGTTTCGATTATCCTGGGATTAGCGGACAGATTCACCCCTTTTACCCTATAGCAGAATTCCACCTGGATATTATTGGGGTCAGTAGAAAATATGGAGTGAATAAAGCCGTTGTCCATGACCTCGGTTACCCATATGTCTGCTGCGTTAAACCGGTCCTTGAGCGCCCAGAGATCTTCTTCGCCCCTCAATTCAATGCAAATATGATCTAAACTGAAAGGCCCTTTTACCGGGGTCCCGGGGTCCCTGTCCGGCCAAGGGTTGACTTCCGGCCATTCAAAGAATGATATCATACAGTTTTCCGCAATCTCAAAGAAGTACTGTCTGTTTCCCGGCTCCCCAAGTCCTGCCACCATTCTCATGCCGAGCAGGTCTCTCCAGAACCTGATAGTCACGTCCATGTCTTTAGTTGCAAGGGCGATATGATTAATGCCGGAATATTGCATCACGACGGGCCTCCTCACATTTAGGGTCTTTGAAAACAATTATAGCATTTGCCTCGTTTGTAACTGCGATAATTCAGTCCAAGTTTTATTCCCCCTATAAAAAAACTCAATTTGCATATAGAGTGTTGACACCATGCGCAGCTGATCTGTAAAATAATTGCAGGTTTAGAGACCAGTCAGACTATATTATTCCAGGCTTTCATTTCGGGAACAACACTAAAATAAATCCTTTGGAGTAAAGTCAATTACGATATAAGTCAGATTGCGGTCTTCAGTAAACATCAAACTTAATCAATGAGAGGAGGAAGTAAAAACAATGATCGATGTTCAGGTTGATACTGCAAAATGTGACGGTTGTGAAGAGTGTGTAAATCTCTGCCCGTCAGAAGTCTTCAGGATTACCGATGGCAAGTCAGATCCCTATCAGGCTTCAGACTGTGCCAACTGCTTGACCTGTGTGGAATCATGCCCACAGGGTGCTATTACAGTTAAAGAGATGTAATCGTAATAACCAGGGAATTAAAAAGGCGTTCCGGAATCCGGAACGCCTTTTTAATTCTTTCCTGCAGAACTGATAAGCCGGCTATGAAAATCTCTTACGGTTTCTTGATCCAGATTTCCCAGTAGCCTTTATCTTCAAGTTTGATTAATTCCATCGGGAATCCCTGTTTTTCACAATACTTCGGGATGGTGTCCTCTGCAGATGCCGGGGCATCGCAAAGCACTTTGAGCAGGGTGCCGTTAGGCGCCTTTTCAATGGTCTTTTTCGTAATTACGAGCGGGTAGGGGCAAACCCTTCCCAGTACATCAAGGGTCTGAGTTGGTTCCTGTGATTTTAAGTCTGCCATTTTTCCTCCTAGATTATTTATGCTGTTTATTTGTTTAAAAGAAAAGAAGATGGTTCATTTCTTCCATCATCTGCGATATTTCACTGTAAGGCACTACCTTGACTTCCATGTCGGCCCCAAATTCCGGCGCATCTATTACAATATCACTTTCCGTCATGCCGAACCTTTCAAGGTCTTCTTTGCATACGAGCACATTCAGGTCAAGCAGAAGTGCCATCTTGACATGTGATTCAGTGCTGTTGAGATCATAATTCTCTACCGCCTTCTGTCCCTTGATGCAGTTGAGGACACCATCTCCGATGAAGGCAATATCCGCAGTTACTATGTCTCCGTCTTTAAGGTATATCTCAACACTCTGTGAAGCGATGGCGTGAGTCAGGGCCAGTTTGGGATTTTCACTCTTGTATCCGGGTCTCGTAACAACGAATCCGAGTTTTGTGGTAGCCATTATTATTCACCTCCTATATGAAGGACCCTGTCAGCATCAAAACAGCTTCCAAGGTACCAGTCCATGCTGAATCTCTTAACGCCTTCCAGCGTATTGTCGTGATGGTATCCTCTTGATTCCGCGCAGGCCTCGCAGGCCGTTACGTTGAGTCCCTTTGCCATCAGCTCCTTTAAGGGCTTCTCAAGAGAGGAATAGTCCTTAAACGCTCTCTGGTCTTTAATTGATATCATGGTCCCGTTGCCTGAGACCCAGAGGTCGACTTTGTGTCCCTTTTCCATTGCTGCAGCTGAGAGCTTTACAGCAAAGTCCAGGTTTGTTGAACCGACAAGCGATGCGAAACAGCCTATTGTAAGTTTTCCCATATCTGAGTATCCTCCTATAACCAAGCAGTTTTATCGTATTCGTTAAACATCAGGTCAACAATATCACCGAATTTGATGACCTTGACCTTGCTGTCAATGACATTCGCACTGGAAAGTCCCCTGGTCTCGAGGTCTTCCTGAAGCACATAATAATTGGCGGCGTAATTGAGGAGGGATGAAGGCTTGCCGTTTTCCTTCGTAGTAGCATGATAAACCCCGTTCTGCACAAGCACGATGCCCAGTTTTTCAGGTTTTAACCGGTCGAGAGTGTCTACAGTCATCTTGTAATCACTCACAAAAGTAACTAATTTCATAAACATACCTCCTGATGTGGAAATGGTTGGGAGTAAAGAAAGTCAGTAAATTCTAATATGATGTATGGTATTTGTCAAGGAAAAATGAAGATATAAAAATTCTTTATAAATATTTTAAAATCGCAGATGTTAAACAGCCGGCAGCATACTTTTTCTGTTAAATAAATAACGTTCAATCATGAAAATTAAACAATAACGGGTTGACTTTCTGAGAAAAAGAGATAGAATTTGTCTAAACAAAACAACGGGATATAAAAACATTTTAAACGCGTATATGTTTTTTTGCATTTCAGCCGCCCGGATTCTTTATAAGCATGCACAGGAAAAAAGCAACTATTTATGAAAGGAGCATGATTCATGGTACGAACA
>Ga0102851_10002572_pt1 | contig 10984 bp, 8 predicted proteins | sample Mud3Dept3metaG_FD_79558 | JGI IMG/M metagenome (GOLD analysis project Ga0102851, IMG submission 79558) | Freshwater wetland microbial communities from Ohio, USA, analyzing the effect of biotic and abiotic controls - Mud 3 Core 4 Depth 3... | ecosystem: Environmental > Aquatic > Freshwater >...
ACAGCCTACGACATTGCGTACATGATGGACAGCATCGGCCGGCTCTTTGAAAAGCTCCGCATGCCTAAGGAAGCAGAACAGTCCTTCCGGCAGGCGCTGAGCTACAATTCCCAGTTCGCGCCCGCCCGCTTTCACCTGTCCCAAATGCTGTTCGCAGCCTGCCGCACCACCGAGGCCGCGCGCGAACTCAGTCAGTTCCGCTCCCTGTGGACCAGGGCCGACGGCACGGCGCCGGAAATCGTCGCCGCCGAAAGGATGATGCGCACCCTTTCCAGGTATTGATCACCGGCTGCGCCGCAGGTTCGGCCGTGGGGCGATTGACTATGATCCGGGAGCGGTCTTTACCCTCTTCACCCAGAGAAAGTAGCAGGGTACTCCCAGGGCAATCGTGGCCAGAGCTGTCATCGATGCGAAGGGCCGGTTCATGAAGGCAATGATCATGAACATCAGGCTGCTGATCAGGTAAAAGACCGCAACTGCCGGGTACCCCCAGGCTTTTGCAGCCCCCTCTTCGCCCACGGATCTCCTGCGTGCCAGAGAAAGCCCTGCAACCGCCAGCCAGGGGAATACCCCCAGTGCAAAGCCGACATAAAAAGCCAGCTGCTCGAAGGTCCCCAAAACGACCATCAGAGTGGCAATCGCACCCTGCAGCAGGATGGATGCTCCCGGCACACCGTACCGGCGGTGCACTTTCGCCGCGAAGGGGAAGAAGAGCTTGTCCCGGGCCATCGCATAGTACACGCGCGGACCGAGAATGATGAAAGCGCTCAGAGAGGAAAGCAGCGCCAATGCGGTCAGCAAGCCCAGAGACCTGCCCATCCAGCCTCCGAAAGCCCTCACCGCAGCCACCTCCATTACCGCGATGCTGCCCCTGAGTTCCGCGTAGGGGACGGCCTGGAGAACGAAGAGATTCACAGCAAGGTAGAGAAGAATCACGATCCCAGTGCCGGCCAGCAGGGACAAGGGGAGGGTCCGCTTCGGGTTTCTCAACTCACCTGCGATATACGCGCTCGCGTTCCAGCCGCTGTAAGCGAACATGACCAGCATCATGGCCGTTCCCAGGGCGAAGCTGTCCATGGGACCGCCTCCTCCGAAGCCGAACGCGGACCCTTCCCAGTCCGCCAGAGCGAGGCCGAAGGACGCGAGGCCGAAAACGATGGCGATTTTGAGCGCTGTCAAAATGTTCTGCACGATGGATCCCAGTCGAACTCCCAGGTAGTGGACTATGGTCAGGATCAGAATGATGGCCAGGGCCACCGCCTTTTTGGTCCACAAGACTTCGGCCTCGGACAGAACCGGCAGGAGGTTTTTGAGCCCGGGGAAAATGTATTCGGCGAAACCCAGGGCCGATGCGGCGATCGGCGCCGAAAAGCCCACCAGGAAGCTCGTCCACCCTGTCAGAAAGCCCAGCACCGGGTGATAGAGCTTCTTCAAATACACATACTCGCCTCCTTCCTCGGGCATCCGGGTAGCCAGCTCGGCGTAGCACAGAGCGCCTGCCACGGCCACCAGCCCGCCGAAAATCCAACAGGCGATCACCCAGCCGCCGCCCGGAACCTGTGAAGCCACGATCCCGGGGATCGTAAAAATGCCGGCGCCGATCATGTTTGCCACTACGATGCTGGTTGCTGTCAGAGGTCCGATCTTCCTGCTCACCTGCCCCGCGCTGCCTTCTGCCGTATCCGCTGGATTCATCGGTTTACCCCATCTATGCCCGTGCCGTCCGTCAGGCCGCCGTGCAGCACGGGTGCGTGAAAACAAATCGCCAGGTCGGGTCAATCGCCGGTTTTTCCGCCGATCTTCCACATAAACAACGTGCGGATCCTGCCCGATTTGTCTTCGAACGTCTCCTGCTTCAGCGGCGCCCAGTCACCCATGCCGTATTGATGGGAAACGACGCGGGCGCCCGGCTTGAGTCGCCGTTGCAGAACGGGCCGGAGTTTCAAGTTCGCATCGGGAAGGAGGTAGAGTGTAACCACGGTTGCCCTGGAAAGGTCCACGGCCAGAGCGTCCTCCTGCAGAAAACTCACCAGTTTCTCCACACCTTCCTTCCGTGCATTCTCCCTGGACTCGGCAACGCGCTGGGGATCGATGTCGACCCCCACTCCGTGCGCACGATATTTCTTCGCCGCAGTGATGACGATCCGTCCGTCGCCGCAACCCAGGTCGTATATGACGTCCGACGACGTCACTTCTGCGAGAGCCAGGATCCGGTCGACCACGTCCTGGGGGGTTGGAACATAGGGCGCCAGCCAGGCCTGAAGTGATATGGGGAAGGGGTTGAGCGCCGTTGACGCACCGGTGAGGTGGAGAGAGCCGAGGGCCAGCGCCGGTGATACACTCAAAATCAAAATCCATCGCTGCTTCCACATGAGCCCTCTCCAGGCCTCATCCCAGGGAACCGACTTCCTTTTCAACCTGTTCCAGAATTTCACAGGATTTGACCAGATCTTTCATCGCGTTGTGGTCGGGATACAGCGGCCGGTCCTCACCAAGATGGGCGACCCGACTGCGCACAACCTCGTGCGCCTTTTTCACTCCGCGGCCGGGATGGAATTCCCGGAAATCCAGCGCCTGCGCGGCTGCCATGCATTCGATTCCCAGCACGCCGTAAGCGTTGTCCAGGATCTGGGCATTCTTGATCGCCGTATTCATGCCCATGGAAACGAAATCCTCCTGATCGGCGGCAGCCGGGATCGATCCGATGGAGGCGGGAGCGGACAGTATTCTCTGCTCCACAATGAGCGAATCCGCAGTGTATTGGCTCAGCATCAGGCCGGAGAACATCCCTGCGCCTTTGGTCAGGAATGCAGGCAGTCCAACGCTGAGCGCAGGGTTGGTGAGCCGGTTCAGGCGCCGTTCCGAAAGCACACAGACCATGGTCACCGCCGTCCCGACGAGGTCCATGGGAAGGGAGACAGGAGTTCCCTGGAAATTGGCGCCAGTCAGAGTCAGCTTCGCTTCCGGCAGGAAGATCGGATTGTCTCCAACGCCGTTGAGCTCCGTCTCCACCTGCCGGACGGCATACGCGACCGCGTCGTGCGCCGCGCCGATGACCTGGGGAGTGGATCTCATGGAATACGCGTCCTGGACCTTGGTCTTGATTTTGCCGGCGAGCAAGTCGCTGCCCTGAATGCACTTCATGATGGACCGGGAGCTGCGCACAGCGCCCGGGAAGCCCCGGAGCTGGTGCAGGCGAACGTCGTACGGCTTCAGGTTGGCGAAGAGCGCCTCGAGGGTCATCGCGCATCCGATTTCCGCCTGTTTCAGCCAGCGGTTGATATCGTAGAGGTGGATCGCACTCATCGCGGTCAGCAGGTTGGAACCGTTGATTGTGGCCAGGCCGTCGCGTGCCTGCAGTCCGGGCACCTCAATCCCCGCGCGTTCCAGCGCCGCGCGCCCCGGCAGGCGCTCCCCGCGGTAGAACGCCTCTCCCTCTCCCATCATCAACAGCGCCAATTGAGCCATCGGGGCAAGGTCGCCGCAGGCACCCACCGAGCCTTTCTGACAGACAACCGGCGTGACCCCCTCATTCAGCATCCGCACAAGGGTCCGGGTAATCTCCGTCCGGCACCCCGAGTTGCCGTGGGCATGCACATTGACCCGCGCTGCCATGGCGCCACGCACATACTCGACGGGCGCCGGTTCGCCGATGCCGGCGGCGTGATTGTAAATGAGGTACTTCTGGAATCGCTCCACCTGCTCGTCTGTGAGCACGACCTCAGAAAATTCGCCGATGCCGGTATTGACCCCATACATGATTTCGCGGGCGCGGATCTTTTCTTCCAGCATCGACCGGCATGCCCGGATGCGCTCCAGGGCGTCCCGGTCGAGCTCCACCTTCTCCCCATTTCGCGCTATGTTCACCAGCTTTTCGATCGTCAGCGACGACCCATCCAGGATAATCGCCATGGCGGCTTCCTCTCCGGCTGCAATATCAGGGGGTATTTGTATCTGGGAGAGTGCGGAATCACAAGATCTTTTTCACCGCAGCGCGCCCCAACATTCGAAAATCAAAATCGGAAGATTGACAGAACGGGGGATATGGCCCTATTGGGTGTCAAGCGGCTTCAAGATCCGCACCCTTCCGTGCGGCCAGGTCCTTGGGTGCACTCAGCAGGTTGGCGCGGGATTGCAGGAACGCCAGGTCTTGCCGCTCCCGGAATCAAGCCTCCCGATTGCCGGGAGCTTCGGGGCCGGCTTCCCGCCGTCATGATCGCCTCGATCCGGGAGCATGAGGTAGCTGGCGTCGCAGGTTCCTCCAGTCTGTTACCCGCTGCGACCGGCCGCAGCCGGCGATCATCATTCCGGTGATATTCCCGCTCTCCTGCCGGCCGCCAATCGCTGACATGTGTTTTGAATCGGATCTTCCTCAGAAGCTGTATTCGAGACCGATCAGAGGCACAGCCTTTGCCTGCAGGCCTGTCTTGTTGAGACGGAACTCCACATTGAAATTGACAAGCAGGTTGTTCCCGACGTTTGTCTTGACCCCGACCGATCCGTAAGCCTGGGTGTAGGTTTCCTTTCTGAAGCCGATGTCCGGGAAGGTCTCGCTGACGGTTCCATCGGTTGCCGTGAACGTGCGGGCGAAAAGTCTCTGCGTCCCGCGTACCTCCTGCCCGAAGAAATCGAACGCCAGCGTAAGCTTCGGGCTGACACCGATGTCGGCGCCTGCGACGTACAAGAAATGGTCCGGCAGATCCGCCTTGCCCTGGGCATTCACATCACCCGCGAGCTCGCTTTTTCCGTTCCATTGATACGCCAGATTCGCGTGAGGCGAAATCCGGTCTATCAGGAAGGAAACGGCGACGAAAGGCTTTACTCCCAGGGCGCCGGCTCCGAGAAGGTCCTCCTCATCCCCGGTGGGAGTGCGCAAGTCTGCACCCACGGCGATGCCGACAAAATGTTCGCGGAGAATGGTCCCCTTGGCGCGCAGAATAATATCCCCCATGCCGGTGGCTTCCCCGCTGGCATAAAACTGGCGTTGGGATCCGACTCCGTCAGGGGCGGACGGATCCCTGAAGAAGTGCACTTCGGGATCGCCTGCAGTGCCGATTCGGTGAATGGTAGCGTCGGATACCACATTCAGACTGGTGTGGACGACGGGAACCGCCACCGAAATGTCGATGCGGTTGGTCAAGCCGTAGGTGAGAAAGGGAGTCAGTTGCCCTACACTTGCCTCGATCGTGTTCGCCGTGGTGACTACATCGGCACGGCCTCCTCCTATCTCGTACTCGTCATGCACAAATACGGCCGGCACCCTGGAGAGATTAATGCCTTCGATCGAGTCGAAGGCAAAATGCTGGTAATTCAGTCCAAAGGACAATTTCCCCTTTCCGATGGTCTCCGCTCTTTCCGCGAGGATGGGCCCGAAGCTCTGGGTGGAGCGCCGGAAAGTTCCCGTCGATGCATCAAAGTCGTAAGTGAATCCTGATGCAGGCGAGGGTAGCGGCAACGCAGTTAACTGGCTGGCGAGTGCAACATTGAACTGGGAGAACTCCGACTGAAACCCGCTGTTGAAATGCCCTGAGTGCGTAGAACCGTCTGGCAGCAGGGCCTTGCTGTCGACCACCAGACCGTTCGGGCCGTATATGTTTCTGAACAACAGGGAGAGCTTCGTTGTGGTTTGCGCTGCGACAGGAGGGATGTTCACTGTCATAAGCATCGCGACTGTCATCAACACTTTCTTGAACATGATCTGCTCCTCGCGGACGGCGTGCCGCTCCAACGTGTCTTTATCCCCAGCCGAGCCCGGCGGGATTCGGTCGCCGAGACGGCTCGAATCGGATTGTCTCGATCAGCCATGACTTTCCGCTTCTGCGCAGTGACATTGTCATTCTGGTTTCGATCCGGGGTCGCTGCCCATCCACGGATTCGAGAAGGTACGTCCGGCGCGCCCTCACGACCGCGGCATCGCCGGTGACGGTTGTCTGTACCTCCGCGAAACGCACCTCGATTTGGCGGGCATTGCTGAAATCCTGCGCAAGGGCTTGTTCCTGGCTGCCGGTCAGGCCGGGCCATATGGTGCGCAGCAGTTTGATGTCGCGGGACTGCAGGGCTTCCGAGTATTGCCGAAGGACCGCCAGGATAGCTGCCTGGTCATCCTCAAGCGAAGGCGGCGCAGGAGTCGGCACGGGCGGCTTTGGTTGCGTCGTGGTTTCTGACGGGGTGCGCTCATTCTTGAGAGAAGCCTCGGCACCCTCCTTCGCCTTCCGCATGGCTTGCGCGGCTGCATCATAGAGTGTCCCGGCAGCGGCGAAATCCTCCTGCTCCCATTTGGATCGTGCTTCCAGAGACAGACGCACAGCCTCCTGGTAAGTGGAGGGCGCCCGTCCTTCCGCCCCCGCTTTGGCTGCCTCCACGTGTTCTTTCTCGAACGAAATGCGGCTGGACAGCGCCTGCTCCCGCTGGAGGGACCTCCGCCTGGCCATTTCCTGCTGCAGTGCCTGATTCTCCCTCGACTTCCTTTCCGATTCCGCTTCCAATGCGGCGCTGCGGAACAGGCCGCTGGCCTCAAAGAACGCGGCAGCGGCTTCGCCGTAACGCTGGGCCGCGTACCGGCTCCCGGCCTCCTGCTCCAGCCTGAGGGCCGCCTCATAGGATTGCGCCGCGAACTCATTCGCCTTTGCTTCATCGGCCCGGCGCTTCGACTCGGCAAGGCGCTCTTGAGCCTGGTCGGCGTTTTGCCTTTCCGCGACGGCCAAATCCTTCGTCAGGCGCCGAGCCTCAGAGTTCGATGGTGCGATCTGCAGCGCCCGCTTCAGGCCGGCGGAAGCTTCCGCGTATCTGCCCTGACTTATGGCTACCCTGGCCTGTTCATTCTCCCGGGCAACAATATCCTGCTTGCCCTCCTGGACCTGGGACTGCCCGGGCTGCGTATCGGACTTTTCGCCATCCACTCGCCGGCCGGAAGTGGCGCCGGCGGTATCCTCCTGCTGCAGCAGGGCGGGCCGCTCGGGAGAGATACCCGATGGCGGCACCGGACTCCGGGACTCCGGCGGCGAGGCGCGGAGCGAAGCTTGCTCTTCGCCGACATTCCCGGAGGATTCGACCTGCATGATTTTCCAGGCGAACACGGCGGCTGCCGCCAGAAGGACGATCGCGGCGGCAGCATACCGGACAGCGGGCCTGGGCCGGCGGCGCAAACCTCCGCCGGAGGGCTCGGCGGGCTGTGCTTCCGCATCAGAAGCGTTCCCGGCTGCCGGGGGAGCGGATCGGGACGGCGCTTCCCCCGGAGCGGTTGCTGCCACAGTCGATCCTGCGCCTTCTTCAAGGGCTTTCAGGTCAGCCAGCACCCCATCCAGGCTTTGGTACCTGCTGTCGGGATCTTTGGCCAGACATTTCATGACGATGGCTGAAAGGCCGGCATCGATCGCCGGATCGATGCGGTCCGGCGGCTCCGGATCGTGGTAGAGTATCTGGCCGATTGTTGCAGTGATCAAATCTCCGTCGAACGCCTTCCGAAATGTCAGGAATTCATAGAAGAGGCCGCCGGCAGAGAAGATGTCGGTGCGGCAGTCCGTTCCGACACCTCGCACCTGTTCCGGGGACATGTAGTTCGGCGAGCCCCGCAAGGTGCCGGACCGGGTGGTCTCGCCTGACATGAGTCTGGCCAACCCGAAATCAAGGATTTTCACCTGTCCCGACCGGGTAAGAAATATGTTTGCAGGTTTGACGTCGTGATGGATGACCTGGCGGTGGTGAGCGTGTGCCAATCCCTCACAGATCTCGGTGATGATCTTTAGCTTGCTGGCCAGCGGCAGGCTTTCCCGCTTGCGGATCTTCTCCTTCAAATCCTCTCCCTCGAGGAACTCAAGGGCCATGTATGCCTGGCCGCCGTCTTCGCCAAGGTCGTAGACCGTGATGATGTTTTTGTGCGAGAGCTGTGCTGCGGACCGGCCTTCGCGGAAAAAAATGGCGCGCAGCTCGGGCTCCGCGTCCAGATGCGTGGCGATGGTTTTGAGCGCAACGACGCGGTCGAGAAGCGGGTCCAGGGCTTTGTACACGACGCCCATGCCACCCTCACCCAGTTTCCCGAGAATCAGATACTTCCCGATCTTATCCAACGCCCCGCCTCGCCGCCAGAGATGTCAGGGACGCCGGGTCTTGAACCTGTGCGCGGAAAAGTGTCGACACCGGTCCGTTCCGGACCGGTCCATCGAAATGCCGTTTCCACCCCCTGACAAAGGCCCCACACCCGAATCATTCCAGGGACCCGAGCAGCATCAATCAATTCAAACATATGGAAGTCTCTTGCTCAAGGGTGAGTTTCCGGAGCCTGTCCAACATCGGGCGCGATGTTAGGCCCTTCATGATCCGGCAGACCAGTGTATGATTAAATCAGTGCCATTTGGATGAGTTCGACCGGGTACAGGCTGCAAGGAGCATGAGGCATGCGGAAAGCAATCGAGGAACTCGTCGCGGAACATCATTTGATAGAGGAGCTGCTGTCTTCTCTGGAGAAGTTCGTGGAGCGCCTTGGCAGGCGACCGGACGGGGAGCGGGCGGCGATTCGCGACTACGCCTTCTTTTTCCACCAGATGGTGGACGTCTGCCACCACGGCAAGGAAGAGAAGCACCTGTTCGTGAAGATGGACGCATACGGGTTCTCCCGGGAGAAGGGACCGGTCTCCGCGATGCTCTCCGAACAGGATGAAGGGCGCGACCACCTCGACGCGCTGACGTCAATCGGAAACGGTCTCGGCCCGCTCAGCTTTGAAGAAAGGGAGAATGTCAGGGGACATGCTCTCGGCTACATCATGCGGATTCGCATCCATATGTCTCGCGAAGAGGATGTCTTGTTTCCGATCGTGGAGCATTCCCTTCCCGATTTTGTGCTGGAAGAGCTTGCGCAGGATTTCGGGGAATTTGAGAAGACAAAGTTGCCGGCCGGTTTTCACGAAAACCTCCGTCAGATCGCCGACTCCCTCAGGAAAGCTGCAGCGGATCCAATATGACAGCTCGTCTCCGGAGACTCACCACCCTATTACTCAAAAATGGGAGGGGACGAGTCTATCTCTTACGGTAAAGGCATTGCGTCTGTCCCCGGTCGAGATTTCCCGCGGACGAGATGGGGCAAGGCAGGATTGGCGTCGGTTATTGCAGGACGGCAACGAAGTATTCGAGCGCCAGGTGGACCCTGGCGAGTAAGTCAGAACCGGAGACCGCGAGTATCGTGCTGAGGAGGATTACCGAGAGGAATCCGCCCATGGCGAGGGGCATTATGGGGAATGCCCTTGCGGCCGGCAGACCTCCTCGTGCGGCGAGCTCAGTCAAACGCAGGACGCGAGCTCCGATGCTGCTGAAATCTTCTGAGATCAGCGACGCCACAGCCGGCATGGCCGGCCGTGCGCCGGTGGGAACGAGCCGCGCAACCTTGATCAGAGCCGATGCGAGGTCCAGAGCGGTTTCCGATCCCCCTCGGGCCGCAAATTCGTCCGCCGCCGACTCCGCAGCCCGCCGCCATTCGCGCTCGAGCGACCTGCCCAGAGGGAGAAATCCCAGGGCATGGCGGCACGCGTTCAAAAGGCCACGTTTGAGATTATCACGCGCTGCCAGATGCCCGTTTTCGTGCGCGACGGCCGCCGAGACTTCGGCTCCACTGAGCGCCTGGAAAACCCGATCCGCGATAAACAACTTCGGGCGGATGACTCCCACAATGGCGACCACCGGGAACGCATGAGTGAGACGGTAGGCAGGAATCCCTGCACTTTCCATCCGAATGGGAACGGAGTGGCGGAGCCAATCTTCGACCAGTCGCCGCGTTGCCAGGCAATTCGCAAAACCCCGCCAGAGCGCGAAGATGGTTCCTCCCAGAGATAATCCGGCCAGAATGCCGAGTTCCGTCGTGACGATCTCCGTGGTGTCGCGGGGCTCATGAGCAAGATAGGCGGGGGCAAACAACGCAGTCACCAGCAGGATCGCCGAAAGACCGGGCGCCGCGCGCAGCCAGAAAAGGAGCCGGACCCGTGCCGAATCCGACCAGGAAGCAGCGGCATGCGCGATGGCGCGCCACGAGCCGGCGGCCATCAGCAGGCCGAGGCAGTGGATCACCAGAAGTCCCGTCAGGGCCAGGCTTGCACCCAGCATTTCGAACATGACATCCTTCAGTGCTTTCGACGCAATTCCTGTTTCTTTTCCCGGACCAACCGGTCCAGCGCTTCGAGGCAGGCGCGGTCGTGTTCGCTCACCGCATCCACGATGCAGGCAAGCAGAGGTTCCACTCCATCCGGCACCCGGCCGATCAGTCCTTCAATCAAATCCCTGGCGATTCCCTGTTCAAACTCGAGCGGAGAGACGCGCGGAGAGTAGAGGAATGCGCGACCGCACTTGCGCCGCTCGAGCACACCTTTTCTATACAGGCGATGTAGCGTCGTCATCAAGGTCGTGTAGGCAATGCGCGAGTCGAACAGCAGGAACACGTCGCGCACGCTGATTTCGCCCCTCTGCCAGGCTATGTCCATGACGGTCCGCTCGAGCTCGCCGAGCGCGCGATCCACAACTTCTCGCGGCCGCTTGAAACCTCTCAGTGTAAATCTCGGTATGTGCATTTTCGTTCAACCGTTGCGCCCTCTGGATATCAGAGGGGCCTGATTGGTGTCAAAGAAATTCTCCCGCAGACGTGGGCAGGAAGCAAGCGCTTGCCCCGCCTCCCGGGCAGCATCCGCTACCGGCCCGCCCATGGGCGCTCTCCCACCACCTCACGAATGGTTTCCGTCGCCCGTACGACATCGTCGCGGCTGATGCCGCGATAGGTGACGAAGCGCACGACCGTTCCCATTCCGGGCAGGCCTCGCACACGGCGTGGGTCCAGGTGGCGGGCGAAAACAGCGGCGTCGATCCCGAGTCTCCGGACATCCAGATTGACGATGTTCGTCTGAACCGTTGCCAGATTCACATCGAGCCCTTCTATTCCGGCAAGACCGAGACTCAGCAGCCGCGCATTCGCGTGGTCCTCTGCCAGGCGGCCCACCATGGTGCGAAG
>Ga0102851_10002575_pt1 | contig 10979 bp, 9 predicted proteins | sample Mud3Dept3metaG_FD_79558 | JGI IMG/M metagenome (GOLD analysis project Ga0102851, IMG submission 79558) | Freshwater wetland microbial communities from Ohio, USA, analyzing the effect of biotic and abiotic controls - Mud 3 Core 4 Depth 3... | ecosystem: Environmental > Aquatic > Freshwater >...
ACCGAATCCACCGGTCCCTCGAATTCGGAGATCGGGCGGTCGAGCATCGACATCACGTCGTGGCGCTCGAGGTACGTGGTGTCCGGCAGCACGAGGTCCGCGAACGCCGTCATCTCCGACTGGAACGCATCGCACACGACGATGAACGGAATTTTGTATTCCCCGTTCGCATCGCGGTCGTTCAGCATTTTGCGCACTTCGACCGTGTTCATGGTCGAGTTCCACGCCATGTTGGCCATGAAAATCATCAGCGTGTCGATGCGGTACGGGTCGCCGCGCCAGGCGTTGGTGATGACGTTGTGCATCATCCCGTGCACCGCGAGCGGATACTCCCACGAGAACGCCTTGTCGATGCGCACCGCGGAGCCGTCGTCGTTCACGAACAGGTCCTCGGGCGCGCCGGGCCAGCCCAGCGCGAGGCCGCCCAGCGGAGTGTCCGGCTTCACGCCATGCGGGCCGTTCGGTGTTTTTGCCGCGGGCGGGATCGCGCGCGGGAACGGCGCTTTATGGCGGAAGCCGCCCGGACGGTCGATCGTGCCGAGCAGCGTCATCAGGATCGCGAGCGCGCGCACGGTGTGAAAGCCGTTCGAATGCGCGGCGAGCCCGCGCATCGCGTGAAACGCGACTGGATTGCCGGTCACCGACTCGTGCTCCTTGCCCCAGCAGTCGGTCCACGGAATCGGCAGTTCAATCTTCTGGTCGCGCGCGGTGATGCCCATTTCCTGCGCGAGGCGGCGGATGGTTGCCGCCGGCACGCCGGTGATTTTCTCCGCCCACTCGGCGGTGTAGCTCTTCACGCGTTCCTGCAGCAACTGGAACGCTGGCTTGACCGGCGTGCCGTCGGGCAGGCTGAACTCGCCGAGCAGATACGGGTCGGCGCCTTCGGTATGCGTGCGCAGCGGGCGGTTGGAGAGCCGGTCCCACCACATCTGGGTCTGCGCCCAGTCCGGCTCCCCGGCCGCGTCCGGATCGCGCACAAACATGCCGTGCGCGCTGCTCGCCGCGTCGAGATTCACGAGTTGCCCGGAATTGGTGTAGCGCACGAGGAAATCGCGGTCGTAGAGCCCGAGCGCGATGATCTCGTGAATCAACGCGAGCAGCAGCGCGCCGTCGGTGCCGGGCCTGATCGGCACCCACTCGTCGGCGATCGCCGAATAGCCGGTGCGCACCGGATTGATCGAAACGAATTTGCCGCCGCCGCGCTTGAATTTCGAGATGGCGATCTTGAGCGGGTTGGAGTGATGATCCTCGGCGGTGCCGATCATTATGAACAGCTTGGCGCGCTCGAGGTCGGGGCCGCCGAATTCCCAGAACGAGCCGCCGATGGTGTAGATCATTCCGGCCGCCATATTGACCGAGCAGAAACCGCCGTGCGCGGCGTAATTCGGCGTGCCGAACTGGCGCGCAAAGAGCCCGGTCAGCGCCTGCATCTGGTCGCGGCCGGTGAACAGCGCGAATTTCCTGGGATCGCTGGAGCGTATCTTGGCGAGGCGCTCTGCCAGAATCGCAAACGTCTCCTCCCATGAAATCGGCTCGAACTCGCCGGCGCCGCGCTCGGCGCCCTGCTTGCGCCTGAGCGGCGTGGTCAGGCGTGCCGGCGAGTACTGCTTCATGATGCCGGACGCGCCTTTGGCGCAGATCACCCCCCTGTTGATCGGATGCGCGGGGTTGCCGTCGATGTAGCGCACTTCGCCATTGCGCAGCGTGACGCGGATGCCGCAACGGCACGCGCACATGTAGCAGGTCGTGTTTTTTGTTTCCGTGCGCTCGCCGGCGTCGGGCGGCAGCGCCTGGATGCGGATTGCGGTCATGACGCCACATCCTAACAAGATTGCGCCCGGCCGCGGTTTCGATTTTCTTATGCAGTCATAACCGCTTCTGTTCCGCAAGCGTTCCTGCGGCGGGGCGAAGTCGGCGCGAGCGCGCCGGCGCGCTCAGGCGATAAGTCCGCCGGTCGGCGAACTGGGGCTCGCGCTGTAGGGTTTTTTCGGCATGCGCCCGGCGAGGAACGCATCGCGGCCGGCCTCGACCGCTTTTTTCATCGCCGCGGCCATCAGCACCGGATTCTTCGCCGCAGCAATCGCGGTATTCATCAGCACGCCGTCGCAGCCGAGTTCCATCGCGATCGCCGCATCCGAGGCGGTGCCGACGCCGGCGTCGACCAGCACCGGAACCTTGGCGTTGTCGATGATGATCTGCAGGTTCCACGGGTTGAGGATGCCCATGCCCGAGCCGATGAGCGACGCAAGCGGCATCACCGCCGCGCAGCCGATTTCCTCGAGTTGCTTCGCCGCAATCGGATCATCGCTGCAATAGACCATGACCTTGAAGTTGTCCCTGACCAGCGTTGCCGCCGCCTTCAGCGTCTCCGCCATGTTCGGGAACAGCGTTTTCTGGTCGCCGAGCACTTCGAGCTTGACGAGGTCATGCCCGTCGAGCAATTCGCGCGCGAGCCGCAGCGTGCGCACTGCGTCATCGGCGTTGTAGCACCCTGCGGTATTGGGAAGTATTGTGAACTGCGCCGGCGGCAGCGCGTCGAGCAGGCTCGGCTGGTTCGGGTCCTGGCCGATGTTGGTGCGGCGGATCGCGACGGTGATGATCTGCGCGCCGCTCGCATCGACCGCCGCGCGGGTTTCGGCGAAATCCTTGTACTTGCCGGTGCCGACCAGCAGTCGTGAGGAATAGGGTTTGCCCGCGATCACGAGCGGATCAAGATTTTCGTGGGGTTTCATGGCTGGATTCAGAAATCGGGATGGGGGGCCGGGGAGGCAGAAGGTCGCAGTTTGCGCGTATCGCGCAGCGTGGGCAATGACCTGGGTCAATATCGCGTCAGATCAACCGCCGCCCACGGCGACCACGATTTCGACCTTGTCGCCGTCGGCCAGCGCCTCGGCACTGTAGCGGCTGCGAGGCACGATTTCGCCGTTGCGCTCGAGCGCGACGCGTTTGCCGGCGAGACTCAGGCGCTCGAGCAACTGCAGGCAGCTGAGCGCCTGCTCGAAGCGGTGCGCCGTGCCGTTTACCGTGACCACTATCATTCGGTTCGTTGCCATCCGTGCGGGTAAGGAATTCTTGCAGTCTGCCGGGCTTTTGGCAACCTGCGGCGATCGGCCTAGCCGCTGCCGTGGTTGCGACCGCGGTTTGCCGCGCGGCGGGTTTCCCCCTTAGAATCCGCACCTGCCTTAAGGCAAGCCGCCTCACGGCCGCTGTTGGACTGGATAGAGATGACGTATTGGCGCACGGCGCGCACTGCAGGATTTTTGTCATGAACATGGCTCTCGCGGGATTGGTTTTGCTGGTGATCGGCGACAGCCACATGGTTTCGCAGGGCTATCTCATTTCCTCGCTGCACGATTCGCTGGTCAGCCAGCAGGCCATCGTCCATTCGTACGGCGCCTGCGGCGTGAATGCGGGGGACTGGGTATACGGTACTTCGGGCACCTGCGGCCAGGCGGAGCGCCACGAGCGGGGGGCGCCCCGGATCGATTACTCTTCCAAGGCGACGGGCTGGACCGTCAAGGAGCTGATCGAGCGGCACCGGCCGGACCTGATCGTCGTGCAGATGGGGGACACCATGGCCGGATACGGCCAATCGACCTTGCCGAACGCCTGGATCTATGGGAAGGTCAGGGCGCTCACGACGGCGATCAGGACGCAGAACGTCTCCTGCATGTGGGTGGGGCCGCCGTGGGGGTCGGGCGGGCGTTACGAGAAGACCACGGCGCGGGTCAGGGAAATGTCCCGGTATCTTTCACAGGTGGTGGCGCCTTGCACCTATATAGACTCGACCGCTTTCGCCCAGCCCGGGGAATGGCCAACCATCGATGGCCAGCACCTCACCGCGAGCGGTTATCGCGACTGGGGGAAAAGCATCGCGGACTCGATCGTAAGCCTGGCGGGCCGCAGCCAGAAGTGAGCCGGAAAAAGGAGCCCGACATTTCAGCCTCTGCGGCGGTAGGGTTACTGGCAGGCTGCGCGGCGCTGCTGCTTGGCTCCGCCTCCTCCGGTGCGGCGGATCCGCCCCGGCTCTATGACAGCGGCCCGGCACGCGGTGCCGGCTTCATCCGCATTGCCAACGTTTCGAACGGCATCGTCAGCATTACACCAGCGGGGCGCGCGAGAATCGACATCAGCGCCCAAGACGCGCTGCGGGTCACGCACTTCGAGGCGATCACCCCGGGTAAAATCGCCGCCTCGATACGTGCCGGCAACCAGTCGAGGAAGCTCAACGTCGCGATTGCCGCGAACGAACTCGTTACCGTCGCGATCGGCGTCGCCGTGAACGGCAGCATAGCCATGACGGTGTTCCGCGAGACGCCCAAGGACTTCAACGCGTTGCGCTCCTCGCTCGCGCTCTTCGGCGTCGACAAGACCTGCGCCAACGCGCGGCTGGTGGCCGACAAGAACACCGTGGTCATTGCCGGCGTGGCGCCGGGCTCGCTCGGCAGGAAGACCGTGAACCCGGTCAAGGCTACACTGGCGGTTTTCTGCGCCAGCGAGTCCCGCGGGTTGCCTGCCGAACTTGGCCAGCTTGAGGCGGGGGAAAGATACAGCGTCCTGATTTTTGCCGCGCAGGGCGAAGCCCGGCGGGTGCTGGCCTTGCGTGACGAGATGGCGGTCACCCGCGACTAAATCAGCCGCGCGCGGAAAACGTGCGCGGTACTGAACAGCTTATTCAGCGAACAAGCGCGCCATGGTCTTTTCCTCGGTCGAATTTCTGGCGTTGTTCCTGCCCGCGTTCCTGCTCGCGTACCTGGCGACGCCTGCGGCGTGGCGCAACCTGATGCTTTGCGTCGGCAGCTGGATCTTCTACAGCTGGTGGAAGCCGGTATTTCTGCTGGTGATCGTCGGCGTGACGCTCATCGCCTGGGCCCTGGGCCGCGCGGTCGAGCGCGCGGCCGAGCGTACCAAAGCCCGTCTGGTCGCCGGCGGCGTCGTGATCATTCTGGGCGTGCTCGGCTGGTTCAAATACGCGAATCTGATGGTGGAGACCCTGAACGACGGGCTGCGCGTCTTCGCGGTGGCGCCGCTGCCGTGGAGCGACATCGTCCTGCCGATCGCGCTTTCTTTTACCGCGCTGCAGGGGATTTCCTATCTGATCGACGTGAAGCGCGGCACGGTCGCGGCCGAGCCGCGCTTCGTCAACTTCGCAGCCTACCTCGACATGTTCCCGCATCTGATCGCGGGACCGATCATCCGCTACGCCTGGATCGCGCAGGAAATCCACCAGCGCCGCGTGACGCTGGACGATGTTGCCGCCGGCGCGCGGCGCTTCATGCTCGGCTTCGCGATGAAAGTGCTGATCGCGGACTCGCTCGCCCCGCTCGTCGAGGCGGCTTTCTCCGTGCCTCAGCCCAGCCTGTGCGACGCCTGGCTCGGCAACGCCGCTTTCGCGCTGCAGATTTTTTTCGACTTCGCCGGCTACAGTGCGATGGCGATCGGGCTCGCGCGCATACTCGGTTTCCATTATCCCGAGAATTTCCGCGATCCTTATCTTGCGGCCAGCATCCAGGATTTCTGGCGCCGCTGGCACATCAGCCTGTCGTCGTGGTTGCGCGACTATCTCTACATCCCGCTCGGCGGGAATCGCCGCGGCCCGGTGCGCACCTACGTCAACCTGATGCTCACCATGGCGATCGGCGGGCTGTGGCACGGGGCGAGCTGGGCCTTCCTGCTGTGGGGACTGATCCATGGTGTTGCACTCGCGATCGCGCGCGCATGGTCGGAGCGCGGCTTGCGGCTGCCCTCACCCGTGTCTTACCTGCTCACGCTGGCGGTCGTGCTGTTCGCGTGGACGCCGTTTCGCGCGAAGAGCTGGGAGGCGGCGGTTTCGATGCTCGCGGGCCAACTCGGTCTGCACGGCGTGGCGCTCGGCGACCAGATGGCACTCGCGTTGCGGCCGGCCGCGATCGCGTGGCTGCTGATCGGCGTCCTGACCGTGCTGTGGCCGGTGCTACGCGCGCGGCTGCCGGCGTGGACATCGCGCGCGCCGGACTGGTGGGCCGCGTTATGGCCGACCGGTCTTTTCCTGTATGCAATCGCTGCCATGATGGGCCGGCAGACGCTGCCGTTCCTGTATTTCCAGTTCTGACGGCGCGCTTATGAACGATTCCCCGATTTTCCGTCCGCGCTGGAGCCTGCTGCCCGGGTTCGCCCTCGCGGCGATCCTCGCGGCCGGTTTCATCGCCAGCATCGACGCGCTGGTCTTGCGGCACGGTGATTGGTCGGGCGGGTTCTCATTGCAGGCGCTCGCCGACGGCGATGCGACTTCCGCACTGGCGAAATCGCTGCAAAAGCAAATGCCGTTCGCGGATGCGCTCGTCACTGCTGACCGCGTTGTCGGCTGGGTCGCGCTCGGCGATCTCGGTCCGCGGGTGCGCCGGGGATGCGATGGCTGGCTCTTTCTGACAGACGAGCTCGTCGTTCACCCTGGGCGGGAGAAGGTTTTCCACGCCCGCCTCGCAATGATCGGGCGCGTCGCCAGGTTTTTGGAGTCGCGCGGCATCGCGCTGGTGGTCATGCCGGTTCCCGACAAGTCCCGGTTCGCGACGCCGTACCTGTGCGGGATTGAACGCGCGCCCGCGCTGGCCGATCGTTTGCAGAGATTCGCGGCCGGCCTCAAGGCGCGCAACATCAAGGCCGTTGACCTTTCGCAGGCGCTGGGCACGCGCGACGGCGAGGGGTACTACCGCACCGACACGCATTGGAACGAGCAGGGGGCGAGGCGGGTCGCCGAGGCGATCGCGGCAGACCTGCGGAGGTGGGGACTCGCGCCGGCCGTGCGGCTCACATTCGAACTGACAGCGGAGCCCGAGCGCGAGCGGGTCGGCGATCTGATCCGGCTGGCAGGACTCGATCAGGTGTCGCCGCTGATGCGCCCCCGCGGCGATCTCGAATCGCCGGTCCGGATCAAGCAGATCGCCAGGCAGGCAGTCGGCATCCTCGACGACATCGCGGCGCCCGAGGTGACCGTCATCGGTACTTCGTTCTCGCGCAGGGGGAATTTCATCGGATCCATGTCTCTGGTGCTGGCGGCTCCGGTCGCCAACATGGCGCAGGACGGGGGCGGGGTGTTCACCGCGGCGACCGACTACTTCAGAAATCCCGCATTCGCCGAGACGCCGCCGCGCGTGATCGTCTGGGAGATCCCCGAAAGATTGCTCGACGAACCGCTCGCCGCTGCGGACGAGCAGTGGGCGGAAGCTCTGGCAGCGCCGCCGCGGTAAGACTGCGACTCGCGCCGGAACGGCGCGCGGCGCAGCCTATCCCCAGTTCAGACCAAGCCAACCCAGCGAACGAAAGATCACATAGATCACGGCCAACACAATTACTATCGCGATGGTGGAAACGACTGCCGCGACCGTATTCTCAGCATAACTGCTTTGTTTACTATCGTTCATCGGTAACCCTCCTGTGACGGACGCGTCTGAGTTGTTGCTGCTTTGTTTGAAACGCTGTCGTGCTGCTAAAGTATGCGCTTGCGCGGCATGGCTGTGCAACTTAGAATCTCGTCCGGCTGCGGGTGTAGTTCAATGGCAGAATGAAAGCTTCCCAAGCTTTAGACGTGGGTTCGATTCCCATCACCCGCTCCACCGATCCTGCTAAGGCATTGGCTGAAAAAACAAACAGATAGTTTTCAAGGGTCTCCGATGACGAGCGGCACACATTGGGGAACCGCACGGCATGAAATTTCCCAGCTATCTGCACGTTTCTCGACATCACGTTTTCGTGTTTCGGCGTCGTGTGCCGAACGATCTTCGCGCACGCTTCAACAGCGACGAGTTGCGTTTTCGACGTTGGGGTACACTCGGTAATGAGAAAAAGGGGCGTGGATTTGACCGCTGCCGTCGGAACGCCTCCCATCGGGGCGCGCCTGGTGGTGGCGGTGTTTCTGCCGTTTGCGTCGGGCTACTATTGCTCGTTCCTGTTTCGCAACGTTAACTCCGTAGTATTCCCGGAACTCACGCGCGCGTTCGGGTTGTCGCCGGGCATGCTGGGGCTTCTTACCAGTGCGTATTTTCTGACCTTTGCCGTTGCGCAACTGCCGTTGGGCATGCTGATGGATCGTTACGGCCCGCGCCGGGTCAACGCCGTCATGCTCCTGGTGGCCGCGGCGGGCGCGCTGGTGTTTTCGATGGCGACGGGGCTGACGGGGCTGTTGCTGGGCCGTTCGCTTATCGGTCTGGGCGTCGCGGTGTGCCTGATGTCGTCGATGACCGCGTTTGTGATCTGGTTTCCGGCGGAACGAACGGCGACATTGTTTGGATGGATGCTGCTGGTTGGAGGATGCGGGGCCTTGTCGGCGACCAAGCCGGTTGAACTGGCGCTGCGCGTCATGGACTGGCGCAGCCTATTCATGCTGCTCTCCGCGGCTGCGGTGTGCGCGAGTCTTGCGATATTCGTTTTTGTGCCGGAGAGACCCACAGTCAGATCGCGCAGCGCGCTGCGCGATGAATTCGCCGTGATAGGCGGTATCTTCCGCGATCGCGGCTTCTGGTCCGTTGGATTCGCGGCTGCGTTCGTGCAAGGCGTGGCCATTGGGTTGCTGGGCCTTTGGGCTGGGCCGTGGATGCGGGATATCGCCGGCCTGGATCGTGCCAGTATGGCCAGCCATCTGCTGATCGCGGCTGCGGCGTTCGGCGTAGGTGGAGTGTTCTGCGGCACGGCGTCCGACCGGCTTGCACAGCATGGCGTGCCGCGGGTGCTGACCTATTGCGCCGGCTGCATGGCATGCACTGCGGCCATGATTCCGCTGGCGCTCGGCTACGGCAATGCAAGCGGGCTGGTCTGGCCGTTGTTTCTCGGATTATCGGCGTTCGGTTCGCTGTCCTACCCGTTGCTGGCGGCACGCTTTCCGCGCGAAATGACGGGCCGCGTGGTGACCGCGCTCAATCTGGTGACATTCATGCTTGCTTTCGTTGTGCAATTCGGTGTTGGCGCAATTATCAACTTGTGGCCGGTGACCGATGGTCGCTATGCAGCTGAAGGCTACCGCACTTCATTTGCGCTGTGCTGGATCTTGCAGGCGCTCTCCGTGGCGTGGCTCGCCTACGCCGAGCGTGGAGCAATGCGTCGTGGCACTCAGGTTTGAATCGGGCGCAATCGCGCCAACGACCGCCTACGCCACCCAATTGGTAATCATATTAAGTATCCGGTCGCTGCAAGTGGCTGCCGCTGCGGCGGCGCAACACAACGCGCCGGGCTATCTCGAATCCACCTGCTGGCGCAGGCGGGCGGCGAGATCCGCGGCAGGCATCGCTTTCCCCAGGTGGTAGCCCTGCATCTGATCGCAGCCGAGATGGGTCAGCGCGTCCATGATGGCCTCGTTTTCCACGCCTTCCGCGACCACCGAGAGTTCAAGATTGTGCGCGAGTTCGACGAGCGAGCGCACGATCTTGGCATTGACGGGAACCTCCAGCATGGTGCGCACGAACGACATGTCGATTTTCAGCTCGTCGAGCGGCAACTGCGCCAGATAATACATCGACGAATAGCCGGTGCCGAAATCGTCGATCGACAGCCGCACTCCCTGTGAATGGAGCGCGCGCAACGCTTCGGTCGCGGCGTTCGGGTCACTCATCATCGCGCTTTCGGTGATTTCCACGACCAGATTGTTGCTGTTGACATCCCATGTGCGCAGCGCGCGGTCGATGAAAAGCGGCAAGTCAGGCTCGCGCAGATTGGACGGCGATACGTTCACGCTCACGGTGAATTCCGGGTCGATCGCCTGGAATTCCGCGCACTGCTGCACGGCGCTGGTAATGATCCATTGGGTCAGCCGGTCGATCAGCCCGGCGGCCTCGGCCGCCTGCACCGCGGCGTAGGGTGAAACAAATCCGAGTACTTCGTCGGTCCAGCGCAGCAGCGCTTCGGCACCGGTCAGCCGTCCCGTGCGCAGGCTCGCTTGAGGCATGTAATGCAGGGTCAGGCTGTTCTGATCGAGCGCGAGGCGCATGCGGGCCACGTACTGCGACTGATCGATCGCCGACGAGGCGGCCTGTGGTTCGTAGATCCAGATGCGGTCGCGATGGCCGCGCGCGGTGTGCAGCGCGTGCTTGGCCCGCTGCATCAGGCTCTCCGCATCGGGGCCGTGGTCCGGAAACATCGCGATGCCGATCGCAATGTCGGCCAGTTCGGATTTCCCGCCAATATCGAGGGGCGTTGCGCCGAGCAGGGTCATCACGCGCTGCGCGGCGAGCATCGCGATGCCTTCCGAGGACAGCGGCCGCAGGATGCAGGCAAACTCATCGCGTGACAGGATCTCGATTGAGTCGCTCTTGCGCAGGGCTTTCGTGCGCAGCACGCCCGCGATCCGGTTCGAGAGCCGGTCGCCGGCGTTGTACCCGTGCCGCGCGTCGGTACGGTCGATGGCCGCGGCGTGCACCAGCAGCAACCCGACACCTTGACCCGCGGCCTGGGACTCCGAAAGCAGGCTTTGCACGCGGCCGACGAGCGGATTCGGAACATCGTCATCCTCTGCCGCGGGGGGTACCGCCTCGATGGCCATGTCAGCGGTTCATCTAGAGGAAGAATTCCTCGGGGTTGATCGGCAGCTTGTCCCTGGGCAGGGTGCGCCGGATCCGGTAGGGTTCGTCCGCGTTGGCCTTGGGTTCTTTGATAAGGTCGAGTATCACCTGCGGCTTGATCGGCTTCCAGCCGGCATCGAGGATCACCATGACGCGCGGCTGCAGGCGGCGCACCAGGTTTTGCGCGATCACGATGCCGACCTCGCCGGTATTGAGTTCGACGGGGCTTCCCACCGGGTAGATTCCGATGCACTGGATGAATTGCTCGACCAGCGCTTCGTGAAACAGCTTGCCGCGCACCTTGTGGAGCTTGCTGAGCGCATTGGAAGGGGACTCCTGCTCGGCGTAGCCGCGTTTCGAGGTCAGTGCGGAATAGCTGTTCACGAGCCCGGCAATTGCGCCGTCGATCGTGATTTGCCGGCCCTTCAGCCCGCGCGGATAGCCGCTGCCGTC
>Ga0102851_10002576_pt1 | contig 10976 bp, 11 predicted proteins | sample Mud3Dept3metaG_FD_79558 | JGI IMG/M metagenome (GOLD analysis project Ga0102851, IMG submission 79558) | Freshwater wetland microbial communities from Ohio, USA, analyzing the effect of biotic and abiotic controls - Mud 3 Core 4 Depth 3... | ecosystem: Environmental > Aquatic > Freshwater >...
CCAGGATCCCGGTCGCCACGGACAGGTTGAGCGAGTCGACCCCCGCGGCGATCGGGATGGCCAGCCGCCCGTCGAGCATCGCCCGGGTCTTGGCGCGCAGCCCCGAGGCCTCGGCCCCCAGGCACAGCAGCAGCCGCTCCGGCAGGTCGACCGCGACGACCGGCTCACCCTCGCGGTCCGCGCCGTACGCCCAGAACCCGGCGTCCCGGGCCCGCCGGGCAAAGTCGCCGAGCGAGCCGACGTGAGCGACCGGGATCAGCGGCAGCGCGCCCGCCGCGACCTTGGCAGCGGCACCACCGAGCGGCGGCGGGTGTGGTCCGGCGACCACGACGCCTCCTAGCGACAGCGCTGCCGCGGTGCGGATCACGGCACCGAGGTTGTGGCCGTCTTCGACACCGTCGAGACAGACCAGGCAGACCGGCGCCGGCAGCGACAGCAGGTCGTCGGCGTCGGCCAGCGGCGCCGGCGCCAGGCGGGCGGCGAACCCGTTATGGGCGAGGTCGCGGGCGAGCTCGTCGAGCCGCGCCCGCGGCACCGCCTGCCAGCGCACGCCGGCCCGGCGGACCAGCTCGAGCACCCGGTCGGTCCGGCTGCCGCCGCCGCCCTGCTGGACGAGGACCAGCTCGACCCGCGCCGCCTCGTGCTCGAGGGCGGCAAGGACGGCGTGGAAGCCGACCACCCACTCAGGCACGCTCAAGCGTCACCACCGCGAGCGCCACGATCCCCTCGCCGCGCCCGACGAATCCCATCCCCTCGGCTGTCGTCGCCTTGACGCTCGCCCGTTCCGGTTCCACCCCGAGCAGCCCGGCGAGGCGCGCCCGCATCGCCGCCCGGTGCGGCGCGATCCGCGGCTGTTCGGCGAGCAGCGTCAGGTCGCAGTGGACGACCCGCCAGCCACCGGCCGCGGCGAGCGCCACGGCGTGGCGCAGGAACTGGCCCGAGTCGGCGTCGCGCCAGCGTTCCTCGGCAGGCGGGAAGTGGTCGCCGATGTCGCCGGCGCCGCACGCCCCGAGCACCGCGTCGGTGACGGCGTGGAGCGCCACGTCGGCGTCCGAGTGGCCCGCCAGCCCGGTCGCGCCCGGGATCTCGAGGCCGCACAGGACCAGCCGCCGCCCGGCAGCGAACGGATGGACGTCGACACCCTGGCCGACCCTGGTCTCGCGCGGGAACGCCCCGTTCAGCAGGGCGAGGTCCTCGGGCCGGGTGACCTTGATGTTGCGCGGGTCGCCGTCGACCGCCCGCACCGTCGCGCCGGACGCCTCGACGAGCCCTGCTTCGTCGGTCCACTCGCCGTCGCCGGCGGTGCGCCAGGCGGCGCGCAGCACGCCGAGGCGGAACGCCTGCGGCGTCAACGCTCGCGCCAGCGCCTCGCGCCGCACCGTCCCGCGCACCGTCCGGTCGCGCCGGACCCGCTTGACCGTGTCGACGACCGGGGCGACCAGCAACGCAGCGCCGTCCGTTGCCGCCGCCGCCACGACCGCCGCGACGTCCGTCGCCGCCACGAACGGGCGGGCGCCGTCGTGGATCACGACGATCGCCTCGTCGGGCAGGCCGAGCGCCCCGACGCCGTTGCGGACCGAGTCCTGCCGCCGCGCGCCGCCGGCGACCACCCGCACGCCGTGGTCGGCCCAGCGCGCCCGCGCCGCCTCGACCGCGTCCGCGCGGACGACGAGGACCACCGGCGCTCCAGGCAGCGCGGAGCGCAGCGCGGCGACCGCGTGCTCGACGACGGGCCGGCCGCCGAGGCGTTGCTCGAGCTTGTCGGCGCCGAAGCGGGTGCTGCCGCCGGCCGCGACGATGACGATGCCGAGCTGGCGGGGAACCTCGCCGGTTGGGTCTGACACGCCGGGCCTCGGGGATCCGTCCGCGGTGTGACCGCCGCGCAGGCCGCGCGGCGGCTACACCTCGAGGATCTCCTTCTCCTTGGCCGAGAGCAGCTGGTTGATCTGCTCGGTGTGGTCGTCGGTCATCTTCTGGATCTCGTCGAGGCTGCGGCGCAGGTCGTCCTCGGAGATCGTCTTTTCCTTCTCGAGGTGGCGCAGCTTGTCGTTGCCGTCGCGCCGGACGTTGCGCACGGCGGTGCGCGCCCGCTCGGCGAAGTCGTGCGCCACCTTGACCAGCTCCTTGCGGCGCTCCTGCGTCGGCGGCGGCACCGGCACCTTGATCACTTTGCCGTCGTTCATCGGGTTGAGGCCGACGTTCGCCTTCTGGATCGCGTGCTCGATCGCGCCGATCAGCGACGGGTCCCACGGCGCGATGACGATCAGCGTCGGGTCGGGCACCGAGAGGTTGGCGACCTGGCTGAGCGGCGTCGGCGTGCCGTAGTAGTCGACCCGCACCGCGTCGAGGATGCCGAGCGAGGCCCGCCCGGTGCGCAGCGAGCGGAGCTCGTCCCGAAACACCTCGATCGCCTTGTTCATGTGCGCGTTGACGTGCTTGATGGTCTCCCGCATCCCCGCACCCCCTGCGGCCGCGCCGTCGCCTCCGGCTGCCCCGCGCCAGCCGTCATTCTACCCACGCGTGCAAGCCCGGGCATCCGCCACCGTGTGCCGGCGGAACACAAACGCCCCGGGTAACGTATGTCAAGACGTGGCGTCCACCGCCCCGGCCATCGCCGTGTCCGCCGTCAGCAAGGAGTTCCGCTCCTGGCGCGGCCGGCTGCGCGCGCTCGACGCGGTCGACCTCGAAGTCGCCCGCGGCGAGGTGTTCGGCCTGCTCGGCGCCAACGGCGCCGGCAAGACGACCCTGATCAAGGTCCTGCTTGGCCTGACCAGCCCGTCGGCCGGCACGGTCACGGTGCGGGGGCTCGACCCCCGCCGCCCGCGGGCACGCACCCGGGTCGGCTATCTGCCTGAGGGGCACAGGTTTCCCGACTACCTGACGGGGAACGCCACGCTCCGCCTGTTCGGCCGCCTGGCCGGCCTCGACGAGCGCACTCTCGACCGCCGGATCGCCGAGCTGCTCGAGCTGGTCGGCCTCGCCGACCGCGCCGGCGACCGGGTCGGTAAGTACTCGAAGGGGATGACCCAGCGGCTCGGCCTCGCCGCGGCGCTGCTCGACCGTCCCGAGGTGCTCTTCCTCGACGAGCCGACCGACGGCGTCGACCCGGTCGGGCGGCGCCACATCCGCGACATCCTGCGCGCGACCCGGGCCGACGGCACCACCGTGTTCATCAACTCGCACCTGCTCTCCGAGGTCGAGCGCACCTGCGACCGGGTGGCGATCCTCGACCGCGGGCGGGTCGTGCGGACCGGCAGCGTCGACGACCTCACCCGCCCCGGCCGGAGCTACCGCGTCGGTGTCGCCGAACCGGCGGCGGTGCCGGCCGCCGCGCTGCCCGGCGCCGGCGTCACCGTGGCGGCCCGCGACGGCCACCTCGACGTCGAAGCCGACGACCTGCCTGCGCTCAACGCGCTGATCGACCGGCTGCGCGCGGCCGGCGCCGTCATCACCGAGCTCGTGCCGACCCGCTCGGCGCTCGAGGACGTCTTCATCGAGGTGGTCACGTCGGCAGAGAATGGGGACAGGGAACAGGGGACAGGGAACAGGGAGAACCAGGAGAGCGCGCAACTGGCTGAGCCTGGAGGTGCAGCATGATGACACCCTGTTGCCCATCCGCCTTTCGCTCTCCCCTGTCCCCTGTCCCCTCTTTCCTGACCCCTGACCCCTGTTCCCTGTCCCCTCAGTTTCGAGGGGTCGCATGAAGACCTGGGCTCTCATCGTCGACACCTGGCGCGAGGCGTACGCCCGCTACACGCTGCTCGGCTTCGCGGCGATCTCGGCGCTGTTCCTGTTCGTCCTCACCTTCTCGCTCAACCTCGACATCGTCGACGGCACGCTCGCCGCGGGGACGCTGTTCGGCAAGTCGCTCGAGCTCGGCCCGACGGCGCCGGCGATCGACACGGTGGTCGACAGCGGCCTGGCGGTTTTCGCCGCGATGCTCTACGGCCTCGGCGTCTTCCTCGCCGTGTTCGCCACCGGCTCGCAGGTGCCGCACCTCGTCCGCCGCGGCACCGTCGACCTCTACCTGACCCGGCCGATCGCGCGCGTTCACGTCCTGCTCGGCCGCTTCGTCGGCGCGGTCTCGCTGGTCGTCGTCAACCTCGCCTTCCTGTGCGGCGGCGTTTTCCTGATCGTCGCCCTCAAGACCGGCGTCTGGCAGCCCCGCTTCTTCGCGGCGACCGGCGTCATCCTGCTCGTCTTCCTGTCGTTCCTCGGCTTCATGTACCTGATCGGCGTGCTCTCCGGCTCGACGCCGCTGTCGATCATGCTGCCGTACGCGCTCTACCTGCTGGCGATGCCGCTCGCCGCCCACGACCGGATTGCCGCACTGGTCGACTCGCGCCTGGCCGCGTGGACCGTCCACGGCCTCTACTGGGTGCTGCCGAAGACCGCCGAGCTCGGCCGCGACACGGTCGGCCTGGTGCTCGGGCGCTCGGCGCCGAGCGCGACCAGTCTGTGGACAACCGCGGCGTTCGGGGTCGTCTGCCTGATCCTGGCGCTCATCCGATTCGAGAAGAAGAGCTTCTAAAGGAGGGTCCCATGCGTCGTCCCATCCTGTTCGTCCTCGCCCTGTTGCTCGCCGGTGCCGCCCTCGCGGCGCCGCCGACCGTCGCCGACCTGCTCGGCCGCGTGCCGGCCACCGCCAGGGTGGTCGTCGCGGTCGATGCCGCCTCGCTGCGCGAGCACGCCCTGGTCCAGGAATGGCTGGCCGAGAGCCACGCCGCGTGGAGCGGGCTCGACGACGAAACCGATTCGTTCCTGCGCGACGCCGGCCTGGTGCCGGAGCGCGACGTCGAGGCGATGGTCGCGGCGGTGACCCCGGCCGAGGGCCAGCCCAGCTTCGTGGTCTTCTTCGCCGGCCGCTTCGACCCGGCCGCCCTCGCCGCCGCGCTGACCGCGCGCGGTGCCCAGGCGATCGCGCTGTCCGGCGGCACGGGCTACCTGCTGCCGAACGGCAGCGCGAACACGCGCACGGTCGCCAAGCTCGCGCCCACCACGCTCGTGCTCGGCGACGAGGCAACGGTGCGCGGGCTGACCATTTTCGAGGCCGGCAGCCCGATCGTGGCCGAGGAAGTCGCCGCCCGCCGCATCGATCCGACCGCGCCGTTCTTCTTCGTCGCCGATCTCCCGCCCCGCGACACGGCCCCGATCGCCGGGGACGGCACGCTCCAGGGGGTCGTCGCCGCCTCGGGCGCGGTGCGGCGCGTCGGCCTGCAGGCGAACCTCGGCGACGCCCTCACGCTCAAGGGGTTCGCCAACGCCGACAGCCCCGAGAACGCCGAGCTGCTGCGCGACGCCGTCAAGGGCGCGATCGCGGCGATGCGGCTCCACGCCCAGGAACAGGCGCCGGAGCTCGTCGACGTGCTGCGCGGGGTCGACGTCAGGCTCGACGGCACCCGCGTCACCGGCGCGGTCGCGGTGCCGGTCGAGCTGATCGAGAAGGTGTTGCGCGATCACGCCCACGGCGGCACCCCGGCACCGGTGATCTGACGGCCCCGCGCGGCCCCGGGCACGCGGGATCCCGTGATCACGCTCACACTCCGTGATCCACGGGATCTCCGTGTGTTAGCATGAGTTGCAGAGCGTTGGTGAGTCCCGACCCGCAGGAAATCGGTCGCGGACAAGCCGATTTTCGACGATGGCAGCGGCCAGACTGCACGCCTCCGCCGCAGGGAGCGGTTTCACCGGGCGCCGCGGCGCGAACCCCGGTCGTCGGGGCTTCGCCCGGAGCCGCCCCGGGAAACCCGCTCAGGCGTCGCAGCGCGGAGTCTCCGGAGTGCCCAGCCGATGAGCAGCGCCGCCCGCCGCACCGTCTCCTCGCTGATCCTCACCGAGGACGACCAGCACCGCGACCTGCTCGAGCGCGCCCTGCTCGCGCGCGGCCACGAGGTCACGGTCGCGCCGAACGCGAAACGGGCGATCAAGCTGCACCAGAAGAACCCGCAGCACTGCGTCCTGCTCCACTGGCCGAACCCCGACGACGAGGCCGTCTCGTTCTGCCGCGAGCTGCGCGACGGGCCGAACGGCAAGCTGACCCAGATCCTCGCGGTCATCGACGACGAGTCCGCCGATCACATCGCCGCCGCGTTGGCCGGCGGCGCCGACGACTACCTCGCCCTGCCGCTCGACGAGCGCGTTCTCGGGCTCAAGATCGCGGTGGTCGAGCGGCGCTTCGAGCAACTGCTCCAGCACGAGCAGGCCGAGGAGGCGCTGCGCGAGACCGAGGAGCGTTACGCCCTCGCCGCGCGCGGCTCCAACGACGGCATGTGGGACTGGGACCTCAAGAGCAACTCGATTTTCTTCTCGACCCGCTGGAAGGCGCAGCTCGGCTGGGAGGAGCACGAGGTCGGCAACGACACCGACGAGTGGTTCAAGCGCGTCCACCCCGAGGACGTCGCCCACCTCAAGGCGGCGATCGACGCCCACGTCGCCGGCTCGACGCCGACGTTCGAGTCCGAGCACCGGATGATGCACCGCGACGGCAACTACCGCTGGATGCTGGTGCGCGGCGTCGCCGTGCGCGAGCGCGACCAGCGGGTTGCCCGGATGGCCGGCTCGCAGACCGACATCACGGAGCGCAAGAGGGCCGAGGAACAGCTGATGTACGACGCGTTCCACGACGCGCTCACCGGCCTGCCCAATCGCGCGCTCTTCCTCGACCGCCTCGGCCAGGTGCTCGGCCGCGCCAAGCGCCGCGAGGACAGCCGCTTCGCCGTCCTGTTCCTCGACATCGACCGCTTCAAGAACGTCAACGACTCGCTCGGCCACATGCTCGGCGACCAACTGCTGGTCGCCATCGCGCGGCGGCTCGAGGGCTCGCTGCGGCCGGGCGACACGGTCGCCCGGTTCGGCGGCGACGAGTTCGCGATCCTGCTCGACGAGGCGCGCGACCTCAAGGAAGCGACCAGCGTTGCCGAGCGCATCCTGCGCGAGCTCAAGATGCCGTTCGACCTCTCCGGCCAGGAGGTGTTCACCACCGCGAGCATCGGCATCGCGCTGTCGACGCTCGCCAACGAGCACGCCGAGGACTTCCTGCGCGACGCCGACACCGCGCTGTACCGCGCCAAGTCGCTCGGCCGCGACCGCTACGCGGTGTTCGACAAGGCGATGCACGACCACGCGGTGCGCACCCTGCAGCTCGAGAACGACCTGCGCCGCGCGGTCGAGCGCGAGGAGTTCCGCGCCTACTACCAGCCGATCGTCTCGCTCGAGAGCGGCCGGATCGTCGGCTTCGAGGCGCTGGTGCGCTGGCAGCACCCGCACCGCGGACTGGTCATGCCCGGCGAGTTCATCCCGATCGCCGAGGAGACCGGCCTGATCATCCCGATCGACCGCTGGGTGCTCCAGGAGGCGTGCCGCCAGGCGCGCGCCTGGATGGTCCAGTTTCGCCGCAACCCGCCGCTCACCGTATCGGTCAACGTCTCCGGCATCCAGTTCATGCAGACCGACCTGATCATGCAGATCGACTCCATCCTGCGGAAGTACGGCCTCTACGGCGACATCCTCAAGATGGAGATCACCGAGAGCGTGATCATGGAGAACGCGCGCTACGCCACCGCGATGCTCGAGCACCTGCGCGGGCTCGCCATCAAGCTGTCGATCGACGACTTCGGCACCGGCTACTCGTCGCTGTCCTACCTGCGCCGGTTCGAGATCGACACCCTGAAGATCGACGCCTCGTTCGTTTCGAAGATGTCGGCCGACGAGGACAGCTCCGAGATCGTCCGCGCCATTGTCCACCTCGCCCAGAACCTCGGCAAGGACATGATCGCCGAGGGGGTGGAGACCGCCTCGCAGCTCGCCAAGCTGCGCGAGCTCAAGTGCAAGTTCGGCCAGGGGCACTACTTCTCGAAGGCGGTCGACGCCGCGACGGCGACGCGGCTGATCGCCGCCGACCCCCGCTGGTAGTTTCTTAGCCCCTCGTGCTCGCGGCGCTCGGGCCTTGCGGCCCCCGGCCGCTGCGGCCCGAGACTCCGGCCCCCGCGACCGGGCAGCGCGATCCGTGACGGGGCCCCTCGGTGTTCGCGCCTCGCAGAGCCTCCTCGCGCCCCCGACACCCCGTCCCGCCTCGCGCGCCCGGTGCCCGCGGGGACCGGAGACATGGCCGCTCGGCACGAGGGGCGGGGTTTCCCCCTGCCCAAGAAACGCTGTCATCGCGAGCGAGTCATGCCGCAGGCATGACGAGCGTGGCGATCCCGCCGCGCATGCCAGGCGATCGACCCGTCGCGCGCCCGGTACCCGCGGGGACCGGAGGCACGGCCGCTCGTGAGCGGTCCCAGGTACGTATCTAACGTGACCAGGTCGGAGCTGGCGAAGTACCGACCGCATTCGGTCGCTACGTAGAGGCTCCCATTCCAGGCGATGTCGTTTAGCGCGCCCTGGGCCGGCGGAACGACCGCGGAGCGCCACGTGATGCCATCGGAGGTCGTCAGGACCGCGCCGGTCGCGTCGACGCTGGAACACGGTGTGCCTCCGACGGCGAAAAAGTGGGTTCTGGTCCAGATCACCGCGCGTAGCTCGACAGTAGTGACGGGCGGCACCCACGCCCAGGTCACCGCGTCGCCGCTATAGTAGATCTGCCCTGCGTATCCCACCGCAACGTATCGGTCGCGGTTCCACCGCCGTAGGCCGGGCCCTCTCGCACTTGACCGCGTCGCCGCCGGCGCGCACAATCAGGGCGTCCCGTTCACGCCGAGACGCGAGGAGGTCACCATGCCTGCCAACGGCGTGATTCCATCATCTGCAAGAGAAAACCAAGGCACGCCCCCGGGGCGCCGGTTGCTTGACGTGGTGCGCGAGGCGCTGCGCACGCGCCACTACAGCCTGCGCACCGAGGAAGCCTACGTCGGCTGGATCAAGCGCTACGTCCGCTTCCACGGCCTGCGCCACCCGGCCGAGATGGGGGAGGCGCAGGTCAACGCGTTCCTCACCCACCTCGCCGTGGCCGGCAGCGTATCCGCGTCAACCCAGAGCCAGGCCCTCTCGGCTCTGCTCTTCCTCTACGAGGCGGTGCTGCAGCGGCCGCTCGGTCGGATCGAGCCCTTGACGCGAGCCAAGGCGGTACGGCGCCTGCCGGTCGTGCTGACGCGCGATGAGGTGCGAGCGGTGCTGGGGCACCTGGAGGGTACGTCCCGCCTAGTGGCGACACTCCTGTACGGCACCGGCATGCGGCTGCTGGAAGCGTTGCGGCTGCGCGTCCAGGACCTCGATCTCGCCCTCAACCAGATCCTCGTGCGTGACGGCAAGGGCGCCAAGGACCGCCGGACCATGCTACCCGCGTCGCTGGGGGACGCCGTCGCGTTGCAGCTTGAGTCGGCCCGACGGACGTTCGAAGCAGACGCAATCCTCGGCGTCGACGTCACTCTGCCCGGAGCGCTGGCGCGCAAGTACCCCGCGGCGCCGAGGGAGTGGGCCTGGTTCTACCTGTTCCCCGCAACCTCGCGCGGGCGCGACCCGCATACCGGCGCGCTGTTTCGCCACCACTTCCACGAGAGCGCCGTCCAGAAGGCCATGCGAGGGGCGGTGCGAGCGGCCGGTCTGGCGAAGCGCGCGAGCTGTCACACCCTGCGCCATTCCTTCGCCACTCACCTCCTCGACGATGGCTACGACATCCGCACCATCCAGGAGCTGCTCGGCCACGAGGATGTCTCGACCACCATGATCTATACGCATGTCCTGAACAACGTCGGAGGTCGCGGTGTTCGCAGTCCCCTCGATCGGCTCTGAGGGCTCCCGGGGCACGCTCGACGCGCGCCGCGGCCACATTCGCTTCGCCGTGATAGGCGGACCACCCGGCCGCCTATCGCAGCTTGGTGCGCGGCGCGCCTTGCGTGCCAACAACAACGAGTTCAGGCGTTTTCGGCGGTCGCTAGGGACCGCCCGCGCCGCCAAACGACGCCTCTTCCGCTTCTTTCCCCGCTTCTCCTTAGTCCAGCTACAATGTGTTAGGCGGAACTCGTGAAGACCGAGGTGGCAGAGCTCGACGAGACCCGAATGACGGCCGAGTCGCGTCAGTTCGCCGCCGAGCTCTTCTCGCGGTTCCCCGAACTCAGACCGTACGCGGCAATGGAGCGCGCTTTTGGCGATCCCGAATGGAGTGTGGTCGTAACCGTGCCCGCTCCATCCGGCGATGTAGACGCTCACTTGGTGATTTGGGTGGACAACGGTAGAGAACCGAGCGTGGCCTTTGGTCGTTGGCATACCCACGAGAGTGTCTGGGCGATCGGGGAGGACGGCGAGTCTCACGCCTCGCTACTCGACTTGGTGGCTGGGATCTTCGCAGAACGGTTCGTTCTCTGCGAGGATGTCGGTAGAGAGGGGGACGGAAGTTCGACAATCCTCGACCTGACTGTGCGGGACGCGATTCTTGAGGAGCTCACTAGCAAGTACTCCCCTGGGCGCGCAAGATTGCGCTCCTGGACTGGCAAGCGCGATCGTACCGTCGATGTTGACAGCCTCGAGAGCGATGGGTCCGCCTAACAAGCGGATGCAGCTGACGAAGCCGGCGCCAGCGACGGAGCTTCGCAGCTGATCCGCAGTGTTCTGCGGACACTGGTAGGATGAGGGAACGGATGATTAGCGAAATCGTCGCCCTACTGAGCATCGTGGCCGTAGCAGGAGCGCAGAACGTGCCTGGCGAGCGCGATGTCTGGGAACTGAGCCGTAGCGACTCAAGCGTGAGATGGTTAGTGATTCACAATCTCGCCGACGGCAAGAATTCGGGTCTGTATCACGTCGAGGTGTTGGAGCGGAAGATAGAGGACCCGGTCTGGCGATTCACACGCTTGGCAGCACATATGGCGGTGACCGAGGTCGCGTTGCGCGCGAGTGTTCGCAAGCCACTCCGATCGGGACGCGTGTATCCGGAGCACTTCAACGAGGCGTTCGCCGAGTGGCAGAAGCAACGCGAGGCAGGCACCGCCAAAGTATGCAAGCAGACGGTCCTGGACTGCCTCAACTCGAGGTGAGAGACG
>Ga0102851_10002577_pt1 | contig 10976 bp, 12 predicted proteins | sample Mud3Dept3metaG_FD_79558 | JGI IMG/M metagenome (GOLD analysis project Ga0102851, IMG submission 79558) | Freshwater wetland microbial communities from Ohio, USA, analyzing the effect of biotic and abiotic controls - Mud 3 Core 4 Depth 3... | ecosystem: Environmental > Aquatic > Freshwater >...
AAAACCAATACACAAGGAGGGTCGTAGCCATGCGCAAGATGTTGTTGTGGGTTGGCCTCGGGTTCGCGGTGATGGCCTTGGTGGGAATGCTCGCGCCCTCTGTCCAGGCGGGAGCCAAGACGGTCATCAAGATCGGGACCGGAGTTGCGCCGGACCATCCGGAGAACGTCGGCGCGCGGAAGATCAAGGAATTGGCAGAGAAAAAGGCGGGCGACCGGCTGGAGGTGCAGGTGTTCACCGACGGCCAGTTGGGTGATCAGCGCACCATGGTCGAGAACATGCGGAACGGGGTCCTCGAGATCACCTGGGTCACGGTGGGCTTTTTCGGGTCGTACGAGCCCATCCTGAACGTCATCGAGAGCGGCTACTTGTTCCGCGACAGCCAGCATTCCTACAAGGTCTTCGACGGCCCGATGGGGAACGAGGTCCGTGCCCTGGTCGAGAAGCACGGAGTGAAACTGCTCGGCTACTACGAGGCCGGGTTGCGACACATCACCAACAACGTGCGGCCCGTCAAAACCCCGGCCGACCTGAAGGGACTCAAGATCCGGACCCCGCAAGCCAAGTACCATCTGAACACGCTGAAGTACATGGGGGCGAACCCGGTGGCCATGTCCTTCGGCGAGTTGTACACGGCCATGCAACAGAAGGTCGTCGACGGCCAGGAGAACCCGCTCTCCAACATCTACACGGCGAAGTTTTACGAGGTGAACAAGTATTTGTCGCTCACAGGTCACCTGCATCTCACGCACATGGTGATGTACAGCGCCAAGCTCTGGGACCAGCTGCCGGCCGATTTGCAGAAGGTCGTGCGCGATTCCGTGATCGAATCGCAGGAAACCCAACGCAAAAAGGTACGTGACGACGACGAGCGGTTGTTGAACGAAGTCAAGGCCAAGGGGATGCTCGTCAACGACGCGGATCGCGGCGCCTTCCGGACGTCGGTCCTGCCGCTGCGCGAGGAGGCGGTGAAAGAGTTCGGACCCAAGGCGAAGGAGTGGATTGAGCGGATCGAGGCGACCAAATAGCCCTCGTCTCGAAGCGATGTGGCCGGGCGCGGAATTCTTGCGCCCGGCCCGTTTCTCAACCTCCGAAGGGGGACGGCATGAGAGACTTCCTGGCGATGCTGCGGCGGGCGCTCGAGGGGGTTGTGCGCTGGATCGTCATCCTCCTCATGGGGATCATGACGGTTCTGGTCAGTGCGCAGATCGTCTCGCGCTACGTCTTCAATTTCCCCCTGGGGTGGACGGAGGAGATGGCGCGCTTCTCATTCGTGTGGGTCTCCTTCCTGGGGGCGAGCGCCCTGATGCAGGTACGGGAACACATCAACGTGACGGTCTTCGTGGAGGCATTTCCGCCGCGATTGCGAGCCCTCTGCGGGTTCCTCGCCAACTGTTGCGGACTCGTCTGCATCTACTTCTTCCTGGTCGGCGGAATCGCGCTGACGTCGAATGAGTGGCGACAGCTCGCGCCCGCAACCGAGATCCCCATGGGATGGATCTACCTGGTGATCCCTGCCGCGGCGGCCCTGATGGGAACATGGGTGCTCTTGCAGACGATCGAATCGGCGCAGGCCCTGATCAAGGGGACGTAGACATGGTCCTCATCGTCTTCTTCTCCGTCTTCTTCGTGACCTTGATTATCAGCGCGCCGATCTTCTTCAGCCTAGCCTTGAGTGCGCTGGCGCTCCTCTGGAACAAGGGGATGCTCTCCCCTCAGCTCGTCGTCCAGCGGATGTTCGCCGGGGTGGATTCGTTCCCCATGATGGCCATTCCTTTCTTCATGCTGGCCGGCGCCTTGATGGACACCGGCGGGATCTCCAGCCGGCTGGTGCGCTTCTCCAACTATCTGGTGGGATGGATTACCGGCGGCCTGGCGCACGTGGCGATCATGGCGTCCATGTTCTTCGCGGGGATCACGGGGTCGGCGGTGGCCGATGCAACGGCCATCGGCTCCACGCTGATCCCGCTGATGACCAAGCGGGGTTTCCCGAAGCTGTTCTCCGCGAGCGTCGTCGCCGCGGCGGGGGTCGTGGGGCCGATCATCCCCCCCAGCATCCCCATGGTCATCTATGGCGTCATGGCAGGCGTGTCCATCGGAGCCATGTTCATCGGCGGCTTCATCCCAGGCATTCTCGTCGGCCTCGCTCTGATGCTGGTGGCGTACGTCAAGGCGAAGCGCCACGGTTACCCGCGCGAGGCGGTCCGGCCCACCCTCAGGGAATTCCTGGAGGCAACGGTCAGCGCCAGCGGCGCGCTGGCGATGCCGCTCATCATCTTGGTCGGAATCTTCGCAGGGATCTTCACGGCGACCGAGGCGGCGGCGGTGGCGACGGTGTATGCGTTCATGATGGGAAAGTTCGTGTACCGGGAGCTCACGTGGTCGCAACTGCCCCAGGTGATCTACAAAGCGGGACTCAGCACCGCCATGATCCTCATCATCGTGGGTGTGGCGAATCTGGTCGGCTATATCATGGCGGTAGAACGGATCCCAATGCAGGTGGCCGAGCTGTTCCTGAGCATCACGACCAACAAGTACGTGATGCTCCTCCTGATCAATATCCTGCTCCTGATCGTCGGGTGTTTTATCGATGGAGCGTCGGCCCTCATCATCTTCACGCCGGTGTTGCTGCCCCTGATCCACAAGCTGGGGATCGACCCGATCTTCTTCGGGGTGATGATCACCGTGAACCTCATGATCGGGACGATCACGCCGCCCGTCGGGCTTTGCCTCTACGTCGTCTGCGGCATCGCGGATGTTCGGCTGGATGCGATCAGCCGGGCCATCATCCCCTTCTTGCTGATCGAAATCGCCGTGCTGTTGCTGATCACGTATGTTCCCGACCTGATCATGTTCCTGCCGGCGCTTTTCGGACCGAAATAAGAGAGGTTCGGCAGTTCAATGGTTCGCAGTTCGACCGTGCCTGAACCGCCGAACTGCCGAACCGTCGAACGGAGGAATCCTCCATGGATCGTATCGTATCCGTGAGCACCATGGCGTTCGACGGATATTCGCTGGAAGTGGCGCTGGACGAACTAGCCGCCCTCGGCGTCCGACACGTGGAGCCGGCCAGCGTCGACAAGATCTTCCAGCACCTCGTGGAAGAGGATTTCTGCGACAGACGGGCAACCTGGTTGCGGAACGAACTGGTCGCGCGGCGGCTCGCGTGCCTGTCCCTGTCCGTTCACATGGCTCTGACCGGGTCGGACTCCGTCGACCGCTTCCATCGGCGCCTTGAGTTTGCCCGCAACATCGGGGCGCGCTGCGTGAACTCCATCGCCGGTCCGATAGGAAAGTTAGAGGAGTTCCGGAGGAACATCGTGGCCATCGCTGAGCGGGCGAGGGACCTCGGTGTCATGCTCGCGCTGGAGAACCACGGCGATCTTTTGGACCGGCAACAGCAGGTGCTGGATTTCATCCGGGAGGTCAATCATCCTGCGGTCCGGGTCAACTACGATACGGGGAACGCCTGGTACTACTCACGGGGCGCCATCAATCCTGTCGAAGAGCTCGCGCTGCTGGCGCCCGTCGTCGCGCACGTCCACGTGAAGACCCCCAAGATCGTGGACGGCCTCCTGCGGTGGGTGGCCCTGGGCGACGGGGAGTTAGACCTGCCCGGTCTTGCCCGGGTGTTGAAGGAGCGGATGCCGGGCGTCCCGGTCAGCTATGAACTGTCGCCCCGCCAGCGGTCGCGCGATTTCGAGCCACGCTGGCGGACGCCCGAGGTGCCGCCACTTGGCGAGATCCGCGACATGATCAAGCGGTCGCTCCAGGCGCTGGACAAGGTCCTTGCGTAGCCACGTCGATTTCCACCAGGGCCGGCGTCTCCGGTCAAAGCGCGACCGACCTCGCTCGGCAATTGCTGATCGACGTCAAAGGGTGGCGAGGCCTTGATCGACCTTTCGTGCAAGACCTAAGAAAGAGCGGCGGAAGGTTTGCAAACACGAGCTGCCCGCGAAGTCGAAGAGATGATCCTGGGCGTGCGGCCCATTGGCTGAAGGGATCCATCATCCAGTCTAAGATAAGTAACCCTTTGGGTTAATCATTCTGCTTGACTCGGGATAGCTATGGAGATAGTCTTCGCCTCGCGCAAGCTCGAGAAAGCCTGCAACCACGAGCAAGAGGGTGATCGGATGTGGGGCACCGAGAACGCTCGAAGGGTTCGACAGCGGCTGGCCGAGTTGGCCGCGGCGGAGACGTTGGCAGTCGTAGCAAAGATCCCGCCGGCTCGTCTCCATGCTCTCAAAGGGAACCGCAAAGGGCAGTACGCCGTTGATGTGAAACATCCCTTCCGTTTGATCTGTGAAGTGGCACATGATCCGATTCCGAGGAAAGACGACGGCGGGGTAGACTTGGAGCGAGTCACTCGCATCCGAGTTCTGTCGGTTGAGGACTACCATGGCGACTAAGAAGGAATATACGTACAAGCCAGATTACGCCGTTCCGCCAGGGGATTCGGTCGCGGAGATCCTAGAGTCTGTCTCCATGACCCAGAAAGAACTAGCGAATCGGATGGGGCGCCCACTGAAGACGATCAATGAAATCGTCAAAGGCAAGACGGCGATCACTGCCGACACCGCCCTACAGCTCGAGCGCGTTCTGGGCACGCCCGCCGGTTTCTGGATCAACCTGGAGCGGAACTACCGTGAGGCGCTGGCACGGAAGAAGGATGAGGAGCATCTGAAGACGCAGTTGGCGTGGCTCAAACAATTCCCGGTTCGTGCGATGCTCAAACGAGGTTGGCTTACGGCGAGCGGTGGACTCGACCAGCTTCAGGAGATTCTGCGGTTCTTTGGGGTCGCCTCCCCGGATCAATGGCGGCAGCGATGGACCGCCGCTGGGGTGGTTTACCGAAAGTCCATGCTCTTCGAAAGCGATCCGGGAGCTGTGGCGGCTTGGCTTCGCCAGGGGGAGCTTGTCGGTCAGCGCATTCAGTGCCAACCATTCGATGCGGGAAGATTTCGGGAGGCTCTAAGAGCCATTCGCGGGTTGACGATGCAACCCCCGCAGACCTTTCATCCCGAAATGACAAAGCTGTGTGCCGCCTCTGGCGTGGCAATAGCGTTTGTGCGAGAGCTTCCCAAGGTGCGGGTGAGTGGCGCAACGCGGTGGGTTTCCCCTGTCAAGGCGTTGATCCAGCTCAGCCTGCGCTACAAGTCGGACGATCAACTATGGTTCAGCTTCTTCCATGAGGCCGGCCACGTCCTCCTCCACGGCAAGCGTGAGGTTTTCATCAATGATGGAGACGGACAGGATACGAAGGAATCCGAAGCCAGTAAGTTCGCGGCAGACATGCTGGTACCCCCCCAAGCCCTCCAGCGCTTTCTCGCGGCGGACAAGATAACTGGGGAGAGTGTACGTGCCTTCGCGGCTTCCATTGGAATTGCCCCCGGGATCGTAGTCGGGAGGCTGCAATACGAGGGTGTGGTTTCACACAACCAGCATAACCACCTGAAGAAGTGGTTTGCGTGGCCGGCCCAGGCTTCAAAGGCGGCATAGGACGACGGCAATCCCGGAATTGACGCTATTGGCCCCCTTTGCTACCTTAGCCGCATCTCTCCCCGATAGTTGGGTGCCCGGGAGACTCCCATGGTCGAGCGTGGAGGCGTGCATTTCTTCCTCTTCGAGGATTGCCTGATCCGCGTGCCCACGGAAGACTTGGCTCCGAAATTCGGCAGTGTTCTCCTGGCTCGGCACCTTCCGCTTCAGCCCGGCGATAGCGTGTTGGATCTTGGGGCCGGCGCCGGCTTGATCGGCATCCTCGCCGCTAGGCACGGGCACCGTGTGGTCGCCACCGATGTGGTGCCCGCGTACGCCGAGTGCCTGCGGGCCAACGCGCTCCTCAACGGGGTCGGCGGCCGGCTCGAAGTCCGCGCTGGGGATCTGTTCGAGCCGATGCACGGGGAAACCTTCGATGTGATCGCCGCCAATCCGCCGCAGATGCCGACGCCACCCGACCGCGAATGGAGCGATCCGCAATCTCGGATGGATAATGGGGGGCCGGACGGCTGGCTGCTGCTGGACCGGATTATCCGGGAAAGCCCGCCGCATCTCAATCCCGGCGGTCGGCTGGCCTTCACGCTCTTCGGCTTCTTGGGGATAGAAAAGGCTATGGAGAGGCTTCGCGAGGTCGGATTGCAGCCCCGCGTGGTGGCCCGCGAGGAACAGCCGTTTCCCCGTCTCGCCCGCGAGCGTTTGGAGTACATCCGCACCTTCAGTCCGGAGAGCGCCGGTCTGGCGGGGCGACCAGCGACGTGCACGCGGCTAGTCCTCTGCGGCCGGAAGGAGTAGACGGTGTCCATTTTTCTCATCGTGAATGCGGATGACTTCAACCTGACCGAGGGGGTGACGCGCGGCATCCTGGACGGGCATCGGCGCGGGATCATCACCAGCACGACGGTCATGGTGAATCTTCCAGGCCTGGCGGTGAGCCGGGATCTGGCGCGGGAGGCGCCCGGGCTCGGCTTCGGGCTTCACGTAAATCTGACGCTCGGCGCCCCCGTCCTCGCCGCGGGCACGGTGCCGTCTCTGGTGGACCAGAGCGGGCGCTTCGTTCGGGATCGTGAGCGGGTCGGCGAAGTCGGCGTCCTCTCGGAAATCCGCGACGAGGCCGCCGCCCAGGCTCAGCGATTCGAAGAGGCCTTTAGACGTCGCCCCACGCACGTGGATACCCACTATCACATGCATCGGCTCCCTCGCGTCTTGGCGGCGGTCCTCGAGGTCGCCTCCGATCTGGGCCTCCCCGTGCGAGCCGTCACGCCTGAGATGGCGATTCAGATCCGGCGGCGCGGCCTCCCCGCCGTGGATCGGATGGTCGGGGACGTCGGACCGGATGCCTATTGGACGCCTGAGAACCTGGTCGCGCGTATCACGACGGCGGAAGAAGGCGTCACGGAATTGATGTGCCATCCGGGGTACGCCGACGAGGCGCTCGCGATCAGTACCTACCGCGAACAGCGCGAGGGGGAGTTGCGCGCGTTGTGCGATCCGCGCGTGCGAGCCGCCTTGACGGCGGCCGGCGTCAGACTCATCAGCTATGGGGAGTTGGCCTCCGTGTCCGGACAGCGGCCGTGATCGGGGATCGAGGAGGCGACGTTATCTTGGCCGTGGACGTGGGAGGGACGGGGCTGGCGGGCGGACTCGTCGACGCAGCCGGCACCATCCTCAGCGCTCGCACCGTGGCCACGGAGCGCCGCGGCAGAGGTGAGGGCGTTCTCAAGAATCTTCTGGAATTCGTTGCGTGTCTTGCGGACGAAGCCCGCACATCCCGCCTTCCTGCGCGGGGCCTCGGGGTGGGCGTTCCGGGGGCGGTGGAGGAGGGCACGGGGCGGATCGGCCCCGACATCCAGAACATCCCGGAGTTCGCAAACGTTCCCCTGCAGTCCGCCCTGCAGGAATCAACGGGTGTCCGGGTGGTGGTGGACAACGATGTGAATGCGCTCTGCCTGGCGGAGTGGATCTTCGGCCAGGCGCAAGGACTGCGCCATGTGGCCATGATCGCCGTGGGGACCGGCGTGGGCGGCGGCCTGATTCTCAATGGGTCGCTGGTCCGGGGCGCGAGCGGCTACGCCGGCGAGATCGGCCACATCACCGTCGAGATGGATGGGCGTCCCTGTTTTTGCGGAAGCCGGGGATGCGTGAAGGCGTACGCGTCGGGCCCGGACCTGGTCGCGCAGGTTCGCGAGCGCCTCGAGGAGGCGCCGTCGTCCATATGGGCCGAGTTGACGGCGGGCGATTTGGGCCGCATCGACCCGCCGCTCGTTTTTCGTGCCGCCGATCGGGGCGACGCCGTGGCCGAGGCGGTGGTGGCGAAGGCGGCCCAGGCCCTGGGAGCCGGCGTGGCGACGCTCGTCAACCTGTGCAACCCGGAGATGGTCATCTTGGGCGGCGGGGTGATGGAGGCGGGCGAGATCCTGATGGAACCGGTGCGGCGGTGGGCGCGGTTCTACGCGTTTGACCGTGCCGTCACCAGGACGGGAATCGTCCGGTCCGGCCTCTCCAAGCAGTCGGGCATCCTGGGCGCCGCGGCGCTTTTCCTGTACGACGAGCGCCGTCGGGACGAGGGGTTACGCACGCGGGGTTCACGGGATGTGATGTAAGTAGCCCTTGACGGAGACGGGCAAGGGAGAGATTCTCAAGGGGTGGAGAAAGGTTGTCCAACTTCCGCTTCCCGAAGGGGAGCGGTTCCTCTCATAAACATAAGGAGCGAGGTGCCATGGACGTCTGGCGAGTCAATCTGGGCGAGCAATCGTTGAAGCGGGAGGCGGTACCCGAGGGGTGGAGCCGGCTGGGCGGACGCGGCCTGTCCGCCCGGATTCTCTTGGACGAGGTGCCCGCGACCTGCGAGCCGATCGGCCCGCACAACAAGCTGGTCCTGGCGCCCGGCCTGCTCGTGGGCCACATGCTGACGAGCTGCGATCGGATCTCGTTCGGCGCGAAGAGCCCCATGACACGGGGTATCAAGGAGGCGAACGCCGGGGGCTCGACCGGGTTGCACATGACCAACATGGGGATGAAGGCGCTGATCCTCGAGGGGCAGTGCGAGGCGGGGGGGAAGGCGCGGTCTGGTTGGTGGATCCTCCACCTCAGCCTCGCCGGCGCCCGCTTCGAGCCGGCGGACGATGTGGTGGGGCTTGGGGTCCACGCCGCCGCGCCGCGCCTTCTGAAGCGCTACGGGGACAAGGTCGCCATCGCCCTGATCGGGCCCGCCGGGGAGATGCGGCTCTCCGCCGCCGGGGTGCAGAATCTGGACAAGGATCGCGTCCCCTCGCGCATTGCGGCCCGGGGCGGCCTGGGCGCGGTGATGGGCTCGAAGCGTCTCAAGGCGATCGTCTTCGACGACGCGGGAGGAAAGAAGCCGCCCCTCGCCGATCGCGAGGCCTTCAAGGCGGCCCAGAAGATCTTCACCAACAACACGCTGGAGCATCCGCAGACCAAGGCTTACCAGGAGTACGGGACCCCGGCCATGGTGCGGACGTGCAACGCGTTCGGCGGCCTACCGACCCGGAACTTCAGCAGCGGGCGGTTCGACGGCGCCGAGACGATCAGCGGGGAGTACATGCGGGAGCTGCTCCTCAAACGGGGCGGCGAGAGCGAGACCACCCATGCCTGTATGGCGGGGTGCGTCATCCAGTGCTCCAACACGTACGGCGGTGACGATGGCAAGGCCATCGTGTCGCCGCTGGAGTACGAGACGATCGGCCTCCTCGGATCGAACTTGGGCATCGCCGACCTCGACACCGTCGCCCGCTTGAACTGGGAGGTCAGCGACCTCGGGTTGGACACGATCGACATGGGCGCGGCCCTCGGCGTTGCCGCCGAGGCAGGCTTGATGGAGTTCGGGGACGGCGAGCGAGGCTTGCAGCTCCTGGCGGAGATCCGGAAGGGCACGCCGCTGGGGCGGGTCCTCGGGCACGGGGCGGCTACGGCGGGGCGCGTCCTCGGCGTCCTGCGCGTGCCCGTAGTGAAGGGGCAGGCGATGTCCGCCTACGAGCCGCGCGCCATCAAGGGGACCGGTACGACCTATGTGACGTCCCCGCAAGGCGCCGACCACACGGCGGGGAATACAGTCCGGGCGAAGGTCGACCATCTCGACGCCAAGGCGAACATCGCCACGTCGCGCGGCGCGCAGATCAACATGGCGGGGTTCGACACCCTGGGCGCCTGCATCTTCGCAGGGTTCGGGTTCATGGTGAAGCCGGAGGTGATCCCCGATCTGCTCAACGCCCGCTACGGGTGGCAGGTGGGCGCCGATATCCTACAAGTCCTGGGCAAAGAGACGCTCACGCTCGAGCGCGAGTTCAACAAGCGGGCGGGGTTCACGGCGGCGGATGACCGGATTCCGGAGTACATGCGGACCGAGCCGCTTCCGCCGCACAACTCGGTCTACGACGCATCCGAGTCGGACCTGGACAGTATCTTCAATTGGTAGATGTCACTGTCAGTGTCCATCTGCACACGACGTTGCAGCGACGCACGCCGACGGGCTCCCTCCGCCGTCTTGATGTGACACTGCCATCCGGAAGCACGCTGGCCGACCTGCTCGACCGCCTTGCGCTCCCGCGTCGCGACGATTCGATTCTGCTCGTGATCAACGGGCGTCAGGCCGATGCGGAGCAAGTTCTGCACGATTCCGACGAGGTCCACCTCATTCCCGCGCTGTCCGGGGGCGCGCCAGCCTGAAGCGCACAGGCCCGCTGGGCCGTACCGGATTGGAGCGGGTCTCCCAAAAGCGGCAACAGTGCGGAGAAGCGCCTCGGGCCGTGCGGGTTCTGCGCAGCCTCGGGGCCTGAACGCCGGCGACGCTCAGCATCACACTGCCGTCGCTATCCATTGAAACCCCAAGAAAACTCAATCCTGACACTGCGCTCGGCGTCGTCTGCGCCATCGCGTTGGGGTGTGTCCACGCCTCTACGCTGAATATTGGCTCGCATCCTGCAGTCATAATTTTATAAGGAAAGAGTTGACAACCAAACGTATGTATGGTATTAAGATGAGCACGGATCGCGCCGATATTGGAAGTGAGGCGTAAGTGCAAGGAAAGGGGGGAGGCAAATGCAGGCCATCTTGAAAACACCCATACCTCGGATGCCCAGCAAGAGCCGCAGCGAAGAGCAGGTTGCAGACCTGGAAGCCCTCATCACGGCCATGGGGAAGCGGCTCCAGGCCGAGTACGTCGAAGGGGCAATTCCGTACCTGCGCACCTACGAACCGGAACTGTGGGCGACACTCGAAACGCTGGATCGAGAGGAATCGCTTGAGGCGCTTCTCCGTTACGAGCGGCTCTTTTTCGAGGGCCTCCAGCGCTACGTCACGTTTCTGAGCGGAGAGCGGAAAGCGGCTTGAGCGCATTCGGCTTTGCTCGATTGTAAACCTGAAGGGGGACCGCGCGCTGATTGACAAGAGGCGCTGACACGCAGCGTTCTGGGACCGGCCTTGTTCTGCTCTCATGCCTACCCGCCCGATTGGCATTTCTT
>Ga0102851_10002578_pt1 | contig 10974 bp, 10 predicted proteins | sample Mud3Dept3metaG_FD_79558 | JGI IMG/M metagenome (GOLD analysis project Ga0102851, IMG submission 79558) | Freshwater wetland microbial communities from Ohio, USA, analyzing the effect of biotic and abiotic controls - Mud 3 Core 4 Depth 3... | ecosystem: Environmental > Aquatic > Freshwater >...
CGTAAGAACTAACATTTTCACACGAAGCCACAAAGACACGAAGAAAGACACATTGAAAATATTCGAGATTCTCTTTGTGATCTCCGTGGCTTCGTGTGAGACCGGACTTTTTACGAGATCATCACTTGTAATGGAAAGAAACTTTCTTGCAGAGACACCTTTGGTTCCGGCTTGTCCAGGTTAGGTCATAATGCCTATTGTCTGACACCATAATCCAACAGCCGTCTCTTGTCAAGATGGCGGCGCCCGATGCAAGGATGCATCATCAGACCTGTTAAATCCAATGAATATAACGACTTATCGACAACAAAAAGCATTATTCCCTTGACCTTGCAATTCATTGTTGGTACGATGGCGCACAGTTCATTCCGCCGTCTCCGAAGGATGGTCGTACGATGAATACATTGCGTTTTGCACTGCTCGGGTGCGGCAGGATCGCGAAAAAGCACGCTGAGATCCTGGCGAAACAGATCCCCGACGCCGGGATCGCCGCGGTCTGCGATATCAACGCGGCGAGGGCCGAAGAGTACGGGAAGAAATACCAGGTCCCGTACTACACCGACCTGCATGAGATGATGAAACGGTCCGGGGACCGGATCGACGTCGTCAATGTCCTGACCCCGAGCGGGAGCCACGCGGAGCACACGGTCCAACTGGCGCGGTACGGCAAGCACATTGTCGTCGAGAAGCCCATGGCGCTCACGATCGATGACGCCGACAACATGATCCGGGCCTGCGACCAGGCGGGCAGCAAGCTCTTCGTGGTCAAGCAGAACCGCTACAACTATCCCGTCCAGAAGCTCCGCGCGGCGATGGAAGAGGGGCGGTTCGGGAAGCTGGTGCTCGGCACGGTGCGGGTCCGCTGGTGCCGCGACCAGAAATACTATGATCAGGACGCCTGGCGGGGAACCTGGAGATACGACGGCGGCGTGTTCACCAACCAGGCCAGCCACCACGTGGACCTTCTCGAATGGATGATGGGCGACGTGGAGTCGGTCTTCGCAAAGTCGGCCACGCAGCTCGTCAAGATAGAGGCTGAGGACACCGGCGTCGTCGTTCTGAAATTCACGAACGGCGCCCTGGGGGTCATCGAGGCGACGACGGCCACACGCCCCAGAGACCTCGAGGGCTCCATCAGCATCCTCGGGGAAAAAGGGACTGTCGAGATCGGCGGGTTCGCCGTGAACGAGATGAAGACCTGGAACTTCACGGACAGCCGCCCCGACGACGCCGAGGTCATCGCCAAGTACCGCCAGAACCCTCCCGACGTCTACGGCTTCGGCCATGTGGAATACCTGAAGAACGTCATCGACTCCATCCGCCACAACCGGAAGGCGCTGGTGGACGGCCTCGAGGGGCGGAAGTCCCTGGAGCTGATCACGGCCATCTACGAATCGATCGAGACCGGGAAAGAGGTCTTCCTCCGGTTCATCCCCAAGCAATGCCGGCTCGGGAGGTAGGTACCCATCACCGTGAACGTACCCTTCGTTGACCTCCATGCGCAGTACCGGTCCATCAAGGACGAGATCGACCAGGCCATCGCCGCCGTGCTCCGCGACGCGGCGTTCGTCGGCGGCAGCCAGATCGCGTCCTTTGAGCGGAACTTCGCCGCTTATGCCGGCTCCCGCCACTGCATCGGCGTCGCGAACGGCACCGACGCGCTGTTCATCGCGATGAAGTCGCTCGGCATCGGCCCGGGCGACGAGGTCATCACCGTCGCGAACTCCTTCATCGCCACGTCCGAGGCCGTCACGGCCGCGGGAGCGCGGGTCGTCTTCGTCGACTGCGCCCGGGACACCTACACGATCGACATCGCCGCGGTGGAACGGGCCATCACCGGGAAGACGCGGGCAATCATCCCCGTACATCTCTACGGCCAGCCGGCTGACATGGCCCCCCTGCTGGACATCGCGAAACAGCACAACCTCCTGGTCATCGAGGACGCGGCTCAGGCGCACGGCGCTCGATACCGTGACCGGCCGGCGGGAAGCTTTGGCGACTGCGCCTGCTTCAGCTTCTACCCGGGCAAGAACCTCGGCGCCTACGGCGACGGCGGCGCCATCGTAACGAACAACGACGCGCTGGCGAAGAAGATCCGGATGTACGCCAACCACGGCAGGACCGAGAAGTACAACCACGAGTTCGAGGGCATGAACAGCCGCCTCGACAACCTCCAGGCCGCGGTCCTGGACGTGAAGCTCCGGCACCTCGAGCGATGGACCGAGCGCAGACAGGCCGTCGCAAGCGCGTACGAAGCCGCCTTGCAGGGGCTCGTGGTCACCCCCGTCACGGACCCGGCATGCAGGCACGTCTACCATCTCTATGTTGTCCGGGTCAAGCAGCGGGAACAGGTGATCCAATTCCTGAAGGAGCAGGGGATAGCGACCGGCGTCCATTACCCCATCGCCCTGCCGTTCCTGAACGCCTACCGGTACCTGGGTCATCGGGCGGCCGATTTTCCCGTTGCCCACGAGCTGCAGAACGAGATCCTGAGCCTCCCCATGCACGGCGACCTGACCGACGAGCAGGTCGCTTACGTGGTCGCAGGCCTCCGGGAGGCTGTCGGTCGCAGTTGACCATGCGTCCGGAGAAAGAACCATGGGAACTGAACAGCAAGGCATGATAAGCAGGAACGCGATCATCTACCCCAACGTGCGGCTCGGCGCGAACTGCGTCGTCGAGGACTACGCCATCATCGGTGCTCCGCCCGCCGGATCCCTGCCGGGCGTGATCGAGACCATCATCGGCGATAACGCGGTCATCCGTTCTTATACGGTCATTTATGCCGGAAACCATATCGGATCCGGTTTTCATACAGGCAACAAAGCGAACATCCGTGAGCGGAACGAGATCGGGAACGATGTCAGCATCGGGGCCCTGTCGGTCGTCGAGCACCACGTGACCATCGGGAACGGCGTACGGGTCCATAGCCAGGTGTTCATCCCGGAATACTCGGTCCTCGAGGACGAGAGCTGGCTGGGGCCGCAGGTCGTGCTCACGAACGCCAGGTACCCCCGGTCTCCAGGCGCGAAAAAGGACCTGCAGGGCGTCAGGGTCTGCCGCGCCGCGATCGTGGGCGCCCATGCGACGATCCTTCCCGGGATCACCATTGGGGCAGAGGCGCTGGTAGGGGCGGGAAGCGTTGTAGTGCAGGATGTAGCCGAGAAGACCGTGGTCGCCGGCAACCCGGCGAGACCCATCAACACGATCGCCAATTTGCCCTATCTCAAGGGCACCGAAAAATAGGCTGTTCCTGTCAGCCGGAGCCGTTCCCGGCACTTTCCACAACTGATTTCCGGATGAGCCCTTTATGATACGACGCTTGCGGATAACCCTGATCTTCTCCTGTTTCTGTCTCCTGGCTTCGCCGGCCGGTCTCCCTGCAGAAGAACTGGAATTGATCAACCGGCCGGTGAACACCTCCGGCCTGACAGGCCTGCTCATCACCACATCGCCATTCACCCTTCCGCCGCGCACGTTCGAGATCGGGGCAATGGTGCTGTCGGAGAACAGCCTCGTCCCGAAATTCAGCTCGACCTCCTATCCTCTGACCATCAGTCTCGGGCTCGCCTCGAACAGGGAGATCGCGCTGAGAACAGCCTATCTCTACAGGAATGAGGATCCCGGGCTGAAGTCCCGCGGCATGGGCGATACGGAACTGTCGTTCAAGTGGAGCGTGTTTCCCCAGCCGGAAAACCACTATCGCCCCGGCATTGCCGTCCTTGCTTCCGGGATCTTCCCGACAGGCGACCAAGAAGCCGGCACCAACAGCGTCAGTCACTGGGGCTGCCGGGCCGGTCTTGCCCTGGGAAGCGAGATAGCCTGGGAGGACCGCATCATAGCCCTGTATGCTGATGCCCAGGCAGCGCTGCAGGACCTTTCGGACGAGATGCTGAAGGACAGCTATATCATGGTGAATGCCGGGGTCCTGGTTCCCATCAGCAAATACCGCAATCTTCAGTTGCTGATCGAGTTCAACAACAGGTCGGGGAAGGATCTCGTGAACATTGACGGCGGGGATTACAACGCGGTAACCTATGGACTGCGCCTGGTCAGCGAGCGGTTCAATCTGACGTTCGGCACCCAGTTCATCAATAAAGCAGACGAAGGGTATAACAACTCGAGCAAGATCCTGGGGATGTTGAGCGTTAAACTATAAGGACTATAAGGAATAGAACGGTTAATAAGCCGCAATTCTGAAAATGGCGAAGCTTTACATAAATGTCTGATAATGTATATTATGTAAAATCGAATTGCCCTAGAGAATGCGTTCTTCTTTATGGAACATAAATACAGATAGGCCAATACAAATAAGCTACCCCCTGCCTGCTTCCCTTGTTTAAACGGTCTTTCTGATCCCATTCAAGCAGCGCGGTTCCTTATTCGCTATCCTTCGCTTCAGGATGGCAAGGTTATGCTGGTACTTCTCGTTCTCGAAGCTCCACGATGACTTGTGCCACAGGTGAAAAACGATCGCATAGTTCCTGACGGACCTGACCTGTTTCCCCTGGTTCAGGACCCGTATGCCAAGGTCATTGTCCTCGATGGATCCGTCCAGAAAGTCCTCATCGCAGCCGTTGATCGCGTAGAACAGCTCCTTATAAAGGCTGAAATTGCATCCCCACACACCATCGTCATTGATGCGATCCCGGTGCAGGGCCTTGCGGAGCAACCCGTTCTCGATACGGAGCGCTTCTTCGACCTTCCGGGACCTGATCCCGCTCCCGAAGATGGCGTCCCACGCCAGACTGGGTCTGAATGTTACTATGGGACGGCCTTCTTTCAGGAGCCGCTCCGTCAATTTCCTGCCAATATCGACCCGTTTCCCGCTCAAAATGGCGCCTGGCGAACTCATGGCAACATGAGACCGCACAAAATCCCTGTGCGCCATGCAGTCCCCGTCGATGAAGATCAGGTAATCACCCGTGGCCTGCCGGACCGTTTCATTCAGGATCCTGGGTTTGCGGAACCCGATGTCCTCCTGCCAGACATGTTTTATGGGGAATGCATGTTCGAGTTGTACTTGAAGTTCCTCGATCTGCGCTTTTGTCTCACCACCGCTCCCGTCATCGGCGATCAGCACCTCGAATGGCGGCATGGACTGCTGTGCAAGGCTCAATAGGCTCAACATGAGCGCTCGCGGGCGGTTATACGTTGGTACAATGACCGATGTTCTCATGGGAATATGACCTTCCGGGACCGTGAGGTGGTCTAAGCGCCCTCTGCCGGCGCTCCTTGAAGCGCCGCTCGGTAGGAACTTCTGACGAGCGGGCCTGCGACCACATCGCGAAACCCGAGGTCCAGGGAAAGACGCCGGAGCGATTCGAACTCACCGGGCCGGTAATAGCGTTGCACCGGGAGATGCTCCCGCGACGGCGGCAGATACTGTCCCAGTGTTAACAGGTCACATCCGGCACGGCGAAGGTCGCGCAGCACTGACCGCACTTCCTCTCCACCCTCCCCCAGCCCCAGCATGATCCCCGATTTCGTTATGGCATCACGGTCCTTCGCCCGGCGCAGCAGCTGCAGCGACCTGCCGTAATCAGCCTGCGGCCTCACGCGGGGATACAGCGAAGGAACGGTCTCTATGTTGTGATTCAAGACATCGGGAAAAGCGTCAAGAACGGCGTCCAACGGCTGCGGCAATCCCTGGAAGTCCGGGACTAGGACCTCGACCCGGCAGTTCGGAATGCGCCTCCTGATGGCCCGGATCGTGTCCGCGAACAGGCATGCGCCGCCGTCGGGCAGATCGTCCCGCGTCACCGATGTGACGACCGCGTAGGACAGGCCGAGGGAGGCCACCACATCGGCGATCCGCCCCGCCTCCTCGCGGTCCACAGACCGCGGCGCGCCCGTCGGTACACCGCAGAATCCGCATCGCCTCGTGCAGACATCGCCGAGTATGAGGAATGCCGCGGTCCCCGCGTTCCAGCACTCGTTCCGGTTCGGGCACGCGGCACTCTGGCAGACCGTGTTCAGCGCGCCTTCACGGACACGGTTGCGCACCTCGGTATATCTTTCATTAGTGGACAGCCGGATCTTGAACCACGGCGGCAGCCGTTTGGAGGTCGTTTGCGCTGGCATATCGGAGATTATGACGTCTCTTTCTCCATCAGCGCCGCAGCGAGCACCTGGTCGATCCGTTCGACGGGAATGAAGGTCATCTCTTTCCGGAGTTCCTCGGGGACATCATCGAGGTCGTTCATGTTCCGCTCCGGCAGGACCACGGTCCTGATCCCCGCCCGCCGCGCGGCAAGCGTCTTCTCCTTCAGCCCGCCGATGGGCATGACCTTGCCCCGCAGGGTGATCTCGCCGGTCATGGCAAGGTCGCTCTTCACGCGCCTCCCGGTCAAGAGCGACACGAGGGCTGTGGTCATGGTCACCCCCGCCGAAGGACCGTCCTTCGGGATCGCTCCTGCAGGGACGTGGATGTGGATGTCCAGCTTTTCATAGAAGTCCTTTGCCAGCCCCAGTTCCTCGGCATGGGCGCGGACGTAGGACAGCGCTGCCTGGGCCGATTCCTTCATCACGTCGCCGAGCTGGCCGGTGAGGGTCAGCTGCTTGTGGCCCGGCATCGAGGACGCCTCGACGAACAGGATGTCGCCGCCCACGGGCGTCCAGGCGAGCCCCGTGACAATGCCGGGGCGGTCGATCATGCCCGAGGTCTCGGCGAAGTACTTCGGTTTCCCGAGGTATTCGTGCAGCTCCTTTGCCGTCACCGTAATGGGCGTCGGCTTGCCTTCGGCAACGGATTTCGCCGCCTTGCGGCAGACATTGGCGATCTCCCGCTCCAGGTTCCGGACGCCGGCCTCGCGCGTGTAGTCCTTGATGATGCCCCGGATCGCTTCATCGTCGATGGCGACCTCCTCGATCTTCAGGGCGTTCGCCGTGATCTCCTTCGGGACCAGGTACTTCCGGGCGATGTTCAGCTTCTCATGCTCCGTGTAGCCCGACAGGCGGAGCACTTCCATGCGGTCCAGGAGCGGCGCCGGGATGGTCTCGAGCTGGTTCGCCGTCGTGATGAACATGACCTTCGAAAGGTCGAAGGGCACGTCCAGGTAGTTGTCCCGGAAGTCCTTGTTCTGCTCCGGGTCCAGCACCTCCAGGAGGGCCGACGAGGGGTCGCCCCGCCAGTCGGCGCCCACCTTGTCCACCTCGTCCAGCATGATGACCGGGTCGCGGGTCTCGACGCGCTTCAGCACCTGGATGATCCTTCCGGGCATGGCGCCGATATAGGTGCGGCGGTGCCCGCGGATCTCCGCCTCGTCGTGCAGACCGCCGAGGGACAGGCGGACGAACTTCCTGTTCAGCGCCCGGGCGATGGACTGGCCCAGCGACGTCTTGCCGACCCCCGGAGGCCCGCCGAAGCAGAGGATGGGCTCGCGTATCCGCTTTCCCTCCCCCGCTCCTCGCTCGTCGCCCAGTTTCTTCACGGCAAGGTATTCCAGGATACGGTCCTTCACCTTCTCGAGGCCATAGTGGTCCTCGTCCAGCGTCGCCTTCGCCTTCGCGATGTCGATGGGCGACGCCGAGAGCGTGTTCCACGGCAGGCCGGTCATCCACTCAAGGTAGGTGCGGATCACGGAATACTCGGGAGAGGTCTGGTTGAGCTTCTCCATGCGCCCAAGCTCCCGCCTCGCCTCTTTCTCAGCCTCGGGCGGCAGCTTCGCCTGATCGATCTTCTCGCGCAGGCTCTTCGTCTCGGTGCCATCGTCCGCCTCTTCGCCCAGCTCCTTGCGGATGGCCGAGAGCTGCTGACGGAGGATGTATTCCCGCTCCGCCTTCTGCATCTGGTCCTTGGCCTGGCCCTGGATCTTCCTGCCCAGTTCCAGGACCTCGATCTCCCGGTTCAGCACCTGCACGAGCCGGTTCATCTTTTCGGAGACGGGGTTGAGCTCCAGGATCTCCTGACGCTGCGGGAGCTCCAGGCGGATGTTTGTGGCCACCAGGTAGGCGAGCTGGCGCGGGTCCCCGATGTTGAGCGCCGCCGCCGAGAGCTCCTCGGGCATGTTCGGCGTCAGCGCCACCATCTTCTGGAACAGCTCGGCAAGCCCGCGCATCATCGCCTCGATGGGGACCGTCTTCCCGCTCTCGTCCGGCTTTGCCGTCACCTTCGCCCGGATGAACGGATCGTTCTGGACGAACCCCTCGATGGTGATGCGCTCGATCCCCTGGACCAGGACCCGGAGCGTTCCGTCCGGCGCCTTGACCATCTGGAGGATGCGCGCCATGGTGCCGACGGTGTACACGTCGTCCGGCGACGCAACCTCGTGGTCGGCCCGCTTCTGCGCCGTGAGGGCCAGGATCTTGTCCCCCACGGTGATGTCGTTGATCAGCTTGATGGACTTTTCCTTGCCGATCACGAGCGGGTAGACCGTCATCGGGTAGACCACCGTGTCCTTCAGCGGCAGGAGCGGCAATTCCGCCGGCACCGGCGGTGTCTTTTCAGGCTGCGCCTCGAGTTTGTCTTCCATCTCGTTGCTCCTCGTTGGTTGCGTGGGTTGCGCTCGTTTTCGAAACAGCTCTTTGAACACTTGCCGTACCTTCCTTGTCCCGGTCATCCAAGCTTCCGCAGGACGATCTTGAGCAGGCCGTTCTTGTATTCCGCGGTCACGTTGTCGTGGTCCACGTCGACCGGGATATATACCTCGGATCGGAAATCGCCGTACTTGATACCCAGCTGGTGGCAGGCCGACATGCCCGCCCTGCAGAAAGGCGGCTGTTCGCGGACCCCTTCCACCACCAGGAGATCGCTGAACAGGGTCACGCTGATGTCCTCCTCGGACACTCCGGCAACCTCGATCAGGACGATCAGCTGGTCGGGCGTCTCGAAAACGTCCGTCGGCGGCCGCCATCCGGAAGCGACCGGCACCGCCCAGGCGCCGAAGGTCTCCCAGATGTTCTGGAGCGCCGTGTCCGGGCTCGCCTTGCGGGAATATTTGTAGGAAATGTACCGATACCGCACGTCAACACCTCCTCCAGGCAGCTGATAGACCATAAATTTATCACAGGGGTCCCGTAAATTCAACACATTCCTGCAGGGGGGACCGCAAAGCCCCCTCGCGCGCCGTGAAAAAGATAAAAAAAACCCTGCCATACCGCCGGCAGGGCTGTATCCGATCTTCCGGATGAGCGCTGATTATCTCCGGTTCAGCTCCTTCAGCCGCTTCACCCGCTCCGCGATCGGCGGATGGGTGCTGAACAGGTTCATCAGTCCGCCCCCGGTGAGCGGATTCACGATGAACATGTGAGCTGTTGCGGGCTTCGCGTCATGCATGGGAACGACCTGGGCGCCGCGCTCGAGCTTCAGGAGCGCGTTGGCCAGCCCGTAGGGGTTGCCCGCGATCGCCGCCCCGCCCTTGTCGGCCTCGTACTCGCGCGTGCGCGAGATGGCCATCTGGACCAGCATGGCTGCGATGGGAGCCACGATCATCATGACCAGCGCCACGATCGGGCTGCCGCCCTCATCATCGTCCCGCCTGCCGCCGCCGAAGAGCATCGCCCACTGGGCCATCTGCGCCAGCATGCTGATGGCGCCGGCGATGGTCGCCACGATGGTTCCGGTCAGGATGTCGCGGTGCTTGATGTGCGACAGTTCATGGGCAAGGACGCCCTCCAGCTCCTCCCGGTCAAGCGCCCGCATGATCCCCTGCGTCACGGCCACGACGCCGTGCTCCGGGTTCCGGCCCGTGGCAAAGGCGTTCAGGGACTCATCGGGGATGATGTACACCTTCGGCATGGGCAGGCCTGCCTTCTGGCTGAGCCTGCGCACCGAGCCATACAGTTCCGGGGCCTGCGCCTCGGTGACCGGCTGCGCCTTGTACATGGCCAGCACGATCTTGTCGCTGAACCAGTAGGATACGAAGTTCATGACCAGGGCCATCGCGAAGGCGATGACCATGCCGCTCCTGCCGCCGATCGCTCCGCCGACGAACACAAGAAGCACCGTCAAAAAGGTCAAGAGAACCACAGTCTTAAGCGTATTCATTCTGCTTTTCCTACCTCCTGAAGAGAAATAACTGGTGTTTCATTCGTAGGTATACATACCACAGTAGGAAAGGAGAGTCAACACTTCGCGGACAGGGCCGGGATGCCAAGGGTCTGAAAAAAAGTACGGCCAGGACGACAGTGATGACCGGATCTGCCTACTTTTCTGTTGACAACACTCCACGCGTTTTGTTATATTTGTCCCTGCTCAAAACGAGCGCGGGTGTAGCTCAGCTGGTAGAGCGCGACCTTGCCAAGGTTGAGGTCACGGGTTCGAGTCCCGCCACCCGCTCCATTACGAACGAAGGGGTCAGTCAAAAGACTGACCCCTTTCTTTTTTCTCGCTTCCGCACCGATCATCCGGTTTCATCCAAGTCCCCTCTTGACAAGTGAACGATCGTTCACCTATAATACCTCCATGCCGCGCACCACGAAACCGGAAATCATCAGCTCGCGCGTCCGCGAGATCAAAAAATTCTACCAGGACACCGGCAGGATGCCGAGCTACGCCGAGATCGGCGACCTGACCGGCCTGCGCTCCAAGAACGCGGTCTTCAAGTTCATCGGCAAGCTCGAAAAGCTCAAGGTCCTCGAGAAAGACAAGAAAGGCAGGCTGATGCCCCTGGCGATCGCAAAGCCCGTCAAGATGCTCGGCACGGTCGAGGCCGGCTTCCCCTCTCCTGCCGAAGAAGAGCTGGTCGACACCCTCTCCCTGGACGAGCTCCTCATCCAGAACCGCGAGGCCACATTCCTCCTGAAAGTGTCCGGCGACTCCATGTCCGGCGCAGGCATCCTGCCCGGCGACATGGTCATCGTTGACAAGGGCCAGACGCCGAAGAGCGGCGACATCGTGATCGCCCAGGTGGACGGCGAATGGACCATGAAGTATCTCCGCAAACGGGGCGACTCCGTCACCCTCATCCCCGCCAATCCCAAATACCAGCCCATCAAGCCGAAGAACGAGCTCAAGATCGCCGGCGTCGTGAC
>Ga0102851_10002579_pt1 | contig 10973 bp, 4 predicted proteins | sample Mud3Dept3metaG_FD_79558 | JGI IMG/M metagenome (GOLD analysis project Ga0102851, IMG submission 79558) | Freshwater wetland microbial communities from Ohio, USA, analyzing the effect of biotic and abiotic controls - Mud 3 Core 4 Depth 3... | ecosystem: Environmental > Aquatic > Freshwater >...
AATCTTGCCAGCAATTTGAGCATCGTCACCGCTCGGCAGGAGTTCACCCAAGGAATGATTAACGTTCTGAAGGACGGCGCCGCAAACCTGACCAACGCCGACATGAACGAGGAGGGCGCCAACATGCTCATGCTCCAGACGCGACAGGCTCTGGGCACGACATCGTTGAGCCTCGCCTCCCAGGCGGCCCAGTCGGTCCTGAGACTGTTCTAATCTGATTTGCCATCCCGGGAGGGGACTGCTTCCCCTCCCGGCTTTCAAACCTACACCATCGGAAAAATCACCTGCGAAGACCATGGCCCTTAAAATCACCCTCAAGCCCGGCGAACGCATGATCATCGGCGGAGCCGTGCTCACCAACGGGAGTTCCGCAAGCTGCGATCTGGTAATCGAAAACAAGACCCCTATCCTCAGGCAGAAAGACATCCTGACCGAGGAAAAAGCCAACTCGCCCTGCCGTCGGATATATTACACCATTCAGTTGATGTACATCGATGAGAACGACCTTGCCGCGTATCACAAGATTTATTGGGACTTGGTTAAGGACTTGGTCCGCGCAGCACCGAGCACGGTTGTGCTGATCGATTCCATCAGCGAGCACATTCTTAAACGGCAGTATTACCAGGCTCTCAAGCTGAGCAAACGCTTGATCGAATACGAACAGGAGGCTATCGCACGTGTATCAGGCAGCGTTGAAGGCGTATGACAGCGTGAACAAGTCCACGATGAGCGGACGAGATGTCGAGGCGGAAGTTCTGACCAAGGCAGCACTGAAGCTTAAAGAGTGTCAAGATAATTGGGCTGAAAATGGCCAAGGGGCCAAGCTCGAAACCGCGCTCAAATATAACCAGCGGGTTTGGACCATTTTCCAGGCCGAGGTCGAAAAGCCCGAAAACCCGCTCCCCAAATCGTTGAAGGTAGATTTGCTCCGCCTGAGCGCGTTCATCGACCAGCGCACGTTTGAGGCGATGGCCTATCCGGCACCGGAGAAATTGACGATTCTGATCAACATCAATCACAACATCGCTGCCGGGTTGCGCATGCGAACCCCTGAAGCCGCAATCGCAAAAGCGGCAGCGTGATGGCGGCCGGATAAAATCTCTCCAACACCATTCGACTGTTTCTGAAATTCAATGAAATCATCTGCTGGGGCGACCTCGAGTCGCCCTGCGCAGGAAGAAAATAACAACAAGGCACCAGAAGGTTATGTGTAAGGCCGCAGGCTAGGCGGCAGCACGGCAATCCGCGAGAAGCGACATCATTTCGTCATTGGCGTAGTTGAAGTCTACTGCCACCTCCAGGACTCGGCGGGCATACTCGACCTGGGAGGCGGCGAATAGCCGTTTTGCAACATCCAGAAAAGAATCGCCAAGATAAGGCCCCAGCGGCGTCGACCGGATTTTTGCCAACCTTTCCTCGACCTGCTGCTGTTCCCGGCAGCAGGCGTATGCAGCGCAGAGCATGAATTGAGCTGCCGGATAGTCCGGGTGGTTACTCAACAACCGTTCCAGGATCGATTTCGCCTCCCCTGCCCTCCCCATCATCAGCAAACCGATGCTCTTGTTAAAGTTGGCTTCCTTCAGCGCACGGTCCAGACGCAGAGCTTTTTCGGCAAATGCAACCGCTTCAGCATACCTGCCCAGGTTCCAGCAGGCGGTTCCCATATTTACGTAGGCTTCAGCGCACTGAGGTTGCAACTGAATGAATTTTTTCCAGTAAGATAGAGCTTCTTCGTGTTTCCCCAGATGAGCGCACTGGATGGCGTGTTCTTTTAAGGCGGATGGGTTGCGGCGATTTTTCTTTAGCTTTTTTTTGCCGAGATCGAAATAACTTTCCGTTTTCCGTTGAGCTCCGGCCTCGTGGAGCTTCCCGAAGTGGTGAACGGGGATCCTGCAGCCCAGAATCGGTATATTCATCTTCTGGAGGACGGGCTCAACCACTTCATGAACCGGATTGACGAATCGAATCCGGTCGTCGTTGGTGAAGAGGCGCACTTTTGTGCTTGGAAACCACCCGATGCCTTCTTCTTCGGAGTATTCGCCTTTGTTTGCTTTCCAGCCCAGGACATTGGAGTGAAAGGTATAATTTCGAGTTTCAAAAGAATACGCTACAGGCGCCTTGCTTGCATTTTTAAGCAGTTCCTTAAGATCATTTCGGTCTTTTAAAGAAATCGCTTCATCCGCATCCAACACCAAAATCCAGCCCCCCGAGGCTTGAGCGAGAGAAAAATTGCGGGCTTCTGAAAAGTCGCCCTTCCAGGCATAATCGAAGACCTTGGCGCCAAATGTCCTTGCGATATCCTTGGAACGGTCAGTGGATCCCGTATCCACTACGATCATCTCGTCCACAACCGCCTGGACGCCCATCAGGCACTTGGCGAGATGCTGTTCTTCGTTTTTGACGATCATGCACAACGAAAGCGTGTTTTGATTCAGACGTTCCGGGTGGATCCCCCGGGGTCCGATTTTGGCGCGGATAGTTAAAGCAGCAGAGAGAATTCCGTCGTCGATGCCGAATTTGATCATGGCCTGTTCGATCTCTTGCATGGCCAAATCGTGTTTCTCCTGCTGGATCAGAATGGCGATCAAGGAAAAGGCAATCCGTCTATCGTTTGGATGCAACGCCGTTGCTTCACGAAAAAACGGTTCAGCCCTTGCAAAACTCTTTGTATCCACAACAGCCGAGTAGTATGCGGTTGCCACATCGGCATGGGTCGGTGAGAGAAGGAAGCCACGCTCGAGGAGATTCAGCCCCTCTGAAAAATCACCCGCCTCCCATCTCAGTGCACCCAGATTGGTGTATGACTCGCCAAAACCGGGATCTGACTCTATGCCCATTTTAAAAAAATGTTGCGCGAGTTGGTGGCCACCCTTCTTGTATTCCATAACGCCCTTAAGATTCAAAGCCTGCACGTTTGAGCTATCTAGCGCAAGGGCCCGATCGGCATACGCTTCAGCTTTGTCGTCGCGCCCGAATCCTTCCTCGCAGTAACCCAAAAGAGCAAGTTTCTGGCCTTCGAGGTCGCACGATGGCATCAATTCCAGAACGGTAAGCGCATCCTGAAATTCTTTGTTATGAATTAGCATCTCGGCGAGTACAATTCGCAATAGGTTTGCATGGGGTGCCTGTTTAATCCCTTCAATCAGCAGGGATTTGGCTTTCGCCGCCTGACCATGACCGTTGAGATGATCAGCCTTTTCAATACAATTCAAAATCAGCAGCCTCTTGTCGTATTGCCGAACCGCATTCACTCCCTCCCATTTCTTGGAAAAAATGTTTCTGTTCCTTTGCAGGCTTGAACCATAGTCTATCCCGTTCCCGCTGAAAGTCCGGCTGCCGTAATGATGAATGAATACATCCCCGGCGATCATATTCTGATAGCCTGCAAGGGATGCCCTCAAGCAATAATCGTCATCCTCGAAATTTCCGGAGCCGAAACTCTCATCCAGAACCCCGATTTCCTCTACCAGTTGGCGCCTAAAAAGCATGCAGAAACCGACAACACGACGATAGGAGATCCTGCGATATCGGTTTCTTTCACGAAACGCCTTGGCAAAATTAGGCAAGCCTTCGATTTCTGTATAGCCAATGGCGGAAACCCTCTGGGGCCCACTAATAACATTGGTCATCGGGCCGACGATGCCAATTCTTGAGCAGCTATTTAGGCATTCAATCATTCCGCCCAGCCAATTCTCGGTAACCACGACATCGTTGTTTAAAAGCAAAATATATTCTGCGGTAGCAGCCTCAACCCCCTGGTTGCAACCTTTCGAGAAACCCATATTCTCTGGATTTTCAATTAAACGGTAGTTAGGGTTATCGGCGATTAATTGTCGCAACCATTGAACCGTTCCGTCAGTTGAGCCGTTGTCCACAAAGATTATCTCGTGCGGCTCGGGCGTATATCTTCTAATGCTTTCAATACATTCTTTTGTGTATGTGAGCTGGTTCAAGGTTAAGATAACGATGGATACATGTGGTTTTTGTGTCTTTACTTTCTTTTCGTTCAATTCTTGATTCTGAACTACTACTTCAATAGACTCCTGACTCGTGCCTTCAGCCAAAAGAGCGCTGTAAAGTTTGTCGTAGTCGTTCGCGTTATCGCAAATATTTTTTTCGACATATTCCGACAAGTTCCTGACAACCGTATCCAGCGAAGTGCCATCTTCAGCAATTTCTAGCAGACGCTGGGCCAGCGCTTCTGGATCGGCCGCCGGTACGAGAAATCCGGTTTTGCCCTCAACAACTCGCTCGCTGATGCCGCCGACGTCTGAGGCTATGATGGGTACTCCCATGGATTGCGCTTCGCTGGCAGTGAGGCAGAAGGTTTCATCCCAGACCGAAGGGATAGCCACCAAATCGATCTTGCTCAAGAGACGCGGAAGGTTCTTCCGCGCATAACTCCCATGGACGCCTATTTTCAGCGATCGCAACGCTGCTTCCATGCCATGTGGGACTCCCCCAAATATTTCAAAATGCACGGGCTTGCCCTTCAACAGTTTCGCAGCCTCCAGAAATATAAAAACCCCCTTTCGGTCGCTAGCATTGCCGAGAAACCCCACCCGCAAGATTCGGGTTCGTTTGGGTCGTAGGCTTTTGGGCAGGGGTTCAATCCCATGGCGGATCACGATGCACTTCTCCGAAATTGGTTTCCCGTAAGCTCTGGTCAAGGCGCTTTTTACAAACGTTGATGGGGCAACGATGGCATCGGCTTCGGATAAAACACGCTTTACAGCTTCCGCACGTTCAATCAGATAATGGGAAAGCGTATGAAGAACTTTCCGCGTGGGGATGTATCTCTTTGTGCCCAGACAATAAAGACATTCCGGGTCGTTACCGTTGGCCATCGATTTCCCGCAGCGATTTTGCATTCCGGGCAGAAGCAGGTTGTACTCAGGGCATAAAAGATAATAATCATGCATGGAAATGATGATCTTTTTTCCCATGGATTTCGCCAGTTGGGGCAAAACAAGTGTGCCCCAATCGGCGAGATGTTGAAAATGAACGATATCGTATTTTCCACCCGAAAGAAATCGTGCAAAGTTCTCTTCTATCACTACGCTGCTTATATCGCCGGCGAAACCGCAAAAAAAATCTTTTGCCAGTGTATTTTCTTTGACTAATTTAACGATCCGAAGGTGTTCAGCCACCTGGTCAGAACTCATGTCCCCCCATAATTGGGGTTGAGAAACGGGGAGCATGACCGTATGCTGAAACCGATCAGCAAGACAGTCAATAATGTTGCGAGTATGAAGTTCAGTGCCGCCGAGGGCATTAAAATTGTGAATCACATGACAAATGGAAGGAAGTTGTTCAGCTTTATCCTGATGGATTGCGTGATAAATCCGCTCCTGAACTTCCCTCACGGGGTTAACGCGACAGAAGGCCAAAATATCGCTGCGGTACGAGGGCCAACGTTCGTTGAGGATCTTCTGGTTTTCTAAACGATGCCGATCGATTTGCTCGACCGCCATAAACGATGCTTCTCCAAAATGATGGACATAAGCGTCATCGCAGCACAGGATCTCAAATCCCTGCTGCTTGGCGCGTTCGCAGAAGTCGTTTTCTTCTCCATACCCGAGTCCGAATACCGGATCAAAGCTTCCGACCTGGTCGAGGACTCTACGGGCAATCAGCATGCAAAACCCAACAGCGGTAGGGATTTTGGGATACACTCGGCGCGAACAGTCGGCCACGAGCCCCGCAAAACCGTCCGGAGTCATCTTTTTCGGAAGATGGTTCGGCGCGTTCATGACCGGCACAGAGAGAATCGTGGCGTTGTTCGAAAGGGGACATACAATGCCGGCGAGCGGTCCGCTGCAAAGGCAGCGGTGCATGCGGTCGAGCCACTGGGCGGTCACTTCGGTGTCCGAGTTCAGGATTACCACGGAGTTCCGCGACAACGTGAGCCCCCGGTTCACATTTTCGACAAAACCACGGTTCCGCTCAGAGGTCAACACGTGGACGCGGCGGTCACGCTCGGCAAAAGACTGAAGGAGTGGCAGGATGCGAGGGTCCGTACTCGCATCGTCGAGAAGATAGAGGGGGTGGATCGGGTCGGTATGTGCGAGGACGCTTTCAACGCACGTCTTCACGTGGTCGTGAGCATTATAAATGGGGATCAGGATGTCATACGGGTTGTCACAGCGGGACGGCGAACCGGATGAGGTCGTTCCATGATCCAGCTGTTCACGAATGTCGCGAAGACGCCTTTCGATGCGCTCTGTTACCCGTATGGCGGCGTTTTCGTCCAAGGAGGTCCGTGATGCGGCAACAGAGTGCAGAAGCCGCTCTTTTTCTTCCTGTTCCCCTTCTAGGGTCTTTTTTATGTGATCGACATTCTCATCTTTCACTTTAATGGTCTTGGTGCACACGGCAATGTAATCACGTGCTTCACGGACCTCCCTGCGGAAGGTCTCCAGCTCTTTCAGATAGGATTGCAGGATGAGATCTTTCTCAGTTACCGGTGTGCTGGGAAGAAAAAATTTATCGACATAGACGGCGAAGGGTTCCGTTGGCGGCCTTTTTACGGCCTTCACCACGAACTGATATGTGCGGGACTCCGGGCAGCGGTCGAGAACCGGGAAGAGTTCTGCGGGAAGACGGTCAGTCGCTATCGGAATCTCAGTGCCGAAGGTGGGGTGGACAACCCGCTTGACTTCTATCGGAGTCATGCCGCTGTCCACCAAGAGCGCGCAGAGGCTTTGCAGGCTGAAGAAACGATAGTGCGTCCGGTCCAAAAGCCCCATGTCCTGGTATTGAAAGGTCTCGGACAACAGCGCCGCAATGACGCTGGCATGACCGAGGTGCGGTATGGATACGATCAGAATCCCCTGATCTGCCAGCTTATTGACTATATCCTTCACTGCCCGCCAGGGGTCCAGGAGGTGCTCGATGACGTCGCCGAGAACAATAGCGTCGAACGCGCCGTCCTCAAGCTGGGATAGGATCTGGGGTGAAGTCATATCGCCGACGATGACACGATCGTAGTGGGGACTGGCCTGTGCTGCGGCCGTTGCATCAGACTCAATTCCCACTGTTTTCCTGCCCGGTGACTTCAAATAGCGCCCCAGAAATCCGGTCGAGCATCCCACATCGAGGATCGTGCCGGCTTCCCCGAGAAAATCCAGGATAATCCGGTGGGAATCGTTGGGGCCCAGCTTTTCGATGTCATCAATGTGATAGCGATTCGACTGGCCATTTTCCTGTTCCATATTAAGAGACCTCTTTTCATTCACCTGCTTTCATACTCTCGGTGGTATCTGTCTTAATGAAGGCTCTCTTGGTAAAAAGTGTTTTGCAAACGTTTCTATCGCTCGGTTGAGTTCGTCTCTGCTCTCCGCGAAGAAACCAGGCCAAACCGCAAGTGCTTTTATCAGCGGCTCGGATATGATCTGGTTAACCTTAGCCAAGTCGTTGCACAAAGCAATGGGCTGAAGGATCTGTTCGATGATTGCCGTAGACTTGGCCATTTCTTCTACAATCCGGCGCAGGCCAGGAAAAATCGTTGTTGAGGTTTGAAGGTTGTTGATCAAGGCTGCCAAGACATTGAAGAATTGAATGCATTCCTGCAGGAGGGTGCCATTCTCCTGCGGTGTATGCGCCGACCGTGTAAAGCATGATAATGTCGTTTCAACGTTGGCGACGCGCTGAATGAGGGCAGCGTACGTCATAAAAGGCTCAAGAGATTTTTTCAGGTCGTTTATTTCCGTTGTATATCCATCAGTAGATGGTGTGCTGGCAGTACACTTTTTTTCCAACGCTTGTTCTCGTTCATGACAGCCGTCAATATACTTCTGGTATATCAGAATCTCCTTGGCCAGCTCAGGGGGAGGCAGTTGAAGGAGCCCCCGGTAGAGCACCGATTCGTCTTTGGTCGTCGGCTGTACGAGAGGGCAGTACCAGCATTTTTTCCTGAGCTTGCCGCTTGCCAGCTCTCGCCGTAGCTGTCTATAGGGGGGAGAGTTCCAGATGGCCTTTGGATCGGTGGTCTCAATGTTTTGTCCGGCCGCAATACCTTCACAACACATATAGACGTCACCGTTCACAGATACATGAAAGAACACCCGCGGAAAGTTGCACTGATGCCGCGCCACAGACATCTTATCGTCCATGAAGCGGCAGATGAACTCGACACCGTTCCGGCCGGCAAATTCGCGTGCCTGGTCAAGCACGGGAAGAGCGTATCCGCGATGTTCAAATAAATCTTCTCCCTTAAGGCAACCATGGTAATCCCGCACGGGTTGAACGACGATGGAGGAGAGACCGACCTCGAGCCCCCTTTTAATAATAGCTTCTAGTTGATTGATATTCCGTTTCATCCCCACGAAGCAGAACTGTAGCTTCGGATTGCGAACGCCTATGTCCTGCTTGGTCGCATGAAAAGCCCTGAGGTTTCTCCAGAGCACATCTTGGTATCGTGCGACGCCTCCTTGGCTCGGTGAAAAGGCGTGTCCCAACTCGTTATCACCGTCAATCGACACCTGGACCAAAGACAGCCCTGACTGGATGATATCAATGAGTTTCCTGCCAGTCATTAGAACAAAATTTGTGGTAAATCCGATCTCGGTGGTTTTGTTGACGGTTCTGATCTTTCTGATGATTGGGACGAGATCTTCGTGCATCAATGGTTCGCCAAAGCCGCTCAGCCAGATATATTTTGCATCTTTCAGAAGCGGCAGCACTTTTTCCACCATCGCCATCGGCATATCCGTGACCTCGGGAAGGGTAAACCCTTGAGAACTGCGCTGACACATTCTGCATTTGAGGTTGCAACGGAGCGTGAGCTCGAGGTTAACCGTCTCAGGTCCTTTGAACGATAGACCATCCCTTTTGTCGGGCTCGCACTTTTCCAGTGTTTCTATTGCGCGGTAATATTCAGCCATGCGTTCGTATAGCCGTTCCTGAGGAAAAGTGCTCTCGTTGAGATAGATAGAATTGGTTTTTCTCCGAATTGCCACCCACTCGTCGAAACTTTTGAGTTTCGTATCCTTGTACGAGGCAAAGGTGGAAAGACGGTTCCAGTCAAAATGGTCCAGATCGATCAATCCATCGCGTATTGCTGTGTTCCATAAGGCCGTCCCGGGGATTGGCATGAGGATGTTGACAGCATTTGAGGTAGGAAGCTTGCCTGCAACGATATTTTGCAGTATAAACTCAAACGTTTTGCACACCTCTTCCTCGGTCTCTGTTGGCCAGCCCATGATAAAAGAGCACATGACCGGGATACCGTGCGCCTGGAGGAGGTCCAGGGCCTTCTGGTTTTGCCTGACCGTCGTGCCCTTATTCATAAGTTTGAGAATCCTGTCCGAGCCTGACTCCGCGCCAAATGCAACGCCGACGACATTGAGCCGCTTCAAGACCATGCACATTTCATCATCAACAAAGTTTGCTCTAATCGAAAAACTGAAGGTTACCTTTTTGTTGATCCCTTTAGCTTCTACCAGATCGACGATTTTTATTAACCGCTGCTTATCAGCAATGAAAAGATCATCCCAAATCGGAATTTGCTTCATGTCCGGAAACTTCTGCATCAATTGTTCAATTTCCTCGACAACATAATCCGCGCTGAAAAACCGAGTCCTTTCCCAGAATGTGCTACTGCTGCAGAAGACACACTTGTATGGACACCCTCGGGATGAAAAAATATACTGCAAGCCTCCGGATTGCCGGTCAGGATGTGGTAGATCATCAAGATTGATAAGTTGCCTTTTTTCTGTGATAATGATGTTACCGTTTTCTCGGAAAATGACTCCTTTTATCTTTTTTAACTTTTCCGGCATAATGACAAAACCGTTCTCCTGAAAATAGTTAATGAGATCCAAAAAGGTCTGCTCACCTTCTCCTCGAACCCCGACATCAAAATCTTCGGTCAGCGTTTCGGGGAGATAGGTGATGTGGTGTCCGCCCAGGATCGTGACGGTATTCCTGTTCTTCTGCTTTATGGAACGAGCGATTTGAATGGCCTGTGCATAATCCTGCGATGTCGATGATATGGCAACGATATCGAGTAGGTCCAGCTCTTCCGGCGTGTCGAGTAGGGTCATGGTAACCGGAGTTCTCAGGTTCTTGTCCAGATAGCTTTTCAGGTAACCGAAAGCGAGAGGTTTGAACCACTGCACATCAATTTCATTCGTTGCTTTAATAAATCCGATTTTCATAATACCCTCGATATACTTTCCCCATTCCCAGGTTGGTTATGAATGGTTCTGCAAAGCAAGATCCTGTTCGTCATTCGAGTTTTTGCTATCTTCTTTTGTACTCTCATATCCGAAAGCCGAGAGAACATCTGAGGAATAAGGTGGAATAAGGTGATACATCTTGATTCTTGATTATTGCCGAGGTCATAGGATTCTCGTCATTTTTTCGAATAATTGATTGACCCGTCCTGTTAATGGCCTAAATCGAAATTTGAAAGTATTTTTTCTCATGTTCCCGCATTGCTGGATCGCCGGAGCCTCATGGCGAAACTAATCGGCCAAGTAAGGCGACTGATTCTGAAGGGGATTTGACCCGCATGAATCGATTGCACGAAATCCCCCGGTTTCTCAAAAAGCAACTTGCATGCCACTGCCGGAGAAAACTGAATTTATAATTTTTCCAATCAGATAAAGCGAGTTCCCTGAGGTGACAGTCAAATTGGTGACGATGGGTGTTGCCGATCCTGGCTGGGAGCGTTTTCTAAATATACCATTAAGTTTCCGGCTGCGAAGGCCGATACTAGTTTGGTAAAATCTCAACCGGTTTGCGCTTGATAAAGACGCGCGAATGGCCACATGGCACGACCCACAACCGGAAAGCAACGATGGAAATATTTAGTGCCAGTTCTGCCGACAGCCTGTTTTCCGCCATGCTGACCCCGTCGAACGGGCTGGAGAACCTTGCCAATGCAGCCCTTCAGCGCGGTATCGACGCTTATACGAAACAGGACTACACGACCGCGGTCAAAGAGTTCAAGCGCTCGGTGGGCATCG
>Ga0102851_10002580_pt1 | contig 10972 bp, 11 predicted proteins | sample Mud3Dept3metaG_FD_79558 | JGI IMG/M metagenome (GOLD analysis project Ga0102851, IMG submission 79558) | Freshwater wetland microbial communities from Ohio, USA, analyzing the effect of biotic and abiotic controls - Mud 3 Core 4 Depth 3... | ecosystem: Environmental > Aquatic > Freshwater >...
CCATCCAGAGCGTCCGGAAGATATTGGAATCCGATTCAGAGCCTCAAGATATAGATTTCTGACAGGCATCGGAGGGAAGTGTCGGTCGGATGGTTGGCCACGATAGCACCCCCAAGAAAGCAACTTCAATAGAAAGATTGTCATCGCAGATGGGAGCGCGTGTTCCTGGCGATCCCAGGCCGTCCATTTCGCCAATCGTTTCGGAATATATACCGGTCGCCATGGAAAAATCTTCTCTTATTTTACCTTCTTGAGGGTCTCGCTTCAGTCAAGGAAGAAAGAGTCTTTGATGCCCTAATGCTCGACGGCCCGAGTTCAGACCGACTCTATCGAATGAAGTACCCGGAGACGCGCCAGGCATTATCGGGGTCGACCATCGGGGTGACCGTCTCAACCGCGGACGCCTTGTTCTCGAACACAGTGTCATACTGAATGATGACGTACTTTCCGTCCGGCGCCCCAGGCATCTTCTCGGTGTACTCACGCGACTTCGGCTTGCGCAATACCAGCCTTCCGAGGGGGGTGCGAACGCCACCGGCCATGCGCTCCCAGTCGGCCTGCCTGACGAGGCCCTTGAACAACTTGGCTGCCTGTTCCCACGCCGCCGCGTACTGCCCATTATCGACTAACTTCAACCACGATTCAGCTGCGTCTTGCGCTGCATCCTCAGGCTTGTCAGCCGCGACCATCGGTTCCGCAGCGATGCATCCCATAAGATATGCCGTCATAAGCAAGATGCAGAGAATCATCACAAATCTCTGTTGCCCCGCAGCCTGTCTATGCCGTTCTCGCATGCGCCGCTCACTCGATTGTCTGTCGAACACGATAAAGCTCACGTTCCGGGCCACTCGCCATCTGGACCTTTCACCTCAAAAGGACGTAATCCAGCCCCTGCTAGGTGTTCCGTGTAGGTTGGATGGCAATCAAGACCATCAGGCGTATTTCTTGACTGCCTGCTCGATTGCCCCACTAGTGGGCTAAATCGGTCGGTACCATGACCGGGTGCCGCTCAATACTCGCATTAAAGGCTAGGAATCAAGGTTCAGCGATTGCTGGAATCTGGGACGCATCCCGCATCTCAAGGAAAATGAACCCTGTGCGCTGCCCCTTTTCGTCCGTGAAATAGGCGGCCTCTGGCTTCAACTCTGCCAGAATGGATTGGATGATCGCACCGAGTCTTCCGGCCTTCGCGGCCGCGTTCCCGGACTCAACCGGAATGTTAACCTTCAATAAGAACCTCATAGCTCACCTCCTCACAGACCATCCGGGTTTTATGCTGTACCATCCAACGCCTGAGTGACCACAGCGATACCATCACGCCTCATCAACAAAAGTCGCTCGTCAAGCGCCTGATTTATGCGGTTGTTGCCGACGCCGGGGGCGCTTCAATTTGAAAGACGGTCCTCAAAGGTATTTCAGTAACATGAGGAAATTTCGCCTTTACTTCGGAGTTGCTGGGGAGATTGTGGATCATCAACCTCCGTGGAGCTCTTACTTGATAATTGATATTGAGCGTTGCATCATTTTCACCGACACTTGTCGCAAAAACTGTAATATTAGTCTGTCCAGAAAGCCAAGTCGCATTGGCCGTGTTTGAAAAAGTGCCCTTCATGGTTTGACGAATGATTTCACGTCCATACTTTGCTCGGAAATCCTCGACAAGGGAGTCAAACACACGCATAGCACTTTCGAAATCATGCCTCTCCTCCAGAGACAAACTGACTTCTTTGAGCTTGCCATCACTAAAAAAGAAGGAAGCAGAAAAACGCTTGCTCACCAGAGTGAGATCGTCAAGTCTCAACAGTTCCTCGGCACCATCACTTCGCTGTTTCGGTTTCAATGGGTGTACCGCATCCGGTACAAGTGCCTTAGCCTGTTCCAGCGTCATACCATACTCGGTTCCATGCCAAAGTGCTTGCCCCCTGACATTAGACGAAAACAACAGAATGATTAAGACCGCAACAGTGGAAAGATATTTTCTCATGTTTTTGTTCCAAGTGGCTAAATAGGTGGTTTTCGAACAGCACGCACGGCCTTACCAACTCAGGTCCATACATAGGTGCTAATCATACCAGAAAAAAACCTATGCGCAATAGACTACCATTTCATGGAAAAAGGGGAAAATGGGGCCGGTTCGTCCAAAACTCCCGACATCTGAGGGATCCATTTGGAGGCTCAGTGTCTTTTGATAAGCCTAGCGCCCGCGAAACCACCGGACGGCTCTCTAGGCATCGCCTCCATGAGCAGGCAGGGTGGATACGCTCGAAAACGAGGAAAGCCCCGCAATTCATTTATGAGGCGTTCTTAGTGATCGAATGGGGAGTTTCCCCATGAAATCATGCCCATTGGTCCCTTTCCTGCTGAGTCTTATCACAAACTGGTGCCAATAAGGCATAAAGCAATTCTTTCAAAGTCGTCTTTTTGCGCCAAGTCATATTTCTCCTTGAAAAGACGATCGATATCGTGCCGAGAATTGCTCCGGTATCTTTTCAGGAACTTTTGCAGTTCATCCGGACCTGCGTTGTACATGGCATAAACCGCTCGTGCCAGGATCGTTTCATCGGTCAGGTCTTGAGCCTCCATTCGGATGACAGCATACTCTTTCATGTAGAGATTGAGAATTTCGGCTCCAGCACGGGCATTGTACCGGATATCCCATCGGAGTTTGTCCCGTTGGTACAACCCTCGCCAGACCCTCTCGTTGATCTGCATCAGGCCGACGGACGTTCGATTGTACGAAAGAAGGTATGTTACCTTATCGCGCTTTTTTTCGAGTTGCCGCCAGCAGCTTTCCTGCCATGCCGTGGCTAGAACGAGAACGCGGTATAGGGAGTTATACTTCGAAGGGTTCTGATTCTTAGAGAGCGTTTCTTCCGTTGCGTTTCGCAGAACCTGGTGGACCTTGCTCAAATACTGAGCCAAACCCTCTTTGCTTTGAGGCGGTATCCATTCCCGGACCTCGGGCGGAATCGGAGGAGCTCTGTCACCGGCAGAAGCAAATCGCAGGAAAGAGCCCTGCCAGACAGAGTCCTTTGGAGGCAATGCCCTCTCTTCTGATCCCTCCGATGACTCAAACTCCTCAGCGTCATAGCTCGGACCGCTCTCAGGCAGAGGCGGGCCGAGACCGAGCAGTTCCCGTATTCTCGGATCCAGTTCGTAACTGTACTCCAGTCCCGCTTCTTTCCCCTCTTCACCCAGAAGAGACGATAACCTGCGAAGACCTTGAGGGGTCAGCTCTATCCCGATGGCAGGTCCAAGCTTTTCCACAATCGCCAAGGCATCGGTGGCAGTGAAAAACGCAAGGTGCCTCAACAGCGACCGGGATGATCCTTGAAGAAGGTATTTTCGCAGAATTTTCGAAACGCGTTCCCAAGAACCTGTGAACTGGCTGCGGATCAAACTCTCTGTAAGTGTGTTTTCCACAAGGGCCTGAGTGAAGCTGTAGCGCATGCTGAGCAGGGTATCGAGAATTTCATTCCTCTCCCTTTGCTCTAGATCCTGGCCTATGAGGGTCTCGATTTCATGGACGAAAAAGGCATCCCAGGTTTCCCAGTTTCTGCTGAAACTCTCAATACCGGACTGGGTGATTTCCGGAGGTCTTTCAGCGGCGGGGGATGTGTCAACTTCCATCATCAGTTGGGACGTCACCGCATCCGATTGGATCGTCACCTCGCCCGGTCGAAGGGTGCTCAGCCAGGATTGCACTTGGAGCCCTTGCGCTTCGGCAAAAAAGAGAGGCAGGAGGTCCTTCAGCTCTTTCACCGGTGAGGACAGGTCGATTTTCATTCGGTCCATGTTGCTATGGAGATAACCTTTCGTATAGTCCCAGAAAATTCCAGCCAGGAAGGGGCGCTTGTGTTTCTGATCATAAATAAAAGAATCCTCTGTCTTGAACTTTACCTGCCAGTCTTCTTTATCCAACAAAAGCTTCTGGATGATTTCTATTTCTCCCGTCCAGTTCACAACGTGAAGACATGTGGATCCAATCCGAAAACCGCTTTGGAATTTAATCTTGCTTTTTATCCCAAGGAATGTTTGAAACGGGAAGACCTGAGGGTCCCAGAGTTCAATTGTGGAGCACCAATCGGGATCTTCCAAACGAACCCTTTGCCCGGGTGATGTATACAAGTTATCTATCACCATAGATCGAACCAAAGGGAGTTCAAGGGTCAAAGGAAATTCAAGGGGTTGAGTATCCCCCGAAGCCACCCCTGGATGAAGGAAAAGCAGAGACAGGAGGAAGCACAGCAGTAATTTTCTCATAGCAAAAATCTCCCCAGAGCTTACAGAACGAATAGCATCGTAAAAAACCACCTAAGGCATTTAGTTTATGCCTTTATTAAGCCGCACAAAACTCCAGACTCCTGCCTGGACATGCAGCGGCAGCCCGAAGGGCCCAAGCATGATTTGCGCTTACAGCTCAAAGATGCCCCAGGCTCCTGCCGGGGGAGGGTCACTCCTCGCCATGAAGGGGAACTGGATGATTACGAGGCGCCCGATCCGCTCGTGCTGAGATACACCCGAATTCGGCGGCACCAGAGGCGACCAGTGACCTGCCCCCGGTTCTTGTACCAGTTTTCAAGTTAAAGTTGAACCCCATTCTGAATCGTTTCGTGTCAACTGAGATGGTTGAAAGTCCATGGGCAAAATAGCCTCCAGTGCTGGAGGACGGCCATTGAGGCTGCTGTGGGGCCGAATCATTGAGGAAATCCTCAATGGAAGGGGAATGGACGGGAGGCACATGAAAGCTTTAACATGGCAACTGAGATTTCCAAAAGGTATGGCGCTGACGGGTGGGTAACGAAATACGAAAAAGAAATGAGCAAGCTGAAAATGAACTACCCCGCAGCAAGCTGCGGGGTATCGAAATATCAGAACAGTTCCAGTTGTAGCTCCTGTCTGTGGAGCTTTCTGTAGTCTTTTTCGAATCGACCTTGATTTTTTACGTAATTTTTGATGGTGTCTTTATTCCCATGACGGCTTACGGTGCTCATGAAATACCCTTTCGTCCAGAATTCTCCTCCCCACAACTGCTTCTTTACTGTGGGTACTCTTTTGAATATCTCCCTCGCCATTATGCTTTTCACTACTCTCACAATCGGCGTCGGGCTGTACCTTGGAACCGACTGGATCAAGAAATGGACGTGGTCTTTCTCAACACCAATCTCGATGAAAACGATTTCGTACCTCCTCGCGATCTCCAAGCATACGTCCTTCAAAACCGAATCAACTTCTTCTGTAAATACAACCCGTCTATACTTGGCAGGACACACCAAATGATTCAGCAGAACCGATACGTTACGTTGTTTGTGGACATATTCACTCACATGAGTATGCTCACACCATTTAAAAAGCCGAAGCAAGCTTCGGGGAACTGACCCCAAAGGGATTAGAGCTACAGAAAAAGTTGAAATACGTGAGGGCGGAAAATGCAAAAGGGATATATTCACACCGACGATTGCAATTTGCGGAGCATGCCTATTTCGAGGGCAATGTGAAGATGGGAGTGAAAGACAGAGCGCCAAGTCTTCTTAATCTAGCTGAAAAACGAGGGCCTCAGTCGAATAGCGAGGGCGTCCTGCCACAATAAGTGAGCCTGTATTGGATTTTGGCACAATACCTATGGCTTCCTTTTTTGTCGCCCCGATAGTAAGTGATGCACAGAGGTTATAATACGAAGTGGGAGTGCAAATATCATCGGCCTGGCATAGTAAAATAGGTTGAAATAGGTTGCAATATCAAACGGCAGAAGAGCAAAGTGAACAGAAAAAACTGGAAAAATCCAAAGGACGGTATTTTCATGATTGTAAGGAATGTCAATGACCGAGAGGTCCTGGAAACCACCTATCTTGCCCACGGCGGGGCTATCGCTCAGATGATACTGGATCGCAGGATTCTGAAGGAAATAGGCTTTCTGGCTATCGCAAACCTGGCAAGAGGAAAGACCATAGAAAGCCATAGAGATCCTATGGAGGAAATCTACTTCGTATTGAGCGGGGAAGGAGAGATATCCGTGGATGAGGAGACAAAGCATGTACGCCCTGGCGACGCCACCTGGATTCCCGCAGGCTCCTCTCACAGTCTCACGAACTCAACGGAAAAAGATCTCATTATTCTGGTGATCGCCTCTTCGAATTGGTGAAATCGATTAAGTCTGATTTGATCGATGAAGAAAATGCCAAAATTAAAAAGACGCAAGAACTAGCTCGACCTTCAGACGAAAAAGTTTCCAGGCAAAGGGTAGGATTCATTTAGTGACAAGAGACTTGTTTTGTGGGTCGAACCATTCACCAGAATTAAATCTCACCAACCTCAACTGTTCTCTCAGAGGTCCTCTCTTCTCAGCTCCTGGACCCCCAACAGCTGGGCTTTTAGATCCGAGACCCCCAGACCCTGGGCCTCCAAACATCGACGGACCTTCGGCCAGGTAATAAATTGTCGCTTGGCTTCCTTCTTGGTGTACCCCAAAAATCTGTTGCAGCGTAGCATTACGAGTCTTCAGTATCTTTTCAAGATGCGGTTTCACATCTTCAATGGAAAGTTTATCTGAGGTGACAGGTTTCTGCTGCGCGATCGCGGCGTGAGTTAGAACAAACAGAAAACAAAACAAACCGAAAAGCACCACGGATGCTCCTCTCATGCTTTTCTTGTCCATTTCTGTACCCCTTTCTTTACTGTGACGGTTTATGTGTTTAGGTTGCATCTACTCTTCTAGTAAGCAAATAAGAAGCAGGTGGCGTGTCTAAGTTCAAAAGAACCCCTGGTCCTTGCGAATAATACCAGACACCATGGGAATATGGTTATCAGACAAAAAACGCTTATGTCTACGGTGACCCTCCGCTTGAAATTTAGTCACTCTTGGGATATCATTTACATATGAACAGTCAAGACAATTATTCCGGACCCCAAAGGGCCTCTTTCACTCTCAAAACCTAAAAACGAAAGGAGTCGATATCATGTCAAACATCGTGAAAGCTCTTAAAGCGGAAATTGCCAGGATCAGCAAAAGGGAAGCCAAGAGCGCCACACAGGTGCTGGGAAAATCCAATACGTGGTTGAGGAAGACTGTGGCGGATTTGAAGAAAAGACTGTCCTTGCTGGAGAAGGAGAACAAGCGGGTGACAGCGGTGATGAAGACATACCTGGTAGAATCACCCCACAAGCCTGCTGCGGAAGAAGGCAAGAAAGCCCGGTTTACATCAAGAGGCATCAAGAGTCTTAGGAGCAAATTACGCCTTAGCCAGGCTGATTTCGGAAAGTTGCTGGGAACAACACCCGGTGCGGTCTATCTTTGGGAAAAGAAAGATGGAGCGCTTAGCCTTCGGGACAAAACAAAGGCTGCAATTCTCTCCATCAGGGGGCTAAGCGCAAGAGAGGCAAAAGAGAAACTGGCCGAACTCGGGAAAAGGGTGAAGAAGGTCGCTTCAAAGAGGAGTAAATGATCTTGAATATGAAACTAAGATGCCTTCTCGCAAGCAGGAATAGAAAGAGATAGGATCATGATTGAAGAGATACTGCCGGGTCTTTTCCGAGTCGAAATCCCGTTACCAAACAGCCCGCTCAAGTTCCTCAATTCTTATGTGGTCCGCTCTTCAGACAGGAATCTCCTTATCGATACCGGACTGAACCGAAAAGAATGCCTGGATGCGATGCACCTCGGATTGCGGCAACTTAACATTGACCTCGAAAAGACAGATTTTTTCATCACCCATTTACACGCCGACCATTTCGGACTGTTGTCGAAGCTCGTGACAAGCACCAGCAAGGTGTTCTTTAACAGACCTGAAACTGAACTCATCGAAGCCTCCGGCTGGTGGGAGCGCATGGTTGCCTATGCGGCAAGAAACGGTTTCCCTGAGAGCGAACTGCGAGCGGCTATTCAGTCTCACCCGGGGCGTCAATTCGGCTCTGAGTGGGTGCCGGAAATAAGCATTCTGAAGGACGGTGATGAAATCGACGCCGGGGACTATCGGTTTAAGTGCGTTTCAACGCCGGGACATAGCCTGGGGCACACTTGTTTATATGAACCGGACAAAAAGATGCTTGTGGCAGGGGATCATATTCTGATTGATATCACGCCCAATATCCAGTGCTGGTCAGACGACCACAATCCGCTTCAAAACTATCTGACAAGTCTGGATAAGGTGGATGGCATGGACATTCGCTTGGTTTTGCCTGGACACCGAAGGCTTGTTACCGATCACAAGGCAAGAATCGCCGAGTTGAAGGAACACCATGAGAGACGGCTCAGAGAGGTCATTTCGATTCTAGGAGACGGTCCGCGAACCGCTTTTGAAGTGGCATCTCGAATGACATGGGACCTTGACTGTGATTCGTGGGAGGAATTCCCGCGCGCACAGAAATGGTTTGCGACAGGTGAGGCCATTGCGCACTTGCGCTACCTGCAGAGAAAAGGGTTTGTCGTCAGGAAGGATGAAGAGAAGATCGCTATGTTCAGGCTGAGTGAGTTATCCCCGAATGACACAAATGTTCGATGAATGCATTCGGGATGGTCATCAGCGCTTGCCATCCTTTTGAATCCCACCCGCCAACCGCTTGGGTTCGCTCTTGCGCACATCATCTCTCACTTTTTTTCGACAGTTGCTGAGGGTGGCAGGAATTGGCCCATAACGATATCAGGGGGTTACGGAGAATTTTTTGATTTTTCGGCCAAAATGTAGTGCCAATAAAATGCACCAACCCTATTGACATGGCCGATGGGAATCACCTATTATGCAGCCATGTTTTTTAGAGCCAAGAAAAGCGGATCCAGGGATCACCCACACGAGTATCTCCAGATTGTAGAGTCTTACCGTGATGGCTCTTCTGTTCGACAAAGAGTCATCGCCACGCTGGGCAGACTCGATCAACTCAAGGCCTCGGGGCAGATTGACGGCCTCATGCAGAGCCTGGCGCGCTTCTATTCCAACAACAATTGCGGTTCTTAGCCGACTGGGGGTCACTTAGGGGTCACAAAAGCTCAAAACGGGCATTTCAAATGAAAAAGGGCAGGTTGAGTGATTCCTAACCTGCCCTTTTCACTTCCTTTTCTGGTCGGGACGACTGGATTTGAACCAGCGACCCTCTGAACCCCATTCAGATGCGCTACCAGACTGCGCTACGTCCCGATAAATTGCCTCTAGATTCTATAGACATTCCCTTCTTTGTCAAGGCAAAAATGCCCTAAACATCCTTCTTGCCTATTGGAAAACGGACGCCTAGAATAGTTAGCCAACTCGTCCTCACCCTCTTTTCCCCATGGTGGGAAAAGTGAAATGTGAGGTTTGAGCGAAAAGCTAGGATTGCTGTCATGAGTCGAGTGGATTGCATCAGCAACCGCAACATCAGGATCGTAGCCTCCTACGTTGCTCACAAGCTGGGGGGATACGGTCACCTCTTTGAGGGCATGCCCTACCCTTCAGACCGCTTCCCATCGGCAGAGGACTTTTTTTTGGAGGAGGACGAGTGGACCACCTATCAGAATTTCCTGGCCATATTCAGAAGAGCAAAGGAAATGGTGGATGAGCCCTATTTCTATTTCAACTGCGGTTTTTCTGCGGCTGCACTTCGCTCATGGGGCCGCCTGGACTACTTCGTTTCAATCTTCACGAGCCCAAGTGACGGATTTCGAAGACTGCCTTTCTTCAACATGCAGTTCACGGACACCAAAGACATCGACATCTTGGCCCCACCCTCTTATGACAGGGCCTTCCGGAAAATGAGGACCCTTTTGGAAATCCGCCATCACGACGACATGGACGTGCACGATGACTTTCTCGGCGATTGTTATTCGAGAGGCATGATTTCGTCCATCCCCACCATTTGGGGGCTGCAGCCTGCCACTGTCAAGCAGCTTATGACTCCTTATGACCCGGAAATCCTCTTCAACCAGGAACCGGAGCTGAGCCCTTTCGGTCTTGAGCCGAGAATGGAAAACGATTGGCTCACGGTTTCTCACCCAACCTATGGTCAAAGAAAACCCGTGGGGAAGAAAGTCGTTTTGATCCCTGAGACAATCAACGGGAGGCCGGTATCCCTGGGAAAGTACAAAGAAATTGCCGTCGGCCCGTCCCAGAGCGGAGGGGGCGAGCGGGAAGCCATCCTCATCACGGAAACCGTCCAGGTCGGCCCGAGAACGCTTCTCAAGGCCGGAGAGATCCTCAGGGCACCCTCCTTCGTTCTCGATGTGACCTTTGACAGGCTCTCGCTGAAGGGCCGCCTGTCCAACACGTTCCTTTTCAGAAGGACCTCGGATCAATCCGCAGCGGGATTCATCGAAACGGTCAAGGAGCTCAAGGAAACCGTTGTAGCGCGCAACAGGGCCTATCTCGAACTGGAGAAGGCCAACGCCGAACTCCTGGAAGCAAAAGCCAGAGTGGACGAGTATGCACGAAATCTGGAGCAGAAGGTGGAGGAACGGACCAAGGCGTTGACCCAAGCCCAAGAAGAGCTGAAAATCTTCAACCAGGATCTCGAAGCCAAAGTCAAAGACCATGTGGAGCAGTTAAGAAGGTACAACGAACTCAGACGGTATCTGTCCCCGAAGCTCAGCGAGATTATCCTCTCCAGCGGAAACCATCTGGGCTCGGCCCCACAGCGCAAAATGATGACTGTGGTGTTTTCGGATATTCGCAACTTCACATCCTTCACGGAAAACCTGGAACCCGAGGAACTCTTCCCCCTCATGGACAAGTATCTCTCCGAGATGACCAAGATCATCCATCAGTACGATGGGACCTTGAACAAAATCATCGGAGACGGGTTGCTCGTGTTTTACGGGGACCCGATCCCCATGGCCGACCACGCCCAGCGCGCGGTAATGATGGCCATTGACATGCAGAGGAAGGTCGTCGAGCTCAAAAACGAGTGGCTCGAGTACGGCCATGACTTCGGTGTCGGTATCGGCATCAATACCGGCTACATGACCGTTGGGAACATCGGGTCGGACATTCACAAGGACTACACGGTCATC
>Ga0102851_10002581_pt1 | contig 10971 bp, 10 predicted proteins | sample Mud3Dept3metaG_FD_79558 | JGI IMG/M metagenome (GOLD analysis project Ga0102851, IMG submission 79558) | Freshwater wetland microbial communities from Ohio, USA, analyzing the effect of biotic and abiotic controls - Mud 3 Core 4 Depth 3... | ecosystem: Environmental > Aquatic > Freshwater >...
CACCCAGGTGATTCCGCAAGACCGTCTGGTGCAGTAGTCTTCAATCCGCGCCTTGGCGACGCTTGAGCGCGGGAGTCGCCGAGCCCAACGATTGGAGCATCTATGTTCGACATCAACTTCGTTTGCGGAGTCTCTCTCGGGCCGGACCGTACGTGCGCGCTGGGCGTGGGCCTCCCCGAGGATCCCGACGACGAGGACGAGGGCCCGCCGCTCTGCATCGAGTGGCAGAGCGGGAGTGATCCCGCGATCTTCGAGCTACCCAGCTCGCCGATCGGAATCGCGGTCGCGCCTGAGTCCACCGGCGTGCCGACGCTGTTAGTCGCCTACGAATCAGGCGACGTCTCAACCTTCTCCGGCGACGCGTCGACGAACGAGAAGGTAGTGGGCCATCGGACGATTCTGCGGGATGTCCGCGTGATCGGCCGGGCGACGTACGCGGTCGGGATGGGCCGACAGGTGTACCGGCGCTCCGGTCCAGCGAAGTGGACTCCAATCTCCGAGGAGGCCCGACCGACGACGCGCGGCAAGGTGACGGGCTTCAACGGCATCGCCGGATGGGATGAAGAAAACCTCATCGCGGTCGGCTACGACGGCGAGATCTGGCGCCGTCGCCACGGCGAGTGGTCGCAGATCGAGAGCCCCACCGATCTCTTGCTGAACCTCGTCGAGGTCGTCAGCCCCGAGCTCGCCTTCGCCTGCGGTTTGAATGGCACCCTCTTGCGGATGCGCGGCGAGACCTGGCAGAAGATCGAACACGGGCGTGAGGAGACGGAGAGCCTCATTGCAATGGCCTACTTCCGTGACCGCCTCTACCTCTCCGACGGCGAGACGCTCCTGCGTCTCGAAGCGGATGACACCCTCTCGACCGTGGACATCGGCGAGCGCAAGGTCGGCCACCTCCATGCCGCTGTCGGCGCGCCTGGGCGTTCGGCCCCCGAATGCTGACGCGGACGGTCGACGGCGAGATCTGGCTCGACGCGGATTGAGCCTCGTTTGACCCGTCTCCGAGTCCGCCCCACGCTCTGGTGTTGGGCGCCCGCGGGCTGGTCGGCGACGGCACGACGACGCTGCCGAGTGCCTCGCGCAGGAAACCCACGTGAACGCGATGTGGACAAGGCGTGAACGAACGCACGATCCCGCGCTGGTTCCGCAATCCTGGTCAAACGGAGGCCCAGGAAATGCGAAAGCTAGTCACGAGTCTGTTGTTGGTCGTTGGTTGTGCATCGAGCGATATCGACGATCTCGTCGGCGAGTCGAGCGAAGCGCTGACCGCTCCGCAGTGCGCGTTCTTCGCTCACGACGGCAAGGTCACCGTCCGTCACGCGACCGGATCGCAGCGACACCCGTTCCAGATCATCGAGACCAGCATCGAAAGCTGCGCCGGACACGCCGACCACGCAACCGACTACGTCGCGGTCAACGATCCGACGTGCAACGGCCTCGGCTGCTACCCGGAGAATGCACCCCGCGGCACATCAGTAGATGATGACCGGACCGCAGCCAGGCGCTAGCGCGGGGTCGAACTCCATCGACCACGAGAACAAGAAGCCGTTGTCGTCGCCCCACAAGTCGGTCACTCGCAGCTCCCACGTCCCGTTGAGCGGTGAGCCCGCGATCACACTCCACGGTGCCTCGCTCGCGTAGTCGCCGGGGGTGATCGTGTCGCCAAAGCCATCGGCCGCGGTGATCATCGGCCCCTGCCACAGCTGGGTCGTCGCGGTCGGCGTGAAGCAGTACTTCTTGCCCGTGCCGGGCAGCGGCGTGGCGCCGGCGGACGCGTCGTCGCCGTCGTTGGCGTCGCCGAGGTAAACGCCCGGAGCGTGGTCGCGATTGTAGGCGTGGAGGATCAGGTGGGCGTTGTTCGGCGTCACTAGCTCGATCTGCAGGTCGGCCAGCCACGAGTGCTCGATGTCCAGACAGACCTTCTTCAGCTGGCTCGCATTGGCCAGGGTCAAGCCCTGCGCGAACGTCGACCAGATCGCCTGCGAGATGTAGGGGCTGGCGCAGTACCCCGCGACGCAGTGGCTCGTGCTGCAGGTCGCGTCGGTCGAGCACGTACCGCCCGCCTCGTCGTTGCCGTCGGGCAGTGCGAGCGCCTGGGTCGTCGGCGGCTCGCACACCGGGCAAGTTCCGACGCCGGAGCACTCCGAATCGGCGCAGTCGGAGTTGCCGTCCTGATCGTTGTCGAAGCCGTCGTTGCAGACCTCGGCACCAATCGGCGGCGCGGCGTCCGCGCCGCCAGATTGCTCTCGACCCGCGGGTCCACACGCGACCATGCCAAGCGAGAGCAACAATGCGGCGGATTGGAGCTTCATCTGCCCACCTGACTATCACCGAACCGCGGCGGCGAGAATCCGATAATTCAGGCCCCGGGTGCCTGTATTGCAGCGACTTGCGGCGACGCCCCGCACCAAAGTCCCTTCGCCGGCAGCAAGGAGTTGCCAAGGCGGTTGCGAAGCGTAGGGCGATCACGATCGCCCACGGACACAGGGAGCGACAAGGTCGGGGCCGGCACGCGCTTCCGCGGCGGCTTGGTTCATCGCGCCTGTCTCTGGAAGATCCTTGCGTGGCGCGTCGCGCTCGGGTGCGCGCGATCTCAGGATTCCCGAGCGCACGCCGGCAGTGGTCGGTCCGCTCCGCGTCTACTACTACGATCACCTCGAGGCCGTGCTCGGGAGATCGGCACCGAAGGTGGCCATCGACGAGATGCTCGGCTACGAGGCGCTCAACCTGGTCAACGGCAAGCGATCGATCAACGAAATCCGCGATCTGCTCGCGGGCCGCTACCAGCCAATCCCGCAAGGAGACGTGACGGCCTGGTTCGAGGTGCTCGCCAAAGCCGGTGCCGTTCGTCTTCGCGCGCGGTGATCGCGGGCTGCAGGATCGCCGACGCCTAACGCTTGAACGCCGCGCTTGCGCGCTCACCACCCCGAGCGTGAACGAACCGCTCGGCGTCTAGCGTCCGGTGGGACGACGCGGGGGCAGGCCCCCCACGCCCGCCGCGCCGGCCCGTTACAACCGCGTGACTCGCCTACGGTTGCACGACTTGCGCATCGCCGTTCCGGATCAGATCGGCGCGGCACCGGCGTTGCACTCCGTCGAGATCGAGATGCGCGCAGCCGCGGTGGCGCTGGACGAAGACGACGCGACGGCGACGGCGACGAACGATCACGGCGAGACCGTCGAGCAGCCGGCGGCACGCGATCGCTCGCGCAGGGCGTCGGCGCCGCTCGTCCCGGAAGCCCGCTATCAACTCGGCGCGACGATCGGTCGTGGTGGCATGGGCGAGGTGTTCGCCGCGCACGATGCCCAGATCGGCCGCGACGTCGCGATCAAGCGGCTCCTCCCCGAGCGGACGTCTCGCGCCGCGCTGTCCCGGTTCCTGCGGGAGGCCCGGATCCAGGGGCGGCTCGACCACCCGGCGATCCCCCCGGTCTACGAGCTCGCCCACGACGACGAAGGGCAGCCCTTCTTCGCGATGAAGAAGCTCGCCGGATCGACGCTTGCCGAGATCCTGCGCGATCCGTCGAACCGCGCGAAGTTCCCCCAGCAACGGCTGCTGCGCGCGTTCATCGACGTCTGCCACGCGATCGAGTTCGCCCACTCCCGCGGCGTGATCCACCGCGATCTCAAGCCGTCCAACGTCCTGCTGGGCGAGTTCGGCGAGGTCTACGTGATCGACTGGGGCGTCGCGCGCGTGCTCGAAGAGACCGAGCCGCGAGACACCGGCGAGCCTCTCAACGGAGAGGGGACCGCCGCCGGCACCACGCTCGGCACGCCCGGCTACATGGCGCCGGAGCAGGTGCGGGGCGAGCCGGACCTCGACGGACAGGCCGACGTCTACGCGCTCGGCTGCCTGCTGTTCGAGATCCTGACCGGCCGCCCGCTGCACCCGCGGGGAACGGCCGGGATGCGCAGCGCGCTGACCGGCGTCGAGGCGCGGCCGCCGACCGCCGGCGACGACCTCCCGCTGGAGCTCGAGGATCTGTACCGGCGCGCCACCGCGGCTCGGCGCGCCCAGCGGATCGGCTCGGCGCGCGAGCTCGGCGACGCGGTCCAGCGCTACCTCGACGGCGATCGCGACCTGGCGCGCCGCCACGAGATCGCACGAGGTCACCTCGCCGCCGCGCGCGCCGCGCTCGCGGGCCCAGGGGACGACGAGGCGCGCCGCCGCGGCGCGATGCGCGAGGCCGGGCAGGCGCTCGCGCTCGATCCGACCTTGACCGGCGCGGCCGAGCTGGTCGGACGGCTCATGCTCGAGCCGCCGGCGACCACGCCGCGACCCGTGATCGCCGAGCTCGCGGCCCTCGATGCTCGCGAGGGGCAGCGGCAGGCACGGCTGGCGGTCGCGATCCACGTCGCGTACTTCTTGCTGGCCCCGAGCTTCTACGCGCTCGGCATCCGCGACCTCGGCTACCTCGGGGCGCTGGCCGCACTCTCCGCGCTGAACGTGGGGCTGCAGCTGGTGGCGATGCACCGCCAGGGCCCCACGCTCACCACCGGGATCATCGTCGCGAACGTCGCGCTGATCGGCCTGTTCGCCCGGATGTTCACGCCGTTCCTCATTGCACCCGGTGTCGGCGCCGTGATGTTGATGTCGTTCGCGCTCCACCCGGCGGCGAGCGAGCTCCGCGTGATCGTCCAGTGCGGCATCCTCGGGACGATCGTCGTGGTCGGCGAGTGGCTCGCCGAGGTGTTCGGGTGGGTGAGCAGGACGATCACCATCGTCGACGGCGCGATCGTGCTGAAGTCACCGCTCGCGGGGGTCGAGGCATTCCCTGCGATCCCCGCGCTGATCTTCTTTGCGATCACGCTCACGGCGGTCGCCGGAGGGCTGGCCCATTCGGCCGCGCGCAGCGAGCGCAGCACGCGGCGTCAGCTGCAAGTCCAGGCGTGGCATCTGCGCCAGCTGCTGTCGGTGCCGTCCGATTCTGATCGCTGACGATCGGCTGCCACCCTCCGCGCGACCGGCGCCCGAGCGGCTTCCGCGATCAACGCACCCCCCCCCTCGTTGACTTGCCTGCGGCTGCTCGCTAGGTTCGGCGCCATGAGGGTTGGGGCTGGACCACGCGCGTCCATTGTTTTGCTGTTGTTTGTGAATTGTCTCCCCGGTGGCGGCGTCGGAGGCGGCGGGATGACCACGCCAGGCTCCACTCCAAGCTCCGGCGCCGACGGCGCGAGCGGCGGGGGCGAGTCCGTGGTCATCACACTTCCCGACACGGTCGGAATGAGCCACACCGAAGCAGAGGCGGCCTTGCGCGCGGCCGGAGTCCGCGGCGAGCTGCGCGTGGCAACGGACGGCAGCGCGACGCCCGTCGCGACCGACCGCGTATGTGGCCAGGTCCCCGGGGGCGGCCAGCAGTCGCGTTCGACGTTGGTCGTCAGCCTGCGGTTCTGCGGCGAACGCCAGGTCGCCTCCAAGCAGGACCTCGACGTCTCCGGCCTCACGGCCGACGAGGCGACCAAGCGCGTCCGCGCCACCGGCTACGCCGGCCGCATCGAGGTGCGCCCCGCGGACACCAGCGCGACCTGCCAGAGCGAGCACGTGTGCTCCATCACCCCGCGTCACTGGCAGGCCAATCAGCCGCACTCGATCGAGCTGTGGGTCGGCCGCAGCCTCACCATCAACGTTCCCGATTGAACAAATTCGTGGAGGTCCGTGTGAAGTCATCTGCCTTGGTCTTCGTGTCCGCCAGCCTGCTCGTCTCGTTCGTGGAAGTGGAGACCGCGTCGGCCGGCGACCTGCCCGCGTGGTGTGGGGGCAAGTCGCTCGATGGCGACAGCTCCGATCTCGACTCGCTGAACCGGGACGATCCGGCGGATGTGGTGCGCGCGATCGCGAAGACTCGCTGCACTGCGTCGCCGGATCTCAACCAGCACCACGCCAAGATCGACGCGGCCCGGCAAGCCTGGGGCAAGAAGCTCGGCATGGCCGACGCGGACTGGGCCGACGCGGTCGCCTTCATCGACAACCGCGACGGGAACTACCCGAAAATCGAGCTGTCGACGAAGGTGCTCGCGCAGCTCACGCCGATGGATCAGTTTCGCCTGATCCGGAGCAGCATGAGCGGCAACGATGGTCTCGGCGGGATGAACGAGACAATGTACACGGTCGACGCCCTGGGCTCCCAGCTGACCGAGGTCGGCCGCCTCGCCTTCCTCGAGTACTGCCTGAACAAGAATGTCGATCACAGCTCGATGGGCCACTGGGCGGTGTGCCAGGGCGATCTCGACGCCTGGGACTTCGGGAAGTTCGCGACCCAGCTCCGCAGCGACACGGCCCACGATGGCGCCACGAAGATGATCTTGCGGTTCCGTGCGCTCAAGGTGACCGAGAAGCTCAAGGAGTACGCCACGGCGCGCGATAAGTTGTTCGCGCGCGACGAGGTCTACAAGAAGATCTTCGAGGTCGGCGCTCGCGGTCGTGCAGCATGGGCCAAGGGGATCGGCAGCGACACCAAGCTGCTCGAGCTCGTGCAGGCGATGGAGTCCGCGAAGTTGTCCGGATCGCGGAAGCTCTTCGCGGACTGTCCCGCGAAGACCGCAGCGGCGCTCGAGGCGGGCGTCGCGACCATCCCCGCGAAGAAGTTCACCGGGATGATCGACGATCGCATGGGGCCGACGACCGGCTTCGCGTACCAGGCGAGCCCCGTGCTACTCGCCAACCCACAGGTGCAGCTCGCCGCGATCGCGTACGTGCTGTGCCAGCCGCAGACGCTGACCGCCGACTGGCTGGCGGATGGCCTCGACGACCTCCCCGGTGTGCGCGGACCGCGCAACGCCGCCGCGACCGAGATCCACAACGAGAAGTGGGTCTTCGATGACGTCAACGCAGGCAAGCTCGATCTGCCCGAGGTCCGGCGCCGTCCTTACGATCGCACGGGCGGCAGCGTGATGAGCCACGGCGGCGTGGTTGCCTCGATCAAGGTCAAAGGCGACGTCGCGACGGTGGCGCTCAAGAAGACCTTCGTCATGAGCTCGGCGTGCACCAAGTCGCACTACACGAACCGGCTCTCGCGCATCCTGCCGGATGGCCGGCTCGAGTACGAGGTGATCTGCGACAAGTGGATCCCGAAGAAGGTGGACACCACTCCGGACGACTACGAGATCCACGCGAAGTACGCACCGATGCTGAAGCCGGGCATGCAGTTCTCCGCGCTGCGGGGCGAAAAGATGGAGCTCATCGCGACCTGGGCCACCGAGAAGGCGACCGCCCCCGCGACCGTGCTGGGCGCGAAGGTCAAATAGGAAGCAGGATCGCGGGCGTCGGGCCGTGACGCGGCGCCGCGCGAATCGCGCGGGTCGAGATCTTCTTCGCCGTCGGGTATCGGCCCGGGCTTCGCCGTCACATCGCTGCGTTCACAGCGCGCGAAATCGCGACGTGGCCCTGAGCATGCGCGTCAGTCGTAGTTGGACGTCTGCCCGGAGTGCCCGGTCGGCCCGGAGATCTGCATCGAACCCCCGGCATCGCCTCGGTGATCGCGTTGACGGCGCTCGAGCTCTTCGCACCGTCGCACACGACGAGCGGATGACGAGGGCGTGGACGGTCGAGGCACCAGCGAATAGCGGTGGCTCACGGCTCACAGGCGGAGAACCGGCTCCTCGCGCGGAATCCATTCGCCGACAAACGCCGCTCGAGATCCGGATGCGACGCCTCGCCCACGAGCACCGTCCGAACGTGCATGATTCCGCGGATGCCCTCTGACAACCCCCAGCTGCCCACCCAGGAGCAGATCGAAGCGCAATGGGGTGCCCGTACGCGCTGGATCGGACATGCAATCGACTTTCTCGGCGAGCCGGACGACGAATTCGTGGCGAAGCCGGGCATGGGCATGGACCTCCCATTCCGCCCGGAGTTTCGAACGCTCGAATTTGCGCCGCGTGCCGACCGCCCGTTCTACACGTACCTCACCGCGGGCTTGAGCTTCGTCCCGCAGGCGCCGAAGGGGCCGATGCCGCACATCGAGCTCATCGCCTATACCAGGCAACGCGATCTGCGCGTGCCGCAGCTCCTCTGGGTCCTCGCTCGTGACATCGCCATGGGGACAGTCGGCGAGCCCGCCTTCAAGGCGTGGGATCTCTGGCGTGCCGAGCACCTGGGGTTTCGCGACTTCATGCTCACCGTCGCGACGGAGGACGCGGCGTTTCTCGACTTTCCTAACGCCACGAAGCGGCCCGAGGACGCGCTGTACCTGCACGCGGCGATCGGGGACATCTACGGCGAGATGTATCTCGATGTACTGCAACTCGTGCCGCTCAGCGCGCAGCAATGGAAGCTCGCGAGCGACGAGGGCGTGGGGACGTTGCTCGAAGCTGTGAGCTGGGCGACGTGTCCGAAGACCTTCGGCTGGGACGACCGCTCACCGGGCTAGCCCGCCGACGAGGACGGACGCAGGTGGCTCCGCGACGCCGACGAACCCGTGGCAAGATCGCGCACGCGGTGAACCACGAGAGGGCGCGATTTTTTTTTGCGCGCCCCCCTCGTCCCTGGTCGGATCTGCGCCTCGCTCTGGAGCACGCCAAGCGGAATGGGTGGCGTCTCGGCGAAGGAATCCACTATCCTCATTCATGCGTCGAGCCATCGTGCCGCTGGTTCTCCTCCTGTCTTCTACGCCCGCATTCGGTGACGGATCCGGGGACACGAAGAGGGCGTATCTCGCCGTCGCCAAGTGGAAGGGCAAGATCACGATGTCCGTCGACGACACGGCGTCCTCCAATCTCATGACGTCGAAGATCAACGGCTCGCTGAACGCTGTGTTCGGACCGCTACCGATCGAGCGGGGTACCAGCGGCCCGGACAACCCGGTGTGGGCCGCGAAGAACGTGACTGGAACCATGTCGGTCAACTCGACCGGCAGGGACACCACACCGGTCAGGTCGGTGATGACGTGGGTCGGCAATGGAGCGATCCCCGCCGACGCCGAGGTCCGCCTGGGGATCGACTTCCAGCACAACACGCTCGAGTTTCATCTGTTCACGGGCGAGATCGCCGGCACGCTCACGACCGAGGCGATGGGACAGCGCGCCACCGAGCCATCCCCCGTGAGCATCGGCGGCATGACTCGCACGTTTCCCCTGCCGGCGACGGTGGGTCGCATCGTGCTCCGCTTCAAGTGCACGTTCGCCGAGTGCCATGTGACCGGGATCCCGGCCGATGCGCAGAAGCAGGCGATCGACGTCTCGATCGAGCTCGAACCCGACACCAAGCTGACGGCGGTCCCGGGCGGGCCGTACTCCGTCGAGCGAGGTCAGCTCGTGAACCTCGACGGCAGTGGCTCGATCGGCGAGATCACTCGCTACACGTGGGTCCTCGTGCCCAAGCCATGCCCCGGTGCATCGGCATCACGCAAGACGCACGACGGCGTGGGCTGGTCGGTGACCGCGCTGTGCTCGATGTCCGCGACGCTCACGGTCACCGACGGCACGAAGACCGATCGCAAGGAGGTTCGAGTCGAGGTCAGGGCGCGCGGTTCCTTCGTGACCCAGTTCAGCGAGGCCGCGGAGAAGCCGCTCGACGCACCGGCACCGCTCGTCAGCGCCACGCCGCGAGGCGGTCGCCTCGAGTTGACACAGCTCACGGTGGTGGGTGGGGCGAACACGTGCGTGAAAGATCTCGACCCACTGCCACTGCACACGATCCATCCTCCTCCCGCAGGGAACACCTGGGACGGTGGCGGCTACAAGCTGAAGCTTGTCGCGGATGACGGCCCGTTCGAGAACCACTGGTTCGTGGAGACCGAGTCGCTCGAGCTGTCCCGCCAGATCTCGATCAACAAGTGGATGCTGCCCGGGGGCCCGAAGCCGCTCGGTCGGATGGAGCCGATCCACGCCCGCAACACGGCCTCTCACATGGACATCGAGGGCTACCTGACCGCGGTCCGCGATCACGAGAAGCTCCACTCGACCAAGATGAAGAAGGCGATCGAGAGGCGTGATCCAGCGAAAAAGATCGAGCCGATGATCACCTCGGGCGACCGCGACGCGCTCCGGCGGAAGGTCGATCGCGAGATCTCGCGGGCCGAGCTCGCGGTCTGCCGCGCGGCCGCAGATCCGATGTCGGGCGATCGCGACAAGCGCTTCAAGCTCGTGTTCCCACGAGATGACAATGACGGCTGGGTCCTCCCCGAACAGGCGATCGTCGTCGGTCCGTCGGGTCCGAGCCAGACGATCTGCGAGTAGGCGTCAGCCCGAGGCATCGGCGCGCGAACCTCACGGGCGCTTCGGCCACGAGCTCGACGAGGGTCCGGGTTGCCGGTCCGCGGGCAGGAGCCCGTAGTACGGCCCCGCGCCCGACGCGCCGACGACGGCCAGGAACAACCCGAGCTCCTCCGGCAGCTCGACCCCGAGCTGGCGCTCGAGCGCGCGGACCGCGGCCTCGCCCGTCGGCGGCGCGAGCTCGAAGTGATGACGTTCGGCGCCGAACGTGTCGGGAGGGCGCTCGCGCAGCGCGGCCAGCTTGTCGACGATGCACGGCTCGTCATCAAGTTCCACTAGCTCTGCAGATACCGCGCGAGCACGCGGGTCATCATGTCGGGATCGCGGCTGCCGGCCAGCTCGCGGGCCGAGTGCATGCTGAGCATCGGGTTGCCGACGTCGACGGTGGCGATCCCGAGCAGCGTCGACGTGATCGGGCCGATCGTGCTCCCGCACGGGAGATCGGTGCGGTGCGCGTAGTGCTGCACCGGCACGCCCTCCTCGTGGCAGAGCCCCGCGAACATCGCCGCGGTGGTCGCGGTCGTCGCGTAGCGCTGCTGGGCGTTGGTCTTGATCACCGGGCCGCCGTTGAGCTGCGGCTTGTGGCGGGGCTCGTGACGGCTCGCGTAGTTGGGGTGGACCGCGTGCGCCATGTCCGCGGACACGCACGATGACCGCGCGCATGCCTGATGGAACGCCTCGCGGTCGGGGACGAGCCTCTCGAGGATCCGCGGGAGGACGGCGCTGCCGGCGCCGGCGGCGCTCGCGCTGCCGACC
>Ga0102851_10002582_pt1 | contig 10970 bp, 9 predicted proteins | sample Mud3Dept3metaG_FD_79558 | JGI IMG/M metagenome (GOLD analysis project Ga0102851, IMG submission 79558) | Freshwater wetland microbial communities from Ohio, USA, analyzing the effect of biotic and abiotic controls - Mud 3 Core 4 Depth 3... | ecosystem: Environmental > Aquatic > Freshwater >...
GGCAAATCCTGACGTGGAAGTCTGGTTACCAGATAGCTGGTACGCTGGTGTCGCCGAAGATATCTCCGACTCGCCAGATTTTCTTTTCCTGATCCGCCAGGTGCTCATCGGTAGCGGCTTTGCTGCCCACTTGTTTGGCGTGCCACCCAGCTTGTCTGATGAGCGGCTGGCGAGTCTGGCTCAAAATTATCGTCTGATCCGAATCCAAATCAAAGAGCCACGTACTGGTATTGGCGGGCCTGGTGATCTGGCATGGATCTGGCCACTGGCTACTTTCATCTTGCTGCCGCTGGCGCTGAGACAATGTAAGAGCAGGAAAAGGTCTTGAACGATACTATCCACCCGGCTTATATAGCCTTGCTGAAAAATGGCGAGCTGCAGCAGCGAGTTATAGAAGCCTATGAGAGATTAACTCACTGCAATACCTGCGCCTGGGCATGCCGCGTGGACCGGCATGCTGGAAAGCTGGGTATCTGCAAGACCGGTGAGAAAGCGCGCCTGGCGAGCTATGGTCCACACATGGGTGAGGAAGATCCTTTACGAGGCTGGCGGGGTTCGGGTACTATCTTCTTTGCGCGTTGCAACTTGCACTGCCAGTTCTGCCAGAATCATGACATCAGCCAGGCTGACGCTGGAGACCTGGTCGAACCTGAAGAGCTCGCCGCTGTGATGTTAGAGCTACAAGCCTATGGCTGCCACAATATCAACCTGGTCTCGCCCAGCCACGTTGTACCCCAAATTTTGGCTGCTCTCTTAATCGCTGCTCAGGCTGGCTTACACCTGCCTTTGGTTTATAACACAGGCGGCTATGACTCGCTGGAGACGCTTAGACTGTTGGATGGCGTAGTGGACATTTATATGCCTGACATGAAATATGCCAGCGCTCAGATCGCTCGTTTCTACTCAAAAATTCCCCACTACCCGCAGGTAAACCAGGAAGCGGTAAAAGAGATGCACCGCCAGGTGGGTGACCTTATCATCGATCAGAATGGTATCGCCACACGTGGCTTACTTGTACGCCACCTGGTGCTACCCAACAATCTGGCTGGTACTGCCGAGATCATGCGTTTCCTGTCCGAACAAATCTCCAAATATACCTACCTTAACCTGATGGACCAATATCGCCCAGCCTTTAATGCCCGCCAATTCCCCAAGCTCAACCGGCCTACCAGCAGAGAAGAATTCGCCCAGGCACTCCATCTGGCGCATGCCGCTGGTTTACACCGCCTGGATGAACGGCGCCCATCTTACCTCCTATTCCGTTCAACATCTGATGGATAATCATCTTGCGAATATTAATTTTAACTCTCTTTCTCGCCTTTTTTATATCCATCAGCTCACACGCTTCCAACCAATCTCCTGAATATCTGGCTTACCTGCCTTACATCGTTAAGGCTGATCCCATCCCTGGATATCTCAACCAGGTAGATATCAACCACATTACTGAAACCTCCCGCACCCTGGTTGAAGATTTCAGCCCGCGCCATTTCGACTTCTATCACATTTTCATTAACGACCAATGTTCCCTGGGCTCTCAAACCTGGGCTAATCACAACCTGATCCGCTCCTCTAAATACATCTCCACAATCTACAAGTCATATGGAATCCCCTCCTACAAAGAATGGTTACCAGATTATTATGGCTCCTACAATGTGGTTGCTGAAAAAACCGGAAGTGTATATCCTGGAATATTTCTCGACGTGGGCGCGCACATTGACACGCGGGATACGACGCCAGGCGCCAGCGATAATGCAGCCGGCGTAGCAGCAGTGGTCGAGCTGGCGCGCGTTCTAAAGGATTACCCCAACCGCTACTCCTGGCGGTTTATCGCTTTTGTTGGCGAAGAATATGGATTCGTTGGAAGTCGTTATCATATCCAACTAACCCAGGAGAATCGCCAGGTCATTAAAGCGGGCCTGATCATGGACGGTATTGCCTGGTCGGAGATCGCCCCTCTCAACATGAACTGCATTTGGGATTACAACCTGTCTGAAAACCAGCGTATCGCGCAGCTTTTCGACGCTGTCCGCCAGGAATATAGTATCGACATTGCCTGGCGCCGTTGCCAGCCTGGCGCAGGATGGTGGTCCGACAATGCTGCCTACTGGAAAGCTGGGTTCCCGGCAGTGGTCAGCGTCGGTGGCTTGCCTTACAACGATCCCAATATCCATAAGTGCAGCGACAATATGCAAAACGCCGACCTGCAAAACGCCTATAAAACCACCCTGGAAAACCTGGCTGTTCTGCTCAAGCTAGACGCCGAAGAATACCAGCCAGCCACTTTCCCACCTGTGCAGATTCCCGACCCGACCCAATTGGGAAATCCTTACCACTAATCCCAATAAATAATGAATCCCGCCGGTCGATTCAACCAGCGGGATTCACCAAATCCAATTTAATCAGTTCCCATCCCGTTATTCCTGATTATTGGTTACTGATTACAGTTTACTGCTTACTGTTTGTTGCCTACCGGTTCTTACCCTTGCCCACTCATCTTAAAAAACTGGGTTAGCTTCATTGCCAGGTTCAAGTCTCCAGCCAGCTTGATCTTGCCCTGCATGAAGTACTGCATCCCATTGGCGACCCCAAGTAACACATCCTTGAAGTCCAGCGCGTCTGAAGTAAGCGTCATCGTCGGCTCCTCTGCCACGCCCTGAGCGACGGAACATTTCCCATCTTTGATGGTAATGATCCAGTCGCCGCCCTGCTCGCCAGTCAGCTTGTATTGGATGACAGCATCAACGCCTTCCGCCACTTCTGGCCGGAATGCTCGTTCATGGTTTCGGATCAGTTGTTCTACGGTATATTCTGTCATTATGAGTCTCCTTTTCAATATTAATTTATGTTCTCAAAGATGCCTGCTGCGCCCATCCCGCCACCGATGCACATCGACACCATGCCAAATTGCACTTCGCGGCGCTTCATTTCGTAAATAAGCTGAGTTGTTAGCTTAGCTCCCGTGCAGCCCAACGGGTGACCCAGGGCGATTGCCCCACCGTTTACGTTGGTAATCTCCACATCCAATCCTAGCTCACGCACCACAGCCAGGCTCTGCGCGGCGAATGCCTCATTCAGTTCAATCAGGCCAATGTCTCTTAAAGTAAGTTCCGCCAGCTTGAGCGCCTTCGGTATCGCGACTATTGGGCCTATCCCCATGACCTCTGGCGGCACTCCACCTACGGAGAACGCCACAAAACGTACCAGTGGTTTTAATCCTAGTGCATCTGCCCTAGCGCGAGACATTATTATCACACCTGCTGCGCCATCCGACATCTGTGACGAATTCCCTGCAGTGACTGTCCCACCCTCTTTGAAGGCTGGTTTTAGCTTTGCCAGCGCCTCCAGGCTTGTGTCAGCGCGTGGCCCCTCATCCCGTTTAAATAGAGATGATTTTTTCTGCACCTTGCCATTCGTCCCCGGCTCTACCACCTCAACCTGCAATGGCACGATTTGCGGATCAAACAACCCCGAATCGACCGCCGCGAACGCCCTTTGGTGTGAGCGCAAGGCAAAGGCATCCTGATCGGCGCGGCTGATATTGTATTTAAGAGCAACGTTCTCCGCCGTTAATCCCATACCGGTATAAGCTTCAGGCATATTATCAGCCAGATATGGCAGGGGTGAGAACTTGAAGCCTGCCATTGGCACCATGCTCATCGACTCGGTTCCGCCTGCAATGATTACCTGCGCCTGGCCAGCCATTACAGCAAATGCCCCGTGGGTGATGCTCTGCAGACCTGATGAGCAGAAACGGTTAACCGTTTCAGCAGGAACGGTATTGGGTAAACCGGCTCGTAAGCCAACCATGCGCGCCATATTCATCCCCTGCTCGCCTTCCGGGAAAGCGCAGCCCAGGATTACATCATCGATCTCAGCTGGATCTAGCGCGGGCGCTCGCTTAAGAAGTTCCTGGATGACCAAAGCAGCCATTTCATCGGGTCGGAAGCTCGCCAGGCTGCCTCGCTTAGCCTTGCCCACAGCTGTGCGAGCAGCTGCAACTATTACTGGTTCTTGAATAATTTTTGATCGGTTCATGTTCACATCTCCAATAATTAGGAATTAGTTGTTAGGAGTTAAGTATTTTTTGTCAATCTTTGCCGATGGATAGAGATATTTCTAACGATTTATGAGATAATCTCCGCAATCAAATCATACCTTCTAGAAATACTCTCCTCTGGAATCAATCGTCGAGATCTGAAGTACCATCCTTGAGTTTCGCGAGCCTCTCCAAGAGCAATTCTCACCACGCGAATATAATCGGCTGAGCCAATTCCGCGCCCATATGCCTCTTCTAAATTGGCACAAATTCCTCCTGCACTGCGAATGAGCTGTTGGATAATCTCCCGACCCCTGAAATCAGGTTTCAGCAGCTCACAATCACTCCAAGCCAAATCATAGAGGTAGAGTGATTTTTGATAATACACCGACAACCAAAGAGGGTCAGATTGTAGCTGTTTCGGTACAGTGTGACACCACTCCTCAAAAGATAGCTCATCCCTTATTACCATTCCTAACTCCTACATTAAATTTTCAATCTTTTATTTTCTATCTCATATCTCCTAATTTCTTAACACTTTCCCGGTTTGCAACAAATTCCACATGCGCTGGCGCGTTTTCTCCTCACCGCAAAGCGACAAGAAGGCTTCTCGCTCAAGATCAAGGAAATACTGCTCATCCATCCAGGCTGGCTGGCTGAGCTCGCCGCCACACATCACATAAGCCAGCTTGCTTGCGATGGTCAGCTCGTGGTCGGTGATATAGCCACCTTCATGCATTAGATAAACGCCGACTTTCATCGCCGCGTACGCATCCCGTCCAGATGCATATAACTTCTCCGGTACAGGCGGGGCATAACCTACCTCAGCCATATGTAACACTTCGCGCTTAGCTTCGCTAAGCAACAGATCGCGATTCAAAACAATCCGGTCACTTGGGGTAAGGATACCCAACTGGCGCGCTTCCTCGGCGCTGGTAGAAACCTTGGCCATGCCTATTTGTTCGAAGATGCGCTGCAGGTATGGCAGAGGCTGGGCGTCCTTCGTGCGCATGGGCGGATTGAGAATGCGCCGTAACGATTCTTTGGTGCCCCCACCAGCTGGAATCACACCAGCGCCAATCTCAACGAATCCTGCGTACAGCTCGGCGGCGGAGACAACCCGGCTACCAGCCACAATTACTTCTACTCCGCCACCTAATGCCATCCCAGCTGGGGCTACGACCACAGGTTTGGGAGAGTAGCGGACGCGCATTAAGATATCCTGCATTGTCTTCACCATATTATCAAGTTGTTTCCAATCGCCGCCCTGAGCCGTCATCACCACCAGGAAAAGATTGGCTCCAGCGCTGAAGTGTTCTCCCTCATTGCCTATTACCAAGCCCTCATATTCGGATTCAACCCGATCCATCCCTTCAACCATGATATTAAATATATCCTGATCCAGGGCGTTCATTTTGGTATGGAACTCAACACACAGCACACCATCCCCCAGATCAATCAGGTCAGCCCCCATATTACGCTTGAGTACCATGCCAGCCGCCTTCTTTTCCTTGAGCAGGACGATATTAGCCGGGCGCTCGATTTCTTCATATGCGCCTTTGGCCGGGTTATACACACCGGTTTTAGTGTTGCCCTCATACTGGTAGAAACTTGGATAGCCACTTTCCACCATCTTCTCCACCCAGGGCGAAGGCGTGAATCCAGCAGCCTTCAAGGCAGGCAGAGTCTCCTCCACACCAAGCATATCCCACATTTCAAACGGTCCAGCCTCACGCCCAAATCCCCAGCGCATAGCGTCGTCGATAGCTTTAGGAGTGTCTGCAATCTCGGGGATACGCTCGGAGGAATATGCCAGGCTTTGGAAAGTAATTGCTTGCACCAGTTGCCCGGCGCGATCATCAGCCGCTACCAGTGTTTTCAGGCGCTTGCCTAGATTTTCCTCATCTTTCACCTTACCGATGGATTCAAACCGCACCTTTTGGGGTGGCTCGTAATCCAAAGTCTGTAGATTGAGCGACCAGAACTCCTTTCCTCCATCCGCAGTTCGCACTTCTTTATAAAAGCCTTGTTTTGTCTTGTTACCCAGCCAGCCGGATTCGACCATTTTATGGATTAGATTTATGACACGAGGCGAGTTTATATAGCGTTGGGCAAGCTCATCATGCGGGATTGCCGGTCCAAGATTACGGCCTACGTGTTCCCATACGTCAATGCCAATCAAGTCGAACAGGCGGAAGGTCGCTGTCTTCGGATTGCCAATCGGTGGTCCGGTGATCGCATCCACCTCTTGAACGCTATAGTTATTCTCCAAGATGTAATCCATCGCAAAAGCCGCACTACCAGCGAAGATGCGGTTGGCGATAAAGTTTGGAGTATCCTTAGCCGGCACAATCCCCTTCCCTAAGTGGAATTCGCCAAACCAGCTAATGAAATCAACTACTTCGGGTAAGGTGTCCCCCGTGGGGATAACTTCCAATAGCTTCAAGTAACGTGGTGGATTAAAAAAGTGCGTTCCTAAGAAATGCTGCTTGAAACCCTGCGAGCGCCCTTCGGCGATTGATGCCACCGGGATGCCTGAAGTGTTTGTGCTGATGATTGTGTTCTCCCCACGGACTGAGTCAATGCGTTCCATCAACTGCTGCTTGATTTTCAGATTCTCGACGATGACCTCGATTACCCAATCCGCTTGGGCAATAGCATCGAAATCATCCTCCAGGTTGCCAATCCTGACCATGGCAGCCTGTTCTGGTGCGAAAAAGCTTGCCGGACGGGCTTTTAATGTCCGGTCGAGACCTTCCTGAACGATACGATTGCGCACCACTGGATCGTTCAAGGTGAGACCTTTCTTTTCCTCATCAGGGGCGAGTTTATTGGGCAGGATGTCCAACAAGGTCACCTGCACACCCGCGCCCGCTAATAATGCTGCGATGCCACCCCCCATCGTGCCCGAACCAATCACTACGGCTTTATGGATTTTGTATCTCATGACGCCTCCTATCGCAAATTATTTTGGAAGGTAAAGGTTAAATTTTGTGAACAGGGCTTCAAATCCATCACCGGTTCTTGTCCCTGCAGCCAGGCCCCATTCGCCGGTCTTGAACTCGGTATCCTGCACCTGGAGCAAAATTTTCGCGTTGGCGTACAACGTCAACGTATCGCCAATACAATCGCCTCGTATCAGGTCATTGCTGCCCGTAAGCAGCGTCCCCGAAGGATCCTCTCCTCTATCCAACCACGTCGACTGTCCCTTGGACATCTTTCCAATGCCATAAAATCCACCCGGTGATGCCACCAGGTAATAATAGTTACTGCCATTGACATGCCGGCATACCACCCCGTAGTAGCCATCCTCAGGTCCCTGGTTGCGTGAGACGGTCGTTTCAAGGCGTACATCAGCGTATTCCGGACTGCGTACGCTCCAGATTGTGCCATGAGGAATACTTACCAGAATAGCATACCCACCTTCAACATAACGCATGTCATACTCGACGCCACTTTGAACGACCCAACCGCGGTGCAGTTGGAAGTCATCTTCGAATTCCAGTATTAAACCTTGTTCTTGTGTCGCTTGGATAACTGCTGTTTCACTGGAAGATGGAAAGCTAGTCGGTGGAAATATCTCCGTAGGAATCGGCGTGTTATTTGGCGTTGGAATATTGGTTGGCACCAGAGTGCTGGTGAGTAGAGATAGCTCAAAAGTTGCACTGGCAACCGGTGCCGTTAGTGTCCATTCGGCCACAATTGTCTGGGCAGCCATGGTAAATGCCAGGTCTACCATTTCTTGAGAAGTCGACAATGGTGTTGGCATTCCTAAACAGCCAGCAACAACCATGGCTATTGCCAAAATAACCAAAACATTGGTTAGAAAAACCGGCTTCATTGTGTCACCTCTTCTTCAAACCTTTTTCCGGTTGATCTTATCTGTATAGAATTTCTCCCAGTCATTTTCTCGGAACAATCAATACTTTATCAACGCGCAATCCGTCCATATCGACAACTTCAAATTGAATTCCTGCCCATTCAAAACGGTCGCCAGTTGTGGGAATGCGCCCAAGCTGGCTCATCACCAATCCACCCAAAGTCTGATAGGCACCTTTTTCCTTATCAGGCACTCTACCTGCTTTCAGAGCTTCCATAAGTTCATCAATGGGCAACATACCATCGACCAGCAAGCTTCCGTCTTCTCGCTCGACAATCTCCTGGGCGCCAGCTTCACCTAGTGCAGGGAACTCTCCTGCAATCGATTCCAATACGTCACTGATCGTTACCATGCCTTGTAAGCCACCAAATTCATCGATCACGAATAGTAAGTGCGTGTGCGAACGCCGGAAAACTTCCAAAGCTTGTAAAGCTGGCATGCTTTCAGGAACAAAGACCGGCTTCCCCAGGCAAGCCATCAAATCGAACGGGAGACCTGAAAGGCTGCGTGCCAGCAAATCTTTGGCAAGCACGATTCCCTGGACATCATCCAGGCTTCCTCGTGCGACAGGTAGTCGCGGATGACCACTTTCCACAATCTTTCGCTGGTTCACTTCTGGTGGATCATCCAGGTCTAGCCAGATAATTTCCCGGCGTGTGGTCATCAGACTGCCGATTGTACGATCACCCAAACGGAAAACACCAGCTACCATGTCTTGTTCAGCTTCCTCAAAGATACCTGCTTTCGTACCTTGATCAATTAGCACCTTGATTTCGTCTTCGGTGACTGGAAGATCTGCAGATGTCTTCACTCCGATGAAATGCAGCACCCAGTCAGTTGAAGCACTCAGCACATGTACTAGTGGACCAACCGCTCGTGATAGTCTCATCATCGGTCTGGCAACGCCACCTGCTATTCCCTCTGGATTGGTCAAAGCCAGTCGTTTTGGCACCAATTCCCCAAATATCAGCGTTAAATAGGTGATTATTATCACTACCAGAACAAAAGCCAGCGTCTCGCTGTATGGTGCCAGCCATGCAACTCGCTCGATTTGAGTAGCCAGCCAATGCGAGATGGTAGCCCCACCGAATGCACCTGCCATTATTCCCGACAGCGTTATTCCCACTTGGATGGTTGACAGGAAAGCCGATGGTTGTCGCGCCAACTCCAGAGCTGACTTCGCTTTTTCATCACCATCTTCCGCCTGTTTCAGCAGGCGCGCTTGACGAGCGGATACCACGGCAATCTCAGCCATTGCCAGGAATCCGTTAACCAGAATCAATACCAGGATAACAATTATCTCAAGAGCTACCATTTATATTTCTTCTAAGGAATTCAATCATCCGTTGAATAAATAAGTTATCTTCCTCTCCATGAAAGGTATGTCCCTGGTCGGGATAGGTGAAACACTCTACTTTTTTCTGCAACTCCTGCAAGCGCCGGCAGGTATCCTGCGACCATGAGAGTGGCACTTCTTTATCGTCTTCTCCGTGGTGGATGCTCACTGCAGCCTGGATGCGATCGAGATAATTGACCGGCGATATCTGTTGAAACACTTCATCCGAGGCTGCAAGCTCTTCCAGGCCGCGACTGCGATTCGAGAAGTAATTGAATATGCGCTCGTAGTTTTGCTTCTCGTCGCCGCTCATTGCACCATATAGCACAGCTGCCTGTACTTCCGGATTGACCGTAATGACTTTTGTGGCGATGCCACCGCCCATGCTATGACCCCACAATCCAATAGCATCTCCATCAGCCATCTCAAGTGGTCCAGGTTTGCCCGCTTGCTCCTTTACCAGGGCAATCAGGTTCAAGACATCTATCGCCATCCCTACTCGGAACAGGTTATCACCTGAATCTGACGGTGCGTAACCGCGCAGGTTAGGATGCAGCACCACAAATCCAGACGCCGCCAGAGCATCCGCATAACCGGTGGTGTAATCCAGCGTGGAGTAAATCTCTGGATCGATATACCCGTGCAGGGCGATCACCACCGGATAAGGTGGGGTACCTCGCTTCGGCACATTCATGAAACCATAGATGGTCAGCCCATCGCTTGGATAGGATACCAGATAGCGGGTGAAATAACTGTTATCAGCCATAACACCCTCTATCTGCAGCGCGCCGCTCCCATACTCACGGCTTGTCAAATAATCGATGGTGTAATTCGCGTAAGGATCAGGAGTTTGCAAAGGTGTGGGAGTCTGGCTAGGAATGCTGGTGGGCAGCGGGCTGATACTAGGCTCCAGTTGGATTTGCATATCTTCGGTTGTTGATACCACAGTCACAACCTCAATATTTAGTGTTACTTCCTCTGCTATTGCTTCGTCCTCTCCGCCAACTTGCGTGCGAACTGGTATCAAATTCTCACCTGGTATGCACCCGGCAAAGATCAGAATCAAGATTAAAGCCAGCCATAACTTCGCCCACAACAATCCCGTTGAAAATCGGCTCATTTCCTTATACCTGCTCTTCTGTGGATTGTTAAGGTGCAAGTATTCAATTGAAAACACTCCATCTTCATACCAATAATGTCAATCGCTGCAAGCTCAATCTAAAATCCCAAAATTACCTGAGCTCCCGACCGCTATACCCCAACACCTGCCTGGCAACAATCAGCCGGTTAATCTGGCCAGTGCCTTCATAGATATCGCTGATCTTGGCATCGCGGAACCACTTCTCTAACAGGAACTCCCTGCTAAAACCAAGTGGACCCATTAGCTCTATAGCCTTCTGGGTGATCTTAGTGACGACATCGCCAGCCCGTACCTTGCTCATTGAGGCTTCCTTAACATTCTGTTTGCGATTATCCGCCATCCAGACTGCTTTGATCGTCAACAGCCAGGCTGAGCGCAGCAAGACCTCCATGTCGATCACCTCGCGCTCGAGGTTGGTCAGCTTCTGGCGAGGCAATCCATATCGAATGACAACGCCGTTCTCCGCCAGTTTTTCCTTTACGAACTCCAAAGCTGCCCGCGCTACGCCCATCGCAGTCGCTGCTATCAACGGTCGGGTGGCATCGAAGGTAGCCATCGCTCCCTTAAATCCTGTTGA
>Ga0102851_10002583_pt1 | contig 10963 bp, 11 predicted proteins | sample Mud3Dept3metaG_FD_79558 | JGI IMG/M metagenome (GOLD analysis project Ga0102851, IMG submission 79558) | Freshwater wetland microbial communities from Ohio, USA, analyzing the effect of biotic and abiotic controls - Mud 3 Core 4 Depth 3... | ecosystem: Environmental > Aquatic > Freshwater >...
TTGGCTGGTAGACATAATGATCTTGCTGGCTTACAGGGTGGGGCAACATCTGAAAGATATCATATGACCTCTGCCGAATACACTGGAACTGGTACCGGTGTTATGGTTAGAAAAGATGGGGCGGTTCTTACCGGTGCATCTATAAATGATAGGCTTGGTATTGGTGCAACTATATCAGCACCAGATATTACAACTGGAATTAAACTTTATGTAAAAGATGGGCATTTTAAATTAGATCAAGTAACGGCACCTATTGCCCCCACCGTAGCAACTGGGGCGGCTGGTGTGTTAACTGGAGATTATTATTATAGAATTGCATATATTACTGCAATAGGAGAAACAGAGCCGGGTGAAGTATCACTTCTTGTTCAACCATCGTCTCAGAAAGTAGAGTTAACTAATATCCCAACATCATCTAATTCAAACGTTACTGGTAGAGAAATTTATAGAACAACTGCTAGTGGAAGCATTATTGCAATGCAGTTGGTAGCAACTATCAATGATAATATTACAACTACATATTCTGATAATATTGCAGATATATCACTTGGTGAATTAGAAGAAACTGTTAATACTACCGGTGGATTAATTTATACCGACTCTAAAATAATGGGTGTTGCAGACTCATCAGTTACTATCTGGGGAAGAGATGCAATGGCAACTTTTACTGGATTTTATAATACTGCGATTGGAGTTGCAGCATTAAACGTAAATACTTCGGGATCAAATAATACTGCTGTCGGATATAACGCATCTCATAATAATACAACGGGAAGTGCAAATACTTCTATTGGCGATAATGCAATGCACTCAACAACTACCGGTGTTCAGAATACATCTGTGGGATCAGATTCATTTTATGACAATACAACGGGGTCATATAATACTGCAATAGGAAATAATGCATTAATAGCCAATACAACCGGATCATATAATACTGCGGTTGGAGACAATGCGTTACATTATAATACAACTGCGTCAAGAAATACAGCCGTTGGTGAATGGGCTCTTGGTGGAGCTCTTACAACTGGGTCTGATAATACTGTTATAGGAAACTATAACATGAGTAGCAATACAACAGGAAACTGGAATATTGCAGTTGGGAGACGAACACTTGATCTCAACACAACTGGAGCAGATAATACCGCAGCCGGGAACTATGCACTATATTCAAATACAACTGGGATAGAAAATGTAGCAGTTGGAAATAATGCCGGTTATCAGAATACTATTGGAACTAAAAATACATTCATTGGTGATAATGCTGGTCAAAATGTATTACAGAAAGTAGATGCAACTAATAGCATGGCATTGGGAAATGAAGCATATACTACGGCCAGCAATCAAACAGTCATAGGAAATACCTCAGTAACATCAGTGACTATAAATGGTACAATTCAATCACCAACCATAGCCAGTGCAACTTATGCTGCAGGTACTGTAGCGTCTAACACTGCCCCAATTAAACTTACTGCTGGTCCGGTATTAACTATTCCAGAAGCAGGCACTATTGAGTTCGATGGTGATGTATATTATGTAACAACTGCGGTTAGTAGGGGGCTTATAAATTCTTATAAAATAAATACAGTGGTAACACCATTTACATTATCAAATGCAACTGGTGTACAGACTGCATTGCCTACTGGGACATTAACTGTATCAGCAAATACAACTTATTATTTTGAGGGGCAATATATGATTACTCCCGTTTCAGCACCACATTCAACTGCGATGGCATTTGCATTAGCTGGTGGAGCAACAGCATCAAGTATAAGTTATGTTACCGCTCTTAATAAAGCAGCAGATGTCAATACGATTGCAGCAGCAACACAAGCAACTTGGATTAATCAAATATCTTCAACGGTTATAAGTGGAAATTCTGCAGGTCCGGAAATTATTAGATTTAGAGGATTAATAAGAATAACCAATGGTGGAACAATAACTCCTCAAATAAATTTCAGTGCAACTCAAAGTGGAACAAATACGATGGCAATAGGATCATATATTAAATTTACACCACTTGGATCTAATACAGTTAGTTATGTTGGGCAGTGGGTATAAATAATATGGGAAAATTAAAAAGATGTATTGAAGAAGTAAAAAAGAAATCCCCAGATGTTGATGCTGGAGCAGTTTGCAAAGTATCGACCGGGCATGGAGCAGCAATGGAACCAAATAAAGAACACCAAACTAATATAGACAGGTTTATAGGCTTAGAGCCATTTGACCCGGCCGAAATGGAAATGGGTATGAAAGAAGAGATGGAGCATAAAGATATTACTAAGGGGGATCCAGAACTTACTAAGAAATTAGTAGAAGCACATCTTAAAGAAGATCCACATTATTATACTAAACTTAAATCAGTAATTGGTAAGAAAGAAGATTCTAAAAAAGTAGAAGCAGATTATGATCCGGCAGCGGGTGGAAAAATAAAAGCACCTATATCAGCAGCAGAAGAAAAATCAGAGGATGAAAAATGTATAGATGATTTTGTTGCAGAGGGTGGATTGGGAGAATCTATTAAGAGCACTCTTAAAGATTTAACTAGATCACCAAAGGCACCAGACACTAGACCATTACCACCACTTACAAAGAAAAATGTTATAAGCAATACTAGAAGGCACGGTGCCTCTGATCAGGTAAAAGCTGAAGAAGCACTGCCGTCTCAAAAAGATATTGGTGCATATAATACTTATGCAAAAGGAGTATCTGATAAAGCAAAGAAATCTACTGGAACAACTGCACAAACTGGACCAATGAAAATTAAAAATACGGCTGAAGAAAAATCCAACGATCAAAAAGAAATTGATAAATTTGTTTCAGAAAAAAGAGAACCTGGCAAATTTAACGCTACTCCTTAATAGGTGATAAAATGTGACAGAATTAAAATGGAAGACGGGTTTCCGAGCAAGTGAGGCTCCTCTGATTTCAAAAGATGATATCCCAAAATTTGTTTTAAAAGGGATATTGATTGACGAATCTGAAAATAAAAATCGATGGATGGTATCCAAAGATGATTTCGGAACTCTTGCTAAAGATTTTGTTGGAAAACAAATTCGCGTTGATCATGGTGATAAGGTTTCTGATGTAGTTGGGATAATTACTAGCACAGAAGTTGATGCCCCACACGATCAATTAAATGAGAATTGGGATCCTCCTAATCAGTTCTCACATATACACTTTGCAGCAGAAATATCAACTACTGATCAAAGTATTATAATTCCAATTCGACAAGGATTCGTCGATCATGTTTCACCAACAATAGATGCGAGAGCATTGTTTTGTTCAAAGTGTGGTCAAAACATGGTTGATAAAAACATGCAGAGTTGTAATTGCAAAGATACCAGCATCCTTATAAAAGATATGGAAGCAAGGGAATTATCAATTGTAGCAAGTCCTGCATATAAAAACACATCGTTCGTAACATATGGATTTGCAGCAAGTGGAGAAAAAGTAAAAATTTTTATGGCGTCCGAAATATTGGACATTATAGAAGATGAGTTAAAGAGGAGATCACAATGAACGAAGAAGAAATTCGAGCATTAACAACTGATCAACTTATAACACTCAAAGCAAAATTAAATATTGAGGAATTAAATATGACAGACAAAGATAGAATAGTAAAGCTGGAAGCAGCAGTTTCAACTTTAATTGCGCGGTTCAAAGCTGCGGAAGAAGAGAAGGAAGAAGAGAAAGAAGAGAAAAAAGAGACTATGAAGGCCGAAGAAGAAATGAAAGCCGAAGAAGCACTCAAAGTAAAAGCCGAAGAAGAAAAATGTGCAGAGGAAGAAGTCCCCACTACCAACGTTCAGGCTGAAGAGGGCGGGGAATTGGCTGGCATTGAAGCTAAGCTTGCAGAGTTAATGAAGATGATTGAGGGTTCTAAATTCAAGGCCAACGATGGAGCAGTTACTCCAGAGACCCCAGAAGACGAGCCAGCAATGACTAAAATCAAACCACCAAAGATTGTTGGACACCCAAATAGCCCGGCAAAATGGGGAGACACTAAAATTTATCAGACACCGGCACATAAACCCGGCCCAATGAAAGCTGGAAAAGAATTTGGAAAGAGCCAGTCTTCAAATGGTGCAGCTAATAAACAGAAAGCCCCGGCAGAACTTACCGCATTGAATGAGATATTTACCTTCGGTGCAAAAAGAGGTATGGTTCCAATGGCAATTCAGACAGACATCAGTCAAATGATGCAGTAGGAGATATAAAATATGACAGGATATAGTTTTTCAGGAAAACAGGTTGATGTCAAGGCAACGAACCTTCACGGTTCTGCACCAATCGATACGACCTTAAGCGCAGATTATAATGGACTGGGCGTTCATACTCAGCTATTAGTAGGAACAGTAGTTATACCAGGTGGAGTAGCTGGTTCAATCGATGTGGCTGGTGCAGGTGCAACCAATGCTCTCGGTGTATTAATCGAGACCAGATTAGAAGGCGACAGCAGATTAGGTACATATACCTATTTTGGCTGGGTAAGAGTCATGACAGATGGTAGTGCAATTGTAGCTGGATCACCACTCAAATGTGCAGCAACTGGTAAAGTAGCAGTAGCAACTGCAGCGAATGGAGTCGATTCCGGTCAGATAATTGGAAAAGCTCTTGAAGCAAATGGCAGTGTAGACGGAACTATCATACAGGCACTCGTCTGGTTCGGAGGTATGTAATATGGCTTTCTCAGAATTCGGTATCGGTGAGATCGGCGGAGTAGCAATTCCTAATCAGAATAACTACCCAGGGTTATCACAAATCATAGTAGAATATGCAATGCCTCCCCAGGTATTTAGACAACTGTTCTTAAACTATAACACATATGGTAAACAGTCAGTCACTATACCAAAGGAAGATACGCCGGCAAACACACCAGCAATGGTTGCAAGCAGAGTCGGTGAAGGCGATGAGTTCCCACTGAACATTTTGCCCGTCTCAAGCAGCACAATTACTGTATACAAGATGGGTCAAGGATACCAGGTTACCAAAGAAATGATTATGTTCCAACAGATCCCAATCATCCAGCAGAGACTGAAGAGATTGGGTATCGAGATGGGACAGACCATTGACTGGGACTGTGCATCCGTTATCAGTGCGGGCGCTGGAGCCTCAAATGCAGTAAATGGTACCACAAAAGGTATGGACAATACAGTTGCTGCAGAAGCAAATACAATTGGACAATACGATGTTGTGAATGCAAGAGTTAGAATGATGCAGAATAACCTGCAGGCAGAAACCCTTGTTGTTCATCCAAAAGGTGCTGGACATCTAATGAAACTCCCTCAGTATAAAGCACAGATGCTTTATGGTGAACCGGGATATCAGACTGGTGAAATAGGAAACGTTGAAGGTCTTAGAGTATTAGTGACCCCCAACTGTGGTGCGGTTGCAGCCGGAACCCTCACCGATGGTGTGGCATATGTTCTTACTGGTACTAATAGTACAGCTCCTAATGCGCTTGGGCAATACACACCAATGGGATATTTCGTAGAGGCACTCCCTATAACTACCAGCATGGTAGACAATCTTAGGAGAGATGCCTTTGAAGTATATGCGAGTGCAATGTATGCACCAGCAGTGGTATACGCAAATTGTATCGAAAAACTTACAGGCGCAACACAGGCATAAGTGTGACGAACACACTTATTTTTTAAGGTGAAATTATGGCAGTTACATATACAAAAGGAAAATCTGGGGATACTCTACAGTGGCAGGGAAACCTGACAGTAGATGGTACTCAAGTTTTCACAGGCGGGACGTCATATGCGGGGGATGTAACCCTCGGTGACGCAGTAGCCGACAGTGCTATTCTTAAAGGAAGACTTGCAACTGGAACAGCAGCAGGCACTACATTAGCTATTGATGCAACCACATATCAATATACAAGTGGCTCATATCTTAGATACAATGTGGCCGACTGGGCAGATGCATATACACTTGGAGATTTTCGAGCAATATTTGTGAGAGCCGAAACAAGTGAAGTTAATGCGGCAGCTAGTCTGTTAGGTGCAGAAGTCTACGGTGTAGCAAATAACGTAGGTGTCCTTGGTCTAAAAGGTTTACTGGCATATGCATATATTAAAGGTGCCACAGCAAAAACGGTTGGAACTGCATATGCAGTGCAGGCAGAATTAACATTTGATGCCGGTGCAGCAGCAACCACAATTACCACAGAACTGACCCCATTCATGTCTAAGATTACTGGTGGAGCAGCAGACGACTATACTAAGATTCACGGTGCAATTATACGAGCCGGTGACATGGATGGCGCAAGCCGAACGTATGGCAGTGGTATCTTAATCCAAGATGATTCAGCAATGGCTGGAGCAATCACATGGACAAATGGTATCAAACTTGAAAACGCATGCACATATGGCATGTTATTGACAGGTGCAACATCATTCGGTGTTGAGATTACTGGAAGCTCTACTGTAGCATTTGACTGTAGAACCGGAACCTTTGGAACTGGTATTTCTCTTGCAGGAACTCTTACCACAGCAATGTTCGTTGGTGCATGTGGAACTGGAATATCAATTGCAGGTGCAACTACAACTGGCATAGCAATGACCGGTATCCCGGTAACAGGTCTTGCCTTTGGTACAAGTGGAACTCCTCTTGCTATGGCAACATATGCATCAGCAGCAATGAAAGTATATACCACATATGACTCAGCAGATGCTGGCAACAGTGTTAATTCATCAACATTTAATACTGTAATGACTGGTGCTGGTGGAGTAGGTGGACGTGTTCTGTTCAGACTACAGACAGCAGTAGCACTTGGTGGATGGGCAAACGCAGTTAAGGCGGTAGTCGATTGGACAACTGCTGGGAAAGTAACTGGTCTTGGAACAGTTGTCAATGCTGAAATGGTTATGCCGTCAACTGGTGTATCTGGTGGAACATATGCATTCTATGAATGTGAGGCAGTATGTCCGGCAGGATGGACCAATGCAAGCGAAGTAAGCTTAATATATCTCAATGTGACTGGTGATACAGCAGCAAACTTCGATACAGTTGGATCATTATTCGATCTGAATGGGTTAACAACTGGAGAAAATAAAATGTTCTTCGTTGGTGCCCCCGGAGCAGATGTAGCAAGTCTTAGGATTACAGTTGGTGGAGTACCATACTATATCAAACTTGCATCAGACCAGACATTATAAAAGTGGAGATAATCCACTTTTATTTTCGCTTAGATGCGAAACCTTTATATACTATGAGCGCCTATATATGTATAGGAATTAAATTTCCCGGATTAATATGAGACAAATACCAATAGTAAATTGGGCAATTAAAATGCCAGATGGAACAGAAGGAACAGAAAATCTATTAGCAGTTCTTTCAGCACTTATAACAATGAAGAAGCCAGAAGAGCTTCCCCGTGGATTTGAACAGTTTAAAATGTTTACGAAACTTACAAAAGCATTCGAAAAGGCCGAGCAAACACAAGTCCTTGAGTTGGAAGAGAAGGAATATAAATTCTTAAACGATGCGGTTCTTAAAGAAATTCCGGCGGTATGGGGAGCAAACAAAAATATAGTGGATTCAATCACATCCTTCATAGAAGCAAAAGAATTATAAGTGGGTGAAAGTCCCACTCTTTTTTTATGGGGTTTATAAATGCCAAAAGGAAAGTATATTAGAACTGAAAAAATTAAAAATGGAATACGTAATTCTGAAAATAAAGGTCGTATTAAGAAAGGAGACAAACGTAATTTAGGGCATCGTTATTCTGAGGATGTTCGTAAACATATGTCAGATTCACATATTGGAAAACAATCTAATAGACTAGGAAAACATCTTAACGAAGAACAATTAAAAAAACATGGTGATATTAGAAGAGGTAAAATTCCATGGAATAAAGGCATTCCACAAACAGAAGAACAAAAGAAAATAAATTCTGAATCACATATTGGTATAAACTGTAGTATATATAATAATATGTGTGGGAAATTTGGAAAGGAACATCCAACGTGGAAAGGTGGTGCATCAGAAGCACATCGCAGGACAGCATTAAGTAGAAGAGAATTGGGATTTGAATTAATAAATGAACAAATTGATTGTTATGATGCCCACCATTTAACAAAAGACTATGTGGCATATGTCCCCAGATTTATTAATAGAGGTACGAGGCATAATGTTAAAACTGGTCTTAATATGGATGAAGTAAATTTTTACACTTTGAATTATTTATTCTTAGTATATGGAAGGTAATAATGTATAAACTATATATCTATTTAAAGAAAAATTATAATTTTATGGTTCATAAAATTAGAAAGGCAATAAAGATCTTAACACACCCCGTTAATAGAAGGGTTATTGTAGAACATCGTAACGCGGAAGGAAAATTACTTTTTTCCAATTCCGCGGCACTTATTGATAAAGGTGAAGAAAATATTTTAAAGGGTTGGTTTCAAGGTGTTGCAGCTAATATCCCATCAGTCTTTACTGTCAACCTTGCAACAGAATCTTCATTTTTAGAGACGGCTGTTATAGGAGATGTAACAGAAGTTACTGGAACCGGCTATGCAGCAGTTTCGGTCGCACATGACGCGGTTGATTGGACAGCATCACATCTTTCAGATCCTTGGATAGTCACTTCAAAAAACTGTGTATTCACTGCCGGTGGAACATGGACAGTTGCAAATTCAGTAGTATTATCTGCAACAGTAAACTCAGTCGATACATTAATTGCATATGCGGCATTGACTGGACCAAGACAGCTTTATAGTGGCGATACATTAACTGTCTCACTTGTAATGTCACTTGAATGATATTTAAATAATATGTTTGTGACTATAAATACAAAAATATGTGAATTCTGTGGGAAAGAATATTCTAGACCAGACTGTATGTCACATATTAGATGGGTCGAAAGAAAAGTATGTTCAACTAAATGTGGTGGTCTTCTTAGAGGAAAAAATATGAAAAATATACAGTACCTGAGATGATCTTATCTACTGTATCATTAGTTAGGAGAAGGGTTATATGACATCATTTACAGAAAATAAAACAATTCGAATGTGGGTGGCACTGCAAAATGTGCCATTATATCCTTCTTTATCACTTTATCCATCTCTTTCATTATATCCATCAGACTTCTCCGCATTACCAAATGATGTGGTAGCAGATAGTGAAATTTTAAAATCAATTGTAATATCATCTGCATTTTCAAAAACAGATATTCAAACTAATAATGAAATTTTAAAATTAATAAATATTACATCTGCATTTTCAAAAACAGAATTCGCGGCATTCCTTGATGCGAGAACAATTGCTTCTATACTTAGTATTTTAAAAACAGACACACAAACAAATAATGAAACTTTAAAATCAATTGCAATACTATCCAATCATTTTATATATGAGGCATTTTCAATAGATGAGATTGATACTTATATAATACCCATCCCAACTGTCACTGTATCAATGATAGATACGTTTAGTATGTATGATGCTCATATAGTATCATTATTATTAACTTCTTCCGAAACAGATATCGGAACATTATATTCATTAAATAGAACGGTCTCTGGATTAATAACAGCATCCACAATTAATAATGGAACATTTATAGATAATAAAATAATCGATATCCATGGTTTTATTTCCGGACATAGATTATATCCTTCATTAATATTATACCCATCATTAACTCTTTATCCAGAGGATACATTAGACAATCAAACGATGTTGGAAAATAAAACAATAAGCATCATATCCACATTTGAAAAATATTTACATGTACCAATGAATCATATACAATTACTTGTATTAAGAGAGACACCAAAAGTTCTTGTAACATTAAATACACCGAAATTATTAATAACAAATTTATAAAGGAATACTATGAGCACTTATACACAGACATTTTGGACAAATGGATCAGGAAACCCAATTAGCGCCGCAAATCTTACAAAAATAGAAGATGGAATAAATTCTTCACATAGTGAGTTACAAGATCATTTAGATGATACATTGGATGCCCACGATGCATCAGCAATATCAAATGTAGCTGCTGGAAATATTGTTGCAACTACTGTTCAAGCAGCACTTAATGAATTAGATACTGAAAAACTTGCACTTGCTGGTGGAACTATGACAGGTGCATTATCTATAACATCTTCGGATGCAGCCAACTCAACAGCATTAACGATAACACAACAAGATACGGCATCAGCATTAGGAGTATCAATCACTAATGCTGGAACAGGAGATAGTTTCTTTGTAACACAAACCGGTAATGGTGTTGCATTACATATAGATAATAATGGTTCAGCAAACTCATTAACAGTAGAAGGGACAACTGCTACCGATTTTACTGTTTCAAAGGCTGGGAATGTTAATATTGCAGGTAGTGTTACTGCTGGAAGTTATGTTGGATTACCAACTAATATATATCTTGGAGCAGAAGCAGCATATTTACCAGCAACAAATCCAGCAGCTTTTGTAGAAGTTGCTGGTGCAACTACTTATTCTGGATGGTCATATCTTGCATTTGACAAAACAACTTCTGAATGTGCAGTGTGGAGAGTCCCTCTGCCCGGATATAATGGTGGGAATATAACAGTTACGTCATATGCAAAGGTACAAACTACTCCCGCAGGAAATGTCACTGGGCAATTTAATATATTAACTATTGGAATAGCTACTGGCGAAGAATTTGATTCAGCAGTAGTTGCTGATACCAATGTAAATTTATCACATGCATTTACTACTTCAACACATGAACATCATATAGTAATTGCAACTGCAACAATTGATCCTGCAAATGTTGCAACAGACGATTTATTAGTAATAGAACTTGATAGAGATGTTACAACAGATGACCTTGATAGTGATTTACAACTAATTGGAATAATGTTAACATATACAAAAAGTTGATAATATATGGATATAATATATTGTGCATGTGGGTGTGGGGAACAATTAGAAAAATTTAATAAATGGGGAAAAA
>Ga0102851_10002584_pt1 | contig 10963 bp, 8 predicted proteins | sample Mud3Dept3metaG_FD_79558 | JGI IMG/M metagenome (GOLD analysis project Ga0102851, IMG submission 79558) | Freshwater wetland microbial communities from Ohio, USA, analyzing the effect of biotic and abiotic controls - Mud 3 Core 4 Depth 3... | ecosystem: Environmental > Aquatic > Freshwater >...
TGGCCAGGAAGGCCTTTTTCTCCCCCACCATGCGGGAGCTGATGCGCACGTCCTGGGTGGTCACTGTGAATACCAGGACCCCTACAGCAGTTAAAATCCAAATTGTCATCAATGCGGCGATGAGCGCAAATCCTGACTCTTTCGTTTCTTTCATCCCTAGACTCACTTTTCTTGTGTTAAAAGGCATGGTTCCTCACCAGCACGCCCGTGGAATAGGTCATCCGTTTCCTGACCTTGGTCGCCGGGTCCACTTCATCCGTCTCCACCGCCAGGGTGATACCGATTCGGCGGATATTGGGGATATCGTCGGGATTATCTCCGGGGTAGAGTTCCCCCCCTGGATCTATAGAGTTGAAGTAACGGAAGATCGCCGGTTGACCCCGGCCATTCACAACTCCCGAATCGAGTTGGCAGTTGATCACCCGCACGGACCTGGGACGGCCGGAGGCAATGCTGTCCCCTAGAAAAGGGAATGCGGCGCTTGCAGCCCGTATGTTGTCACAGTTGGCCGTCTCCCGGGTAATGAACCGATTTTGCCCATCAAAGTTGTAGTGGTACCGAATGATCTCCCCCCGGTCATCCCCCACAAGATTGCTTTCCCCGATATCCATCTCTACAGTTATAGCTGTGGGGGTCGCCTCTCGGATCCCCTTGAAGCTTTGATTTCCTGGGATCGTGCATTCCACCGTGGAGCCAAATGGAGGAAGGTCAATCCACATATTCGGGGCGTAGTGCGGATTATAGGAAGCCATGCTCAGGTCCAAGCCCATGATCTGAATCGCTGCCCGGACGTCCTGCTGGGCCGCCACTTTCCTCTCCACCCCGGCTGACGACTGCTGGGCTGAATTCATGGCCACGTAGGCGGCCCCCAGCAGCAGCATCCCCACCACAATGGCGAACAGGACTTCGATCAGGGTAAAACCCAATTCTTTGGGCTTCATTTTTCCAACCTCACTGGGTAAAGTTCCGTTGGCGGGTTACAATGAGGCTCTCGGCGATCCCCGTGGCATTCCCCCACCACGTGACCCGAACCCTCACTCGCCAGCTTCCCCCAAGGTCCGTTCTCTCGGTCTGGACTGTATAAGCGATGTCTCCTGGTTGAGCCGATTCTCTCCCGCTCCCATGCACGGTTCTCGTATCAGTGACACCCGGAACGGTTTCCGTAACTGCGTTGTTCGCATTCATGATCAGTATTTCGTTTCTCTCCATTTCACCCTGGAGGATTGCGGCAGCCCTCCCCAGAAGGTCGGAGGTGCCCGACAGCCTCCAACCCGAGGGCAGCAGGGTGAGCAGGGCCATGACGCCCACGCTGATCAGGGTGATGGAAACCAGCACCTCAATCAAGGTAATGCCTTTCTTATCGCATATCGAATTCAACATGGGTTCTCCCCGAAATGTTGGATTGAATCCTGGCCCTTGACCCGCGGCTGTTGGTCAAAACAATCGTTGCCTGGGTGACCGTTCCCCGGGTTTGAAAATCCACATTCGTTGGGTTGGTCTCCCCGGGGTCGAAAAGGATATCATTCCCATACTGATTCAGACTCTTCACATCTATGTTCTCCCATGAAAGACATGGATTATTTGTGTTGGTGCATCTTTGGAGGGTGTATTGGTTGGCCCCCAGGTTGAGAGCCAGGCGATGGATCCGGACCCCCCCGACCGCTGTGTCTCCGGCCATGGCCCTCTGTTTCTGTTCGGCAAAACCGGCGACGATGCCCCTGGCGGCTGACCGGAGGTTGCCATTGCCTTGGTACTGCTTGAAAAATGGATAGCCAATACTCATAACCACAGCCACAATACCCAGAATTACCAAGAGTTCCAGTGTTGAAAAGGCCCTTCCATACAAGCCGTTTGAATGAATTCTTTTCTTACCCATCAACTTTAGCTCGAACCTTTCCGGAAGGGGCCCCGCGGGCGAAGGAATCCTTCTCTTGGGCTTTCTGCAATATCCATTCCCCCTTTTCCTCCATCTGCAAAATAATCAGCCCGTTTCATGCTATCCCAATTTAATAGAAAATAACAATCATTTCAAGTATTAATGTTCCTCCGGCGGACGTGGAGGATGAATCCATTTTGAGAAAAAGTTTCTTTGTATGCCACAATGGCTTAAAATCTTTTAATTGCCTTAAAATGATTTAATACCGGTGGACCCGCCAAAATTTAGGAAAGCCGTCGCTCTCCCGGAGACGGGAGAGCAGAACTGATTGATGTTACTGAATTCCCGCTTCCATGGGAACGACGAAAATGGAATAAAAACGGATTTTTAGAAAAACATCAATATTCGCTGCCGTCGATGTGATACTCTTTAATCTTGCTCAAGAGGGCGGGATGGCTGATTTCGAGCAGCTTGGCGGCCTGAGTGCGGTTGCCCTTGGTCTTTTTCAACGCCCGGCGGATTAGCTCTCCTTCCATGACCCGGTTTGCTTTTTTGATCGAGATCTCCTCCCCCCATACCTCTCTTTTCCAGGAGGCTCTCTCCCCTAGCACCTCGGAGGGAAGACAATCCGCTTCGATCCTGGGTTCCTGGGTCAGGATCATGGCTCTTTCAATGGAATTCTCCAGTTCTCTCACATTTCCCGGCCAGGGGTATTCGAGCATGCGGGCCAGGGCGTTTTCGCTAACCCCATGAATATTCAGGCGATGAAGGCTGTTATACTTCTGGATGAAGTGTTCCACCAAAAGGGGAATATCTTCTTTTCTTCCCCGTAACGGCGGAAGATGAAGCGGCAGGACATTGAGGCGGTAAAAGAGGTCTTCACGGAATTTCCCCTCGGCCACTGCCCGGGATAGGTCTTTGATCGTTGCGGCGATGATACGTACATCCACCTGGAGCGGTTGTTCACTCCCCAGGCGCTTCACCTCTCCCTCTTGCAGGGCCCGGAGCAGCTTCACCTGAGCCGACGGACTGGTTTCTCCCACTTCGTCCAGGAAAAGGGTCCCCCCATGGGCGATTTCGAAGCTCCCCCGCTTTTCTTTCTTTGCATCGGTGAAGGCTCCCCGCTCATGGCCGAAGAGTTCGCTCTCCAGGAGGGTCTCCGGGATGGCCCCGCAGCTGACCGCCACGAAAGGCCCATTTCCCCTGGAACTGTTAAAGTGTAACGATCGAGCCACCATTTCCTTTCCGGTGCCGCTTTCCCCTAAGATGAGCACCGAGGCCTTGTAATCGGATATTTTTTTAATGGTCTCGAAGACCTGCAGCATCTTGGGGCTTTTACCGATCATGTTGCCGAAGGAATAATCCCGGCCCACGACCTGCCTCAGATTCGCGTTTTCCTTCCGCAGGGTCTCCCGTTCATCCGCTTTGCGCAGGGCCAGCAGGATCTCGTCGGGCTTAAAGGGCTTGGAGATATAGTCATAAGCTCCCCGTTTCATGGCTTCTACGGCGGTGTCCAGGCTTCCGTAGGCGGACATCATGATGACCGTGGTCTCCACCCCGCGATCCTTTAGAGCCGCGAGCAGCTCCAATCCATCCATTTCGGGCATGACCACGTCCATCAGGATAAAATCGAAGAGATGGGATTCCACCAGGGAGAGGGCCTCTTTTCCATTCGCCGCGGTCAGGACCCCATAGCCCTCCCGCTTCAGGACCAGGGAGAGCATATGGCGCATGGCTTCTTCGTCGTCGACCACCAGGACTCTTTGGGTGTTCATGTCGTTCCCCTGAAAGGATTTGCCGCAGAGGGGCCAGCGGGGCGGGGCCGCGCCGTGTTGGTCTTTTCCTCCGGGGCTCAAGAGCCTATGAAAAAATAGGTAAAAGAACGGTAAATCGGGTTCCTTTCCCCGATTCGCTTTGGACCCAGATTTTTCCGCCGTATGATTCCAGAATCCCCAGGCAAATGGCCAGGCCCAGGCCGGTCCCCTCGCCTGGCGGTTTGGTGGAGTAGAAGGGCTCGAAGATTTTTCCCAGGGCTTCTCCGGGAATTCCCGGACCGGTGTCTTCCACTTCCACTTGCAGGATGGAGCTCACTTCCTGCAGGGGCGGGGGGTGAGAATCCCGATGGATACGAAAAAGAGGGGATTCTCCTGCCTGGGTGGCTTCTTTCTTCTTCTGGACGGCCGGACCCAAAGAATCCTTCAATTCCTCCGGGGGCAGGGCCCGGGTGGTGATCCGGATTTTTTTCTCCCCCCCGATCTGGGGAGGGTTATTGGAAACCAGGGCGTCGGCCGCGTTCAGAAGGAGGTTGATCATCACCTGCTGCAGGTGATGGGAATTTCCCTTCCAGCGGGGAAGGTCCCGCTGAAATTCCCGGACCACATGAATCTGCTCCCACACCTTCTTCTGATGGGAGAGGAGGGAAAGGGCCCGGTCGATAATTTCATTCACTTCCACCTCCTCTTCCATCCGTGGAGAGGGCCGGGAAAATTCCAGAAGCTCCCGCACGATCCGCCGGATTCGTTCGGCTTCGCTCTCCGCCCTTTTCAAGACCTCCGCCTTCTCCACCTCAGCCAATCCCCCTTTGGAGAGAAGGTCCAGGTAGCCCAGGATGGCGCCCGTGGGATTCCCCACTTCATGGGCCACCCCCGCAGCTAGGCGCCCGATGGAGGCCAGTTTCTCCGAACGGATGATCTCGTCCTGGGCCAGCCGCAGTTCCCGGTTGACCTTTTCCAGGGAACGGATGTATTCCTCCATCTTGAACCGGTCTTCCCGCAGCCGTGAAGCCATGTGGTTGAAAGAGGCCAATACTTTTCCCACCTCATCCCCACCCGAAGGCCCGTTCATCAATTCCAGGTTTCCATCGGCGATCTTCTCCGACATGAGCACCAGTTTCTTCAAGGGGCTGATGATCACTCGGGAAAGGAGAAAGCTTCCCACCACGACCAGAAGGGAGGCGGTCAGAAAAACATACAGGAAGATAATGCTCTGGGAGCGGAATAGCGTTTCCTGCAGGTCGTCCAGGGGAATTTCCGCCCGGATTCCGCCTGCCGTTCGATCCCTCAGTACCCAGGCGCCGGAAATCAAGAGGGGCGTTTTCTTCATGAGGGAAAAAGATTCTTCCGACCCGGATCCGTGGGCAGAGATTTTTCCGGAAGCCATGGCCTTCTCCAGACCCATATCCCGCAGGACCTTTCCCACCTGCTCCGGCCGTGAGTCCGCCAGAATGCTAAAATCTTGATTCACGACCGTAAAGTGGAAATCGGGATGGCTCTGGGCGAATAGGAAGATAAATCGGTCCAGATTCTCCGCAAGGGTTTGCCCATGACCCTCCGGGGTCCAATCCTCTAGTGACTTTTGCAAAGCCCGTACGATTTGCTTTCCTTGCCGAATTTTCTGATTCACCAGGGTCCTCTCCTCCACCTTCAGGAAGAGGAATCCCACGAACGCCACTGCCCCGGCCATCAAAATGGTAAGGGTAAAAACAATTTCCGTCCGGATCCCCGGTCGAAAACTAAAAGCCATTTTTTCCGCCCGAGAGGAGGTTAAAAAAAAGCCGTTTAAGGCTTTCCAAGGCTAAGATACCAGTCGATGAGTTGGGGGCCGAAGAAGAGATAAGCCAGCGCCCCGAAAGCCAGAAAGGGGCCGAAGGGGATGGCGTAGTGCCTTCCCTCTTTTTGCGCCAGCATAGCCCCTCCTCCGATCACCGTCCCCGACAGGGATGCAAAAAAAAGTGTAAAGAGGATCGCCTTCCATCCCAGCCACGCCCCGATCATGGCTAGCAGCTTTACGTCCCCTCCCCCCATCCCCTCCCTTTTGGTGACGGCTTCGTAGGCCACGGCCACCAAGTAAAGCGAGCCCCCTCCGGCCAGGAGCCCGATCAGGGAATCCTTTACCGAGAGGATCGGCTCGAAGAAGGAAAGGAGAAAGCCGATCCCGATACCCGGAAGGGAGATCAAATCGGGAATGATGCGATGATCCAAATCGATGAAAGTGATCACCAGGAGCGCGGCGGTGAAAGCCGAATAGGGAAAGAAGCTGAAGCCGAGGCCGAATTTCACAAAGAGGGCTGCGGCGAAACCGCCGGCCAGCATCTCAACAAAAGGATACCGCCATGAAATCCTGGCCCCGCAATTCCGGCATTTTCCCCGGAGGAGAAGATAGCTCACCAGGGGGATATTGTCATATCCATGAATGGAAGCCCGGCATTGAGGGCAGTAGGACCGGGGCGCGATAATGGAAAGGTCCAGGGGCAAGCGGTAGATGCACACATTCAGGAAGCTCCCCACACAGCATCCCACAAGAAAAACAAAAAGGAGGGTGAATCCCTCAGCCATGGTCCTCCCCTTTCGATCTCTGAACCTTCAATTCAGTCCACGCCCGGGTGATTCACTTGGGCCTGGAAATTCCTTTACTTTTAAACCTTGTTTATGAATATAGTATGGGGCCTTGGAAGGTGTCAATTCTTAACCAGAATTCAATTCTTCTCTTACCGGCTGCCGGCGAAAACATTCCCAAAGACCAGTTCATCCGGTAAAATGATAGAAGTTGTCCCTGGAAGACCATCTGAAACCAAACCTGAGGACCGATGAAGAACCGAACCGCTCTTCTGCTTGCCCTTTTCCTCTGCTCCCTCTTGCTGAAGCTCCTGATTTTTTTCTGGGTCACCGAGCCCATCCTCTTTAGCAAGTATCCCGTCTTCGCCGAGCGTCTAAGCAAAGGCCTCGATCTGGGGGAACGCCTCCTCGACCTGAGCCCTCTTTACCTCTACATCAACCTGCTTTTCCACAAGGTTTACGGAAAAAGCTGGGAAGGGCTGGCCCTTCTTCAAATCTTCCTGGGAAGCCTCAATATCCTCCTTGTCTACCTCATAGGCGAGAAAGTGTTCAGTCGAACGGCTGGTTTTCTCGGGGCACTTCTCCTGCTGCTTTACGGAAATATGACCCTCTTCGAACTGACGCTGGAACCTGAAACCCTGGTTATCTTCCTCAACTCCCTGGTAGTTCTGTCTCTCCTCGAAGCCCGGGAGAGAATCCTCTCCGGTTCTCCCCCCTGGAGATTCTTCATTCCCGGCATCCTTCTCGGGCTGTCGGTGATCACCAAGCCCAATGTTCTTCTCTTCCTGCCCCCGGCCATCCTCTGGATCGGGTGGATGCAGATCAATGGTTCCCTCCGAATGAAAGCTTCCCTCTTCCTCCTTTTGGGGTTCTTGCTGGTGATTTCTACCGTCACCCTGCGGAACTATCTCAAGGTCCAGGATTTCGTCCTGATCACCGCCGACGGAGGAAAGGTATTTTATCACGGTAACGGCCCGGGGGGCACGGGGATGGAGCGGGCCGACCTGACCGACCAGGGTTTCAGGGAAGAAGGGATGGGCGATCCAGACCCGGCCCATGCCCTTTTCCGAAAAGCCGCCCGTTCCATTTCTGGAAAGCCCTTAAAGCCCTCGGAGTGTTCCAATTTCTGGTTCCGCCGGACACTGAACTTCATGAGCAGCAGCCCTTTGGCCGCCCTTTCCCTCGTGGGGAAGAAGTTTTTCTACTTCTGGGGGAACTACGAGGTCCACGAGATCGACTCCAACTACAAGTATGATCTCATCCTGCGGCGCTGGCCCCTCGTTCCTTTCGGGGTTCTATCGATCCTGGGGATGGTGGGAATGACACTGGCCCGGAAAAGATTTCGCCAGGCTTTTCTTCTCTACTCCATGGTGGGAGTCTATCTCCTTTCCGTTCTGATCTTTTTCGCCGCCTCCCGCTACCGGGTGCCCGCAGCCCCTTTTCTGGCCCTTTTTGGCGCTTTTGCTCTGAATACTTTTTTCACTCTCTGGAAAGAAAAAAGAAGAATCCTCCTTTTCGGCATCCTTGCCTTTTCTGTTCTTCTCTGGCCCTTGATCAACCTGCCTTTCCGGAATGAGGTTCAGGCCCTCGAGCGGTGGCAAATGGCCACCCGGATTCATTACAGCCTGGGGGGAAATTTCCATTTTCAAAAACGACAATACCGCGAGGCCGTCGAAGAGTATCGCAAGGCCCTGGTCCTCGCTCCCGATTTCGCCCCGGCTTATAATCGGCTGGGGATGTGTCATGCGATTCTGAACGAGATGGAGGAGGCGGAGAAAAATTTCCGAAAGGTCGTAGAACTGGCCCCGGACATGGACCAGGGATATTTGAACTTGGGAATGGTGCATCTTCTAAAGGGCGAGCCGGAAAAAGCGGTTCCCCTTCTGGAGAAAGCCCTTTCCCTGAATCCGGAAAACGCCCGGGCCAGAGAGCAACTGCAGAATCTCCGCCCCCGATCTTCTAAATGAGTCTTCTCTGGAGCCCTTTTCGGGACTTCCCCCCAACACGTGCTCGGAATCGTGCAGCAGCCGTCTTTCAGGCTATCCCTTTATTGCCATCGAAAAAAATTGGGAACATGCAGGAGGAGAGTGGCAATCATCCCTCCGGCCAATCCCAGTAAGGCCAACAGGGCCCCTGCTCCATCCCACGGTTTCTTCCACCGGTAGGCTCCCCATATACCGATTCCCATCGAAAGGATTCCGGCCGCAATTAGGGTCCATAACCAAGGTGGAGAGATCATGGGAAAGCCCTTCCTGCTGTTTCCGAAGGCTTGGGATTGTTCTTATCTCCCATTCCTGGCCGGGTTCCTGCCTCAGCCTATTTTGGAGAAACCAGCGCCCCCCGGTTGTCTTTTGGTTGGCCGCGGCGAGCTTTTTCAAAATGGATTTGGCTCTTTGCTTCCTGTCCAGGAATCAGTCCTAAGGCCTGCGCCAACTGGAAGTGAATATCCAAGTCTTCGGGTTTTTCCTTGAGCGCCTCGTAGAAATATTTCGCTGCCCGGAAAGGATCTCCTTTTTTGAGATGGAGCCTTCCCAGTTGATAATGGATGGGAGCCCCTCCGGGCTGGCGGACCCGGATTTTCTCCAGCTGGGCGATGGCCTCATCCGTCTGCCCGCTTTTTTCCAGGGCCATGGCAAGGTTTAGGCGGGCGGCCATATCCCGGGGGTCCTCTTGCACCGCTTCCCGGAAAAGGGCCAAGGCCCGGGAAAAGTCTCCGCGTTTTTGGTATATGACTCCCAGATTGTTGCTCGCCGTCACCCGGTTTTTCTTGTTTCGCTTAGCTTTCTCAAAAGCGGCGATGGCTTGCCCTTCCTCTCCCTTTTTCCAGTAGCTGATTCCCAGGTTGATTTGGGCATCAGGATAATCAGGGTCGCTTTCCAGCGCCCTTTGAAAGAGGGAATGGGCTTCCTCCACCCTGCCCTTGTTCAAAAAAAGAACTCCCAGGTTATTCAGGGCCCCCGGGGATCCGGGCGTGCGGCTGAGAGCCTCTCGGTATAGAGTTTCGGCAAGAGTGATTTGCCCTCGGTCCCGGGCCTCATTTGCCAGGCTCAAGAAGGGGCTGGAAAACCGGGTATTTTGGCGGATCACCTGCGTCCAGAGGGTAAAGGTGTTCTTCCAGTGCGCCGTCTGCTCCTCCGTTAACCATGCGAACCCCACAACGATGAGACCGAAAACGACCGCCCCCGCCCATCGGAGGTCCGGGTTGAATCGATTCAGGATTCGAGGGATCCCCCAGACCAGGAAGAAGGAGAATCCGATGGAGGAGAGATAAAGGTAACGGTCGGCCCTCAGGACCGCCAGAGGGACGATATTCAAGACGGGGAGCAGGGGAATCAGGAAGTAAAGGAGACTGAAGAAAAGAGGCCGGTTTTTCCTGTAGGCGCACATCCCTCCCAGGGTTAAGAGGAAAAGGAGTGAAAGGGAGGCCCACAGCTGATAGTTCCAGATGGATTTCACGATCGGGGTATCATAATGGAAATTCAGGTGCAGGGGCACGAAAAGAGAAAGAAAGTATTCAGCCAACACGTTGGCCATGGTAAGGAAGGTAAAGATGGGATGACCCCCGTGGAACTCGGGGATGATCGTCTGCCGTTGGTAAACGCAGACCGCCAGGACGGAGAAAAAAGCGCTTATGAGGAAGAAGGGAATCTTATCCTTCAGCCATTCCTTCCTGGGACGAGAGGTCCAGCATAAATCATAAAGAAGCAGGAGAAGGGGCAGGACCACGGAAGAGACTTTGGCCAGGACGGAGAGCAGGTAGAAAGCCAGGGAGGCTCCATAAGCTATCCGCCTTTGCCGCCCGTCCAGATATCGCAGATAGGCCAGGAAGGCAAGCAAGAAAAAGAATCCGGAGAGAACATTCTTCCTCTCCGAAATCCAGGCCACCGACTCCACGTTCACCGGGTGAAGAGCAAAGATAAGGCTTCCTGCAAAGGGGAGCCACATTCCTCCGCCCAGAAGACGGCGCAGGAGATAGAAAACCAGGACAGCATTGGCGATGTGAAGGAGGAGGTTGGTAAGACGGTACCCCAGGGGATTGAGGCCCCAGAAATGGAAATCCACGGCATAGGACAAAATCTGCAGGGGGAAATAGTTCCACATGATCACCGAGAAAAATATCCGGGAGATGTTTTCCCAGCTCAGCTCCCGGATCGATTCGTTGTCGGTGATGTAGCCATGGTCGTCGACGTTCAAAAAATCCCCGAAAAGCGAGCGGTAATAAACGGACAGGGTGATCAGGAATAAGAAGAATAGGAGGAGAGACGGGCCCAAAGGAGGGGTGCCGGTGCATCCCTTTTCTCGCTTAACCTTGGGAACAGAAATCTCTTTCATCCCTGCTTTCTGAACCCATCTTCTTTTTTAAAATAGGCTTCCATCGTCCCCTCCCTTTTCATCCATCCCAGCAAGAAAGCCAGAAAAAGACAAGTGGGCATAAGCCCGAGGGATAGGAGGAGGTGAATCGCCATCGCGGGTTCAATCCGCCGTCGATAATCCCCGGCTTGGCTCTTGAGAAGGGTGTATAGGGAGCCTTCCGAAGCGGTCAGCCGGTTCAAAGAGCTTTGAAGCCATCCGTACGGATTCTGCTCCATGGAGAAATGGCTTACCCGGATCAGGCGAAATCCCGCTTGGGCCATAAGCCGTTGCAGCGTGTCCGGGGAAAAAAGATACAGATGGCGCGGGGAGTCCAGATGAAACCATTTCTCCCTGAATATCCTCGCCTGCAGGCTTTCGATGTTGGGCGTCGAGATGGCCA
>Ga0102851_10002585_pt1 | contig 10956 bp, 6 predicted proteins | sample Mud3Dept3metaG_FD_79558 | JGI IMG/M metagenome (GOLD analysis project Ga0102851, IMG submission 79558) | Freshwater wetland microbial communities from Ohio, USA, analyzing the effect of biotic and abiotic controls - Mud 3 Core 4 Depth 3... | ecosystem: Environmental > Aquatic > Freshwater >...
AAGCCCTCTCTCCACAGGACGAGCAGCGCCTCGAGGACGCCGCCGCTTACATCGTGCGCAACCCGCTCTCGCTCAGGAAGCTCGTCTACCTCGACGGCCAGCAGGCCGTCCTCTACCGCTCCCGGATGAACCCGTCGCTCGGGCGTAACTTCGAGGCCCTCGACCCCCTCGAGTGGCTGGCCCGGATGAGCGACCACATACCCGATCCGGGGCAGCACCGGACTATCCTCTACGGTCAATACGCCAACCGTGTCAGGGGTGCACGTCAGGGCGAGGAGGCCGAGCGCCAAGAGGCCTCCGCCGAGACACCACACGACATCGATCGTGGACCTGCGCGTGCGCGGTCGGCGTCATTGCCCTGCTGCAGATCGTCGTCCCCACGCCTGCGACCGCCCAGACGATCGTCTCGAACGGCTGGGAGGACGGCACGCTGCAGGGCTGGGAGCCACGCGGAAGCGTGACGTTGATCAGCACCACGGAAGCCTTCGCCACCGGCACCCGCAGCCTCAAGACGACCGGGCGCACGGCGACCTGGAATGGGCCGACGATCAACGCCGCGGGCTGGATGTGCAACGGGGGGCGTTACAGCGTCAGCGTCTGGGTGAAGCTCGCGCCGGGCCAGCCGGACACCCGAATTCAGGTCAGCATCCAGCGGGGCCTGGGCAGCGACACCTCCTACATCACGGTCCTCGGCAACACGTTGGTGACCGCGAATGCATGGGTGCACCTGACCGGGAACTATGACTTCGGCCTCAGCTACACGTCGCTGTGGCTGTACGTCGAATCGAACGAAAACGGAAACGCGTCGTTCTACATCGACGACTTCGACCTCACCCCGACGGGGCTGCTCCCACCGCTCCCACCGCCCTATTGTCCCCCGGGTCCCCCGATCGCGACCGGCCAGGACAAGTTCCTCGGCTGCGCGTACAGCAACAGCCAGAAGGTGAATTTCGCCGCGTACTGGAACCAGGTGACGCCCGAGAACGGTGGAAAGTGGGGCAGCGTGGAGGGCACCCGGGACGTGATGAGCTGGGGCGAAATGGACGCCGCTTATGCACTCGCGAAGGCCAAGGGCTTCCCCGTCAAGCTGCACACGCTTGTCTGGGGCAGCCAGCAGCCGAACTGGATAGCCTCGCTGCCGGAGGCTGAACAGCTCGAAGAGATTCAGGAGTGGTTCCAGGCGGCCGCCGCCAGGTATCCTGCGCTCGACCAGATCGAGGTGGTCAACGAGCCCCTGCACCAACCGCCGCCGTACGTGAACGCGCTCGGCGGCAGCGGCGTGACGGGGTGGGACTGGGTCCTCACCGCGTTCCGGATGGCCCGCGCCTCCTTCCCCGGCGCTCAGCTCCTGATCAACGAGTACAGCGTCACCAACTCGACCACCGACATGGAGCGGTACATCGCGATCATCAGGCTGCTGCAGAACGAGAACCTGATCGACGGTGTCGGCGTGCAGGGCCATTACTTCTCGACCAGGGAGTACTTCCCGGGCTCGGCAGCCCTTCAAAAGGCGAATCTCGATCTCCTGGCTCAGACCGGCCTGCCGATCTACGTGACCGAAATGGACATCGACGGACCGACCGACGAGGCCCAGTTGGCTGACTACCAGTGGATCTTCCCTATCTACTGGGACCACCCGGCCGTGAAGGGCATCACCATGTGGGGTTACCGGCCGGGGATGTGGAGAACGCCGCAGGGGGCGTATCTGGTCTACGAGAACGGCGCCGAGCGGCCGGCGATGGTGTGGCTGCAGGAGTACGTCGCGGACACGCGTCCAGTCGTGACCGCCGGCCAGAGCTTCCGCATTGACGGCGGCGCCTGTAACGTGTTCGGAACGGTCGCGGGGAGCGATCCTGATGCTGCGACGCGCCCGGAGCTCGCCATGCTGCAGAACTGGAAGATCCTTGGCGGAAGCGGTGAGGGGATCTTCGCGATCGATCCGGCAACGGGATCGATCAGCATCGCGAGACCGCTTGACATCGACTTCACGAGGACCAGCTACGAGATCGTGGTCAGCGTCAGCGACGGGCTCAAGTCAAGCGAGCCGCAGACGGTGACGATCACGATTCCCGGAATGATCGACGTGGTCCACAACGGCCACGCCATCAACGTCGCGAAGCAGGCCGTCCCCGCGCATCTCAGGCAGCACGGCGACTGCCTCGGCACGGTCGGCATTCGGTGAGGAGCTGAAGAGCGACATCGCGCCGGCGGGGAGGGCGCCAGATGGTGCTCACCCCGCCGGTCGTCCCATCCGCCGGCCGCCCCCGACACCGCCGGCAACAGCGACGTGCGCGATCCCCAGGGCGCGATCGCGCGGCGCACACCCTTGCCGACATAGCGGCGCAACTGTGATGGGCGGGCGTCGCCAAGCTCGTCACCACTACCCGCCGAGCTCCCCGTGGGCGATCCTGTCCGTCGTCACCCCATAGTCCCGGTCGTCCCGTTTCGTGTGCCGTGCCGAAGACAAGCCAGGAGGACGTGAATGGCAAAGTCCCGACGCGCCAGAAGCGCTTCCGCCGCGCGCAGGCCCCGGCGCAAGATCGCCGTGATGCCTCGCGGCGTCGTTCGCTACGAGCTGCGGTGGCGGCTCATCGATGTCTTCAAGTTGATCGGCTCGGCGCGCTGCAGCGGACTGACGGTCGAGCACCCGCAGCAGACGCAATGGTGCTGGGCCGCCGTGTCGAACAGCGTCTCGCACTTCTAAGATGCGGGGTCCACCTGGGCCCAGTGCACGATCGTGAATGCCGAACTCGGGCAGTCGACCTGCTGCACCAATGGGTCGTCCTCCGCGTGCAACAAACCCTGGTACCTCGACAAGGCCCTCACGCGAGTCGGCTGCCTGCTGTCGTGGGCATCGGGCACGCTCTCGTTCGCGACGGTCAAGTCGTTGATCAACGGCGGCCGCCCGCCGTGCGCGCGTCAGGGCTGGAGCGGTGGCGGCGGTCACTTCATGGCGATTGTCTGCTACTTCGAAGGACTGCTCGGGCTTCTCAGCGGTTCAGGCAGCACGGCGAAGCGAGTGCAGATCTCCGACCCCTGGTATGGCGATTCGGTGCCGTGTTTGGGCTCGGAGGGGGTGCCCACCGCGTCCGATAGCGGGCGTTCCGTCAACTCGCGCGCGGCAGGCGAGCGGAGACTGCTCTGATGCTTCCTATCGTCGACCGGCAAGCCGATTGTGTGCAGCCAGGAATGCGCCGCGGCCGGCCGGTTCCCGCCGCAGGCCGGCAACATCAGGTAGACGAGCCCCGTGACGGCCATCGTCGCCCAGCCCAGCAGGACGACGTGGGTGTGGATGGTGGCCAGCGCGTGGTTGTGCGTGATCGCCATGTATATGCCGATGGCGAGGCTCACGAGGAGATAGACGGCGGCGACCTTGACGAGTGCCACCACGATCCGGACCGGGTGCGTCATGCGCGCCTCCTTGGGTGACAGTGGACCTCGAAAACACCTCAGGAGCGTGGCGCCACGCCGGCTGTGACAGGCGTCATATGGCTCCGACGCACGGGGGCTGACCGCGCTGACGGCCAGGCGGGACGGCCCCGACGACGGTTGCGGGCACCAATCCCCGGGCGCGCCGCGCTGCCAGAATCTCCGCCGTACCGGCGGTCCCGACGGCCGTGGTAGAATCTGGCGCATTTCCGGAGGCGCGACAGGCGGAGGACTGATGACGCCTGAGCCCAGGCGGCGAATCGAGGCTTCGACACCGCTCTCCCGTGGCACCAACGTAGGGCCATACACCATCGACGGCCCACTCGGTCACGGCGGGATGGGAGAAGTCTACAAGGCCACGGACACGAGGCTTGGCCGTTTCGTCGCGCTCAAGTTCCTGCGCTCGGACGTGCTGGACGACAGGCAGGCATTCGAGCGGCTCAGGATCGAGGCCCGGGCCGCTTCCTCGCTCAACCATCCCAACATCTGCACCATCTACGAAATCGGCGAACACGAGGGTCTGGCCTTCATTGCGATGGAGCTGCTGGAAGGCCGCACTCTTCGCGAGGAACTCCACGGCGGGGCTCTGCACGCCAGCCGCCTGCTGGCGCTGGGGATCCAGCTTGCTGACGGACTCAGCGCGGCCCACTCGAAGGGCATCATCCACCGCGACATCAAGCCCGAGAACGTCTTCGTCCTGCCTCAAGACCGGGTGAAGATCCTCGACTTCGGCCTTGCCAAGCTCCAAGCGCCGCACCGGCATCAAGGGGACAGGGACGAGCCGGCGTCGCAGCAATCCACACGACTGGCCCACGACGCACTCACGCTGCCCGGGGTGGTCCTGGGGACCCCGGCTTACATGTCGCCCGAACAGGTTCGTGGGGAGGAACTCGATTCGGGCACCGACCTCTTCAGCCTCGGAGCGGTGCTCTTCGAAATGGCCACGGGAAGGCAGGCATTCGAGGGGCGCAGCCGTGCCGACGTCTCGGCGGCCGTTCTCGACCGGGAGCCGGTGCTCCCCGCAGGGACGAGCCTCCCGTTCCGCGCTGCGCTGCAGGACATCCTGTCCAAGGCGCTGGAGAAGAACCGGGAGTTCCGGTACCAGCATGCTTCCGACCTTGCCGCGGACCTTCGGCGATTGAAGCGCGACCTGCAAACCGATCGCCTGCGCAGCGCGCCGTTGCCAGTCTCCCCCGCCTCCTCATCGCTGCGCACGATGCTGGCGGCCGATCTGGCCAAGGCGGCCGTCTTTGCCGCGCTCGTCCTGTTTGCACACGGCTGCCTCGAACGCCGGCCGTCGGGCCGGTTTCTCGACCAGTTCCAGGTGGCATTCCTCCAGGAAAGCCTGTGGCGTGGGCTGACCGCCAACGGCGACGTGGAGGCCGACGGGAAGGCGCTGCCGCTCGTCGTCGACATCTCCCGTCTGCACCGCGACAAGACCGCGCGGACCGACCGGAGAATGCTCGGCGCGCTGATCGACGAACTGCGCCGGCGCGGCGCCGGCGTCATCGGTGTCGACCTGATTTTCGACGACGTCAACGGCGACGACTTCCAGTACTTCGCGAAGTGGGTCGGATACAGGAACGTCCGCATCGGCATCTACGGGCGCGCCCTGGAACGTCGCGAGGCGTGGCTCGGCCGCCCGGAGTTCTCCGAACTGGCGGCGGGGATCGCGCTGCCGGCGGACGACACCCTGCATGCGTTCCTCTACAGCCGTCGCTGGTTCCTTAAGGGTCCGCTGATTGACTCGGACGAGGCGGCGCCGCGCGACTGCGCGGACGCAGGCGATAACGGCAACTGCAAGGAAGACCTGGTTCAACTGCCGGTTGCGCTCTGGCTGCTTCTCGAGCAGCAGCGGATCTCATCGGAGTACGCGGCTCCCATCGGCACACAGGAGCCACGGCTCAAGGACGCCCTGCAGACGGTCGAGCTGCATTCGATGAAGCGCCAGGCTGGCATGGCCATCGAGTTCGGCGAGTACGCGATTGACTACTCCTTCTTGAAGGAAGTGCAGCGCGACGTGATCAAGCTGTCTCCGAAGAACGCCGGCGAAGGTTGGGAGAGCGCGATCGACACGCTCGGCGCATTCGAAGCGCGGATCGCCGATCGACCTGTCCTCGTGGGCGACCTCGAGGACACGACGGACCAGACCTGCCCTACGCCGAGCATGAAGCCGGTCCCGGGTGTGCTCATCCATGCCTGCGCGCTTGCGACGTTGAACCGCGGCACGGTGTTCCGGATCAGCAGCACGCTGGGCCGGGCGGCAACGGCCTGGGGCGTGCTCGCGCTGCTTGCGGCCATCATCGGTGTGCGCCTGGTTCATGCCCGCTCCAGGAGGCTGCAGCAGTGGCCGTTCCGGCACGTGGAGATGCTCTGGTTCACGGTGATGTCCGTCGTCGTGTTCCTCGTCTTCCGGTGGCAGGTCAGCGTCCGCGGCGTGGCGTGGCCCCATGTCCTGTGGCTCTGCGGGGCGCTCATGGCCTATCCGTTCGTGTCAGATCCGTTCGTCCGTGCCACTGCGGGAATGTTGCGGGCGCTGCGCACGGCAACGCCGTCCCACGCGGGCCGTGAGCGAGGAGCCTGAAATGAGCGCATATCGGCGTGTGTTGGCCGCACTCCTCATGACCACGTTCCCGGCCGCGTCTCAGGGCCAGAGCGCGGGGTACTGGCTCATTGGCCAGGTGGGCGGCAAGTGGGAGTATCGGATTGGCCAGGAAGCCGGCCGCGAAATCACAGGGGAGTACGACTACCTCGTCCCTTCTGGCGAGGTGCGCTGTCTCGAGGACGACCTGCGGCGTTGCGAGCTCCGGTACCTGGCCGACCCCCGGTCGGGCGCCACCAGGAAGCTCCCCGTCCAGCCCCGGCAGAACGGCCGGTGGATCAGCCTGCGGAACCTCACGCCGCCGCCGCCGCCCGTGCTGCCGATCACTGCCGATGCGCTGGCGGCGAAGTTCAAGCGTGTCACGCAGGCTGGAGGTTCACGGACGGCCTCGGCGTGCGGCGGCGACTTCCCGCTGCGGGCGCCCGTGTGCGGGGAGAACATCGACGTCAGCGACTTCAACATCCACTGGCTGCCGGCAGCCGAACCCGCGGCAGCGAGGCTGGCGATCCTGGTGGAACCGGTCGACGGCCGCTCTGACGTGTTCCGGGCCACGAGTCCCGCATCCGCCGGCAGTTACGGCGATGCCAGGCTGACCGACTTCCTGCGCAGGATCCAGCAGCCGAATGAACCGGTCGATATCACCGTCACCGTCCTCGCCGATGGCGGACGCACGGCACGGCGCCTGGTCCATCTTCCCCCGTCCACCAGCACGAACGAGTACGAATCGCGCGTCAGGGCGGCGACGGGACCGGACCCCGTCTTGAACGCCATCGCGACGATGTCACTGGCGCTCGACGAGAGCATGTGGTCCCGAGCCGGGGAAGCCGGTCTTCGCCTCATCGACTTCTCGGTCGGGTGGCGCCGTCTGCAGGAGTACGCACTTGCCGGGACCTGCCAATCGGACTTCGAAGAGCAACGGGCCCGTCTGCGCAAGTCGCTCTCGGCGGCCACTTACGCGCGTATCTGCCCTGTGTCGCCGGTGTCGTCCTCCGCCGTCTCCGGCCCTGTCGAGCCGGCGCCTGCGGCGATTGAACCGGCCGTCGCGGCCGACCCTGCGAATGCGGCCGTTCCCCCGAAGATCCGGTCTGGCATCGCCCTCCTGATCGGGAACTCGGACTACTGGAATCTGCCGCTGAACTCCGTGAAGCAGGACCTCGAGAACATGGAGGAGGCGCTGAAGGCGGCGGGATTTGAGGTCAGCGTGCAGAGGAACCTGAAAGGGCCCCGGCAGTTCGTCGAGGCGCTCAACGGCATGCTCCAGGAGAAGGGAGCGACCTCCGACGACGTGCTGATCGTGTACTACAGCGGACACGGCCTGCAGTTGGACGGAAAGGCCCAACTCCTGGGCACCGGCATCTCGACTGCTCCGCAGGTGGCCGAGGATGTTCGCGCCAACGCCCAGAGCGCCGAGGGCCTGCTCGCGCAGATGGAACGCGCCATACCGGAAACGCGCATCCTCATCATGGAAGCCTGCCGGGACAGCTTCTTCTCGACGCAGGGGGCTGCTGACGGTCAGGCCCAGAGAGCCGGATTCGCGTTTCAGCAGGACGATGTCCCCAACACCTTCGTGATGTTCGCCAACAGGCCAGGACTTCCCGCGCCCGCGCGCTCGGACTACAGCCTGATGGGGCCGTTCACCGAGGCCCTCATCTATGCGCTGCGGAACTCGTCGGGGGAGATTCTCGACGTGTTTGAGGTCGCGGCCCAGAAGACGAAGGAGATGAGCCCCCAGCAGGAGCCGGTTCTGCATCAATCGAGGCTCATCAGTCCTGTCGTGTTGAAGCCACGAGGCCAGGAACTGCAGGACGTCAGGGCGAAGAACCTGTTGAATGACGCCGAACCCCTCTATCGCAAGCGGGCGTGGGATCGGTTCCTGGTGAACGTCGTCCGCGGGAAGGTGCTCGCATCGAGCCAGGAACTGCAGCAGCGCCTCAGCCGCGAGGTTGAGTTCGCCACGCTCGTCAAGGAGGCTGCAAGCCTGGAGGAAGCCGGGACGTGGGGCGATGCCGCGGCGCGTTGGCAGAAGGCCGCCGGACTGTTTCCGGCTCGAGAGTGGGTGGCCATGAAATCCGCGGTTGCGTGGCTCTTGGAGGATGACCTGACGCGGGCCGTGCAGTCGCTCGCAGTGCTGGCGGCCCAATCGGAAAGCGTGACCGCATCGCGGGCCAAGTCGCTGCTGGCCGACCTGTTGAAGGCGTTTCCCGCGCTCGAGGCGGAGGCCACGACGGCCGCCCAGCGAGCCGGGAAGATCACGGGCGACGAGTTCGAGATTGTCAAGCACGAGGAGTAGGACGATGCAACGCGGGACGCGAAGGGCCGGGCGCTGGGTATTACCCGCGGCGGTCGCATGGACGCTCCTCGGATCGACTGCCCGGGCCCAGGACTCGGTGATCGCCGCCTGCGGAGGCCAGGGCCGCTGCACGTTTGCGCGCGTCTATACGGTGACACTGCAGGGCAAGGATTCGGTCAAGACCGTCGCGCCGGCGGCAGCAAATGATGCACAGCGGCTGCGAAAGGGGAGAACCGTCCGACTGGCGTCCGTCTTCGGGCTCTACCGCGAACCGCAGTCGGGTCACGTGCGTATCCTCGGTCCCGACCTGGAGCCGGGAGACGTTGCCGTTCCGTCGAAACTGCCGCAAGGTGCTGCCACGGCGTCGGCGGCGCTGGCCGGGGCCGTGTTCGAGTACACGACGCAGCCGAAATCGAAAGCCAAGGTGCAACTTCCCGCCGACCAGCTCGTCGTGCTGTTGAAGGGACCGGGCGCGGAAGGCGCGGTGGTGGAGTTCATGAAGCGCGAGATGCGTGCGGACGTGCCGCACCCGCAGCGGGCCGAGATCCTCGCCGGTGCACTCTCATTTGCTGCAGGATCACCGGAACTCCGAGTGTGGCGCGAGCAACTGAGGACGGAGATGCGGCAGAGCCTGGATGCGTTCAGGAACGGCAACGTCGACCCGACACGCCTCGAAGCCACGCTCGACAAAGGGTTGGTGGCCATGCGTGTGTACCGCCTGGTTGCGACCGAAGGAGAGGAGGAAACGGCCCTTCAGAACGACCTGACCTCGGAGCATCGCCGGCTGCTGGAGCGCTATGCGATTGCCGGTGCGCTGAGGCGCGCCGGAGAACACGACGCGTTTCTTGACAAACTCAACCAGCTTCGGCTGGCCCGCTGGTCCAGGCCGGACCTGGTCGCCGGAATCGACGACTCGTTACGCGCCAGCGCCCAGGCGCACCTCGAGCTGGCCACCCAGTTGCTGGCGGACAAGCAGTACGACCGCGCCTTTGACGAAGCCCGGATCGCGCACGGCCGGGCGCCGTGCGACGAGAAGACCCGTCGCTTCTACGACACGACGCGGGTCGAGTTCGTGAGCCGCAACACGAGGCCGGTCTCACCGGAGTACGAGGGGGAGCACAAGAACGAGCTGGAGCAGATCGTTCGCGAGATCCAGGGCATCAGGACCAGCGAAGGACTCAGCCCGGAGGACATCGAATACGTCCGAAAACGCATCGTCGACGGCGAGACACTCGATGCCGACTACCTGCCGCTGCAGCTGAAGAAGGCGGAGTTCTTGACAAACCTCGGCGAGTTCACGGAGGCGCGCAACGTCGTCACCCGGATCGAGCGAACCGTGGAGATGGGTCCCCGCATAGCGGGGCAGTGGCTGCAACTGGATGCCACGCTCACCCGGGAACTGGCGGCGCAGGAGAAGCGACGGCAGCAGGTCTCCGACCTGACCCGCCAGCAGCGATACAAGGAGGCGATCGACGCGGCGGCGGTCGGGCTCAGGGCTGATCCCCGCGACAAGCGGTTGTTGTACCAGAGCGCGATCGCAAGCGCCGTCCTGCGCAGGCAGCAGCAGACAAAGGCATATGTGGAGAAGTACCTCGACACGCTGGTTCTGGACTGCGCGAGCACGCCCGAGGCGGAGAAGACCCTCCTTGAACTGTATCGGCGGCCCGAGCCCGCTCTGGGGTCTCCGCGTGCCGCCGGCAGCACGCCGAACTGGATGAGCGGGGAGTACTACACTGCGGGCGAAGTCTTCTACGACCCGCTGAGCGGGAGCTTCCAGCCGCGGGTGACCGTGTCCGCTACGCAGGAAGGCGAACGCCTGACGCGCACCGAGATCAACTGGGACGGCTTCATGGCGACGTCCATCACGACCAGCGCCGCCGCGAGGAGGGGCGAGCCGACGGTGAGGGATAGGACCGCGCTGGTGCTGGAGCCCATGTACGACCAGACGCGGCTCTACATGACGGGGATCGGCGGGAAGGCGAACTCCGCAGGCGAGCGGAGACTCCTGCCGCTCAGGTATCTTAACTGCCCTGACTTCGACCCGGTACTGGCCGCGCGGTTCAGCGACAACGTCTCGATGCGCGGGTGGTCGGGGAACCCCTTCTTCCACCCCTTTCTGTGGGACGGCATCTACCTCTTCGAGCTGGTGTACGACGACCTGGGACGCATCAGGACAGCGACCCCGGTGCCCCCGGATGCCTCGCGGCCCTCATCGGCCTTCAGCGAGCCGCTCACCTTCATCTGGGACGGTTCGTCGACACGGCTCCTGGCCATCAAGGGCACGCGCTACCTCCGGGAACTGAAGTACGACGAGCTCGGCAGGCTCAGGGAAGAGCGGATCGCATATCAGCCAGATGGCGAGGGGAAGATCGAGTACCGGTACGAGGGCGATGGCATGCGGCTCCTGCAGGCGACGTGCGAAGACAACTTCTACGATCGCGCGAATCGGGTCGTCTTCCTGGATGAGCACCGTCGGTGAACGGCGCCGAGGCTGGCGCTCACCTGCCGGGCTACCGATTGCGATACCGGCAGGCGGCCCGGCTCCAGAGCCGCGCCGGCCACGCCCGCTGCCTGTCCTTCGCTTGGGCGAGCACAGCCGCCTCATCGGGTGGCGGAAGAGATGGTCGGCGATCAA
>Ga0102851_10002587_pt1 | contig 10947 bp, 11 predicted proteins | sample Mud3Dept3metaG_FD_79558 | JGI IMG/M metagenome (GOLD analysis project Ga0102851, IMG submission 79558) | Freshwater wetland microbial communities from Ohio, USA, analyzing the effect of biotic and abiotic controls - Mud 3 Core 4 Depth 3... | ecosystem: Environmental > Aquatic > Freshwater >...
GAAGATATTTGCTAAACGCCCTTGAAAGATCCGGGTTCTTAAGTGCAAAATCGACAGTTGCCTTAAGGTAGCCAAGCTTGTCCCCTGCATCATAACGCTTGCCGTTGAACAGATAACCATAAACAGGTCGTTTTTGCAGAAGAACGTTTATAGCGTCCGTAAGCTGAATCTCCCCCCCTTTTCCGGGCTTCGCCCCTTCCAAGATATCGAATATGTCCGGCGTAAGGATATACCTGCCGATAATCGCCATGTTCGACGGCGCATGCTGAGGGTCGGGCTTTTCAACAAGACTGTTTATCCTGAAAACACTGTCCCATTCCTTATCACCGCTGATCACGCCATAGCGGTTCACTTCCTGCATCGGGACTTTTTCAAGTGCGAGGATGGGGCTCTTCAGTTTCCGGTATAGCTTTATCATGTCCAGCAGCAGGGTCTCTTCGGGAGGAATAATATCGTCACTCAGGATCACGGCAAAGGGTTCATCCTTGACAAACGGTTTGGCACAAAGGATCGCATGCCCAAGACCAAGCGCATGTCCCTGCCTGATATAACCAAGTTTGATCTGGTTAAGCCTGTTGATCTCCTCAAGAAGTTTGTCTTTCCCGCTTTTTTTCAGCTTTTCCTCAAGCTCGAAGGCATAGTCAAAATGGTCCTCAATGCTTCTCTTATTTTTGCCGGTAATGATTATGAACTCCTGGATCTTGCAGGCCAGTGCCTCTTCAACGCCGTACTGGATCATGGGTTTATCCACAATCGGGAGCATCTCCTTTGGAGACGCCTTGGTTGCGGGCAGGAACCGTGTGCCGAGCCCTGCGGCAGGGAAAATAGCCTTTCTTACATCGTCAGACATGAATTATCCTCTATATCAAATGTAATCATTATAGCATAACTACTTAGTGAGAACTTACCGGTCGTTTCCAATCCTGCACCCTGTATTGCCCGTTACCCACATATCCGCAGATACTTCTTTAAGTTTTGGCTGAAACAAATTGATTTTTAGACAAAATGAGCATGGTACCGGAGACCGGGATCGAACCGGTACGGTGTTGCCACCGAGGGATTTTAAGTCCCTTGCGTCTGCCAGTTCCGCCACTCCGGCAGGAGCTGAAAAGCGGTCTTAATCCTATCATAAAGGCGGAAAGAGAGTCAAAAGCAACAGAAACGACGGGTGGGCAGGCATGTCATAAACCCTGGCCCCGGCAATAAGGTAGCGAGAAGTCTACTTTTTCTTGATATAGAACTCGATGACGCCGTTGCTTTCTACAGTATCCAAGAGCTCAAGACCGAGCCTCTGGACAAGCATCGGGATATCTGAGCGGGTAGCAGCGTCGGTCGAGATCACACTGAGTACCTGCCCATCTTCCAGATCGTCGATTGCCTTCTTCGCCTTCAGCACGGGCATAGGACAGATAAGTCCTGTTGTGTCAATAATAACATCAGGTGCGGCTGTTGCCATGGTTCCCTCCTGCGAAATCGCTGCCTGATGTTATATGACCTGCCCGGCCCTTATGTCAAATCAATCTTTCTTATCAGGCGATTACTTAATCTTTTTGATAAAATCAGCTATCGGAATCGCCGCCAGCGTGAGCATCTGTACGGAACCCCGGGAGCCGAGTTCAACAGACATTTTCATTACTGCATCGTTGTCTTTGGCCTCAACGATGTTCACAAAATCATACTGTCCAAGGATCGCATACTGCTCCCGCACCTTTATACCCATCTTTGCCAACTCCTTGTTGACCTCGAGAATGCGGCCCGGGTTCTCCTTGATCGTCCTTCTTCCTTCGTCGGTCAGGGTGCTCAAGATTACATAGGTTGCCATAACAGACTCCTTTCATAAATAGGGATGTATATCATTCTTATACTATCTCTCAGCACCGAAGTCAATGTTTTTGAATATATAGACTCAGCCTGACTATCTCATGTCCCCTGACGGCGACGCTCCATTACACCGCATTTTCCGGTCTGCTGGCGCACTCTGGAATGAATCATGTTATCGGTTTCCTGTTCAGCAGCAAAGAAAGGGGGCTGCAATTTCTTGCAACCCCTGCAGAATGTGTCGGCGTATTTACTCAATCATCATTTCCATTTTCATCATTCTCATCAATTCTTAAGGGACAACCCAGTTCGTTAAGTGCTTTAAAAACATTCTTCAATGCCTTATGATCGTGTTTCGTACCAGGATATACATTGTTAAACATCACGATCACCTGCCGGACCGTCCTATCATAGGCAATATCAGCAGATGCCGCATTTAAGAGCGCTGCGACAGCATGACGGCCCAATCCTTTCAGACCGTCTCCCTCTTTATTCAGCACTTGCAACAAAGATTTGCCAGGGAAAGCATCCTCAAATACGCTCGAGAATAGAGTATCCGTCGTAAAAGGAGCAGTCCACGATCCGAAGTGCTTCTCCTTCTTCCAATAACGCGGTCTGCAACCTTCATCTCCGAAGTCAAATGTGCAGGCAGCTGAACAGCCGTCACCTCTGATGATATTTCCGTCGTCGCACTCCTCGGGTTCTTGCACAATGCCATCGCCGCAAAACTCCAGCTGGCAGAGGACATTGCACCCGTCGCCGTTAATGATATTCCCGTCGTCGCACTGCTCAGGTGCCTGAACAATGCCATCGCCGCAAAACTCCAGCTGGCAGAGGACGTTGCACCCGTCGCCGTTAATGATATTCCCATCGTCGCACTCCTCGGGTTCCTGCACAATGCCATCGCCGCATTCAGGCCCGCCCGCATAGACTAATCCCGCTGCCCCAATGAAAATAAAAATGAGCAGCACCATAAGTCTTGATATTGCATCCATTTTTTTCCCCCTTTTTTTTATTGAGAATGTTACCGTTATCTCTCATGCATTCACTGAAAGAGTAGAAAAGTTATGTCAACCCCTCCACTGTATAATTATAGATGGCTCATGTATTTCATCACCCCCTCCAACAAGATGAGCCGATAAATTACGAAATAGGTGCAGATACTCGGTATGCTTAATTTCTATCATGATACCTTTATGCTTTCAAAGGCTTTGGCGATAAAGTCGACTGACAAAGCACTAATAAATCACTTCGGGCTGGAGCCCGCGCTTTATTGTCACGGCAATCGTCAAAATGCCTCCGTTCAGCCAGCTGCCGCTGAGATCGTGCCATGCGTCCCCAAAGTTAAAAGCCGTGTTATTTCTGGCTGTTATTAATAATGTACGGCACTCTGTGCAAAAATGCTATCAACCATTAGTTTCAATTAAACAAAATATTAAGTATTAAACCCTTGACGGACGATACTCCATAAGTCCGACATAAAGTGGTCATTGACATCATGTGGCTGCTGTGTAAGCATGTAATCATGTGGGAATATTCCGACAAGGTAAAAGATGCCTTTCTCCATCCCCGGAACGTCGGAGAAATCAAGGACGCAGATGCCGTCGGGGAGGTCGGGAGCATCGTGTGTGGCGACGCCCTCAAACTGTATCTGAAGATCGATAAAGACACCGGCAGAATCCTTGATGCCAAATTCCAGACCTTTGGCTGTGCGAGTGCCATCGCCAGCTCTTCTGCGCTCACGGAACTGGTGAAGGGAAAAACCCTTGATGAGGCCCTGACCGTCACCAATCAGGATATTGCAAATATTCTCGGCGGCCTTCCTGACCAGAAGATGCACTGTTCCGTGATGGGCAGGGAAGCACTCGAGGCCGCAATTGCCGATTATCGTGGCAAACCTGTTCAAAAAAAGGAAGAAGGACGGGTCATCTGCAAATGTTTTGATGTTACTGACGACAAAATACGCAGGGTCGCATGGGAGAATCATCTCACCACGGTTGAAGATGTCTCAAATTTCACGAAAGCGGGCGGAGGTTGTGGAGAATGCAAGTCAGAGATTGAGAATATCCTCGCGGAGCTCTGGTCTGTTAAAGAAGCACCCGCACCTTCCCTGCCAAGAAAACTCACGAACCTTCAGAAGATAGCCCTCATTCAGGAGATAATCGAGACCGATATCAGACCCCTGCTGCAGGCGGACAATGGTGACATGGAGCTGATTGATATCGACAGCAACAGGGTGCTGGTTTCTCTCAGGGGTATGTGCAGCGGATGTACCGCATCTCATGTTACGCTGAAAGGCGTAGAGAAAAAATTACGGGAGCTTGTTCATGAAGATATCACGGTCGAGGAGGTCCGATGAGCGCGATTTACCTTGATAACAATGCGACGACACGGATTGCGCCTGAAGTTACTGAAGCGATGATGCCGTTTCTTACCGAACGGTATGGCAATCCTTCGAGCATGCACACGTTCGGGGGACAAATTCACAGGGATATTGAGGCGGCGCGCGAACACGTCGCCGCGCTTATCAATGCCGAGCCTGATGAGATACTCTTCACCAGCTGCGGCACGGAAAGTGATAACGCTGCGATCATGAGCGCTGTCGAGACGGCGCATCACAAGAAGCATATTATAACGACGCGCGTGGAACATCCCGCTGTACTCAATTTCTGCCATCACCTCGGCAGAAAGGGGTTCAGGGTGTCCTATCTCCCGGTAAACAACTCCGGCAATCTTAACCTCACTGACCTCACCGACACGATCGATGATGGTACGGTTCTCGTATCCGTTATGTTTGCAAACAACGAGACAGGCGTCATCTTTCCGGTTGAAACGATTTCAAACATGACAAAAGAGAGGGGCGTTCTTTTTCATACCGATGCTGTTCAGGCTGCGGGCAAGATAGCTATCGATGTCAAACAGATCCCGGTTGACATGCTCAGCATATCCGGGCACAAACTTCATGCGCCAAAAGGGGTGGGCGCACTGTACGTCAGGAGAGGGTGCCGCTTCCTGCCGTATATCATCGGCGGACATCAGGAACAGGGAAGAAGGGCCGGCACCGAAAACGTGGCTTCGATCATCGGTTTGGGCAGGGCTGCGCAGCTTGTCAGAGAACAGCAGCATGAAGAGTCCTTATATCTCAGCACCCTGAGAGACAGTCTGGAGCACGGACTTCTCACGTCCTGTCCTGACGCGAGGGTGAACGGTGATGTTGCCTTTAGGCTGCCGAATACTCTGAATATCAGCTTTGCGTATGTTGAAGGAGAGGCGATCCTGCTCAGGCTGAACGAATACGGCATCTGTGCGTCCTCCGGGTCTGCCTGCACGTCGGGGTCCCTTGAGCCGTCGCACGTTCTGAGGGCAATGGGCGTGCCCTACACCGCTGTGCACGGTTCCATACGGTTCTCCTTAAGCCGCTATAATACGGAAAAGGACATTCGTACCGTGCTGGACGTGATGCCGGGTATCATCAGGGAACTGAGGGAGCTTTCTCCGTTCGGGAGGAGTGACGCACCCTGTAACCGTGACTATACAAGCGAATAGACCTGATTCTTGCCCGCCCTCTTGGACACATAGAGCGCCGTGTCGATGCGATTGATCAGCGCGTCCACGTCCGTTTCCCCGCCGGTGTAATACGTCACGCCGATGCTCATGGTCGTCCCGATACTCTGACCTTCATACACTTCATATCTCATTTCCTGCACAGTTTCCCGTATCCTCTCGGCGAGGTCGTGAGCGCCCTTGAGCGAGGTCTGAGGCAGGACGACAAGGAATTCATCACCGCCGTACCTGCCGACAATGTCGGATGTCCTGAGCGACTTTTTCAGAATCCCCGCGACCAGTTTGAGCACTTCATCTCCCACTTTGTGCCCGTGCGTGTCGTTTATCTCCTTGAAGTAATCAAGGTCGCAGAACATCAGGGCAAGGTCCACCTTATATCTCCTTACCCGCTCAATCTCGTGACGCAGGCGGTCATAGAGCATTCTCCGGTTTAAGAGACCCGTGAGAGCATCCACGGAAGAAAGCATTTCAAGTTCCTGGATGAAAAGCTGTCTCTGTTCGTCCGCTCTCTTTCTGTCGGTGATGTTTCTCACATATTCGATCACGTGGGAGACCTCATGCTGCTCGTCGATGATGGGATACGTATAGATCTCGATCCATTCTTCCGCCCCGTGCCGTGTCGGCACCTTCTTCTCCTTTGAGCAAGGGTCGCCGATCCTGAACGTTTTGGCGACAATGCACTCGTCACACACCGCGCTGCGGTTCCTTGTGATTTCATAGCATTTCCTGTCGATCAGATCCTCAAGCACGACATTCTTCAGGGCAGAATATGCCCGGTTGGCCCTGACTATCGTGTAGTTACGGTCAAGAATGACGAAAGGGTCCCGGATACTATGGAATATCGTATCAAGAAACCGTGCCGACTGTTCGATCGTCTCCTTATCCTTCTTTTCTTCCGAGACATCATCGGCAATGGAGATATTGACAGTGTTTTTGTCATCATCTGCTTTCCCCAATTTTCCAAAAAATGCCGCCAGCAAAATGCCCATGCCGACAAACGCCAGGGAAAGAGCCACTCTTGAATACAGCTCATGCGGAGAAGTGTCATGGAAAAGCATAGAGACAAACGTCGTTCCCGAGGGTGAAGCGGCATAACCGAGAATTGCGTCAAGCAGCCAGATAACAATACCGCCAGTAATGGACAGGCCCAGTATCTTGTGCTCCGGCTTCAGTTTCACACTCACATTTTACTCGAACCGCCCCTGATTTGGTACTTTTTTTACATGAACCTCCTTCCGCGATTAACCCTCGGAAGTTACTGAGGCGAGGGCTGCGCGGCTTCAATCCGTGTGTTCTGCGCATCGTTACGGTCCCGACTCCCGCCTGAAGGTTCAACCTCCATCTCATCATATTCCGGCACCACGATACCCCTTCGCACCATGATATTGTAAATGAGACTGGAGCGATTCACGACATATCGGGATGTTCCGAGCGGATTGAATTTTCTGGGATTCGGCAGTACAGCGGCAAGCCTGGCAGCTTCCTCGGGTCCCAGAGCAGAGGCTGACTTGCCATAATAGCTGCGCGCCGCAGCTTCGACCCCGAATATCCCCCTGTCACCCCACTCTGCCACATTGAGATAGATCTCGAGGATCCGTTTCTTGCCCAGCGCCCTTTCCATTCTCCAGGTGATAATTGCCTCCCTGAGCTTTCTCACCGGGTTCTTGGATGGCGAAAGATAGAGATTCTTTGCCAGCTGCTGGCTGATGGTGCTGCCTCCGAGCTTGAATTTCTTGGCTTTGATATCCTTTTCAATCGCTTTCTGCATCGCCTCATAGTCAAAGCCTTCGTGCTGCCAGAACTTGTCGTCCTCTCCGATGAGCACTGCCTTGACGAGATACGGTGATATGGCCCGGTACGGGAGCCAGGTCTGTTGTACCCGGTATTTCTTCCCCTCCCGCGCCCATTCTTCCTCCCGGTATTCCATGAAGGCGGTCTTCCCGGGGTTTTCTTTCTTGAGTTTCGCTACATCAGGGGAGATGAAATGAAAACCGACAAATACAACGCTGCTCAGAAAAGCGAGGAATACGAGCCGCCTGAACACGCATGGCTTCTTCATCATGATACGCTACACGCCAAGATCAAAGCAGAGACGAATCATCAAATGAAATCCCGTCATCCATACCGATCGATTGCTGTTTCCTCAGATCATCTATCCTTTTCAAAGGTTTTTCCAGCATGTTAGACCGTGTGGTGACGAGATTATCGTACTCTTTCCTGGCTGCCTCTATGCGATCACCCATGGCTTTGAACTTCTCCTTGTACGCAGCCCATTGCTTCGAAAATTCCGCGAGCAGCTTCAGTATCTCGGAAGCTGTTTTTTCCAGGTTGAAATTTTCAATCGCCTGCCTGATGACCGCCAGCACTGCATAGAGCGTGAACGGAGAACAGAGGATGACCTTCTGCTTCAATGCCTCATCCATAATCGTAGCGTCCGACTCATTAATAAAACTGTACACCTGCTCATTCGCGATAAAAATGAGCACATAGTCCACCGTATTATCAGCAGGGTTGATATAGTCGCGGCTTGTGACCTGTTTGATCATGACTTTTGTATTTCTTATGAGTTCGTCCCTGAACCTGCGTTTATCATGCTCGGTATGGGCCTCAAGATAGTGCTGATAATTTTCAAGCGGGAATTTGACATCCATGTTTATTTTTAGACTGTTCGGCAGGAGAAAGGTGAAATCAGGTCTGTTGGACGAACTGTCGAGGGTCTTCTGCTTGATGTAGTTTATCCCTTCTGCCATACCGACCAATCTGATGATGTCCTCTGCCATGCGTTCGCCCCACTCACCCCGCTTTTTGGAGCTTGCAAGTGCCTGCCTCAGGTGCTCGGTCGTGTTATTCAGCTTAACGGTAATGTCCTCATGTTTCTTAAGAAGTGTGGAAACCTCGGTCAACCTGTTGCCGCTCTTCTCTCCGACCTCCTCTATTCTCTTCCCGATGTCCGTGAGGGTCTTTGATATGGTATCAATGCTCTGGTCGATCAGCTCTTTTTTCCCCTCAAGCTCTTTTCTCCCCTCGACCGACTGCTCCTTCAGCTTCCCTTCTGCCAGCTTGATAAACTCGGATGAGTTCTTGGAAAGGGCCTCCAGGGACAAGGCCTTGAATGTATCCGACAGTTTTCCTTCCATTGCATCAAGAAGGTCCCTCTGCTCCCGCAGATTCCTTTGTGATTCATCGAGTCGCGTCAGCGCTTCCGTTTTACCCTGACGTGCGGCATCCAGTTCGTCTCGCAGCTTGACGAGTTCAACTTCCTGGGCCTGAAGCTGTTTCCCCCGTTCTTCGGCAACCGCATCGGATGATTTTGCCCGGAAACTTGAGAGCAGCCAGCCGATCATGGCCCCGAAAAGAACTCCTGCAGCCAGATACAGCACCGTCGCTGTCATTCATTCACCAGTTCGGTACGGACAAGGGCGAGTAGTGCCGAGTGGGGCACGATAAGATATTCTTTTGTTTCAAACTCGATCTCGACCGCGTGCTCTTTGAGAAAAATGGCGTAGTCTCCTTCAGATGCCTGGAGCGGAATATACTTCAGGTCCTGCTTCCTCGTCGTCCATGCTTCGTCCCCGATGTTCGGGTCATGCACCGGATAGCCGGGACCGACCTTCACCACATAGCCGCCATAGACCTTTTCCTTCTCCTTGACTGTCGGCGGAAGATAAAGACCCGCTGTGGTACGGTCGATCTTGTCGTCAAGATCAACGAGCACGCGGTCTCCGACAATGATGATGTTCTTTTTCGTTTTCACGGGATCTTACGCATTCAGGATCTCAGTGCCGATACCCTCTTTGGTGAAAATTTCCAGCAGGAGGCAGTGGGGGATCCGTCCATCCACAATATGCGTTTTGCTCACGCCTTCATCAAGGGCGCGTATGCATGCCTGGACCTTGGGAAGCATGCCGCCGCTTATCGTCCCGTCTTTCACCAGTCTTGATATCCGGCTCTTTTTCAGCGTGGATATCACCGTCCCCTTCTTGTCGAGAAGCCCGGCAACGTCGGTCAGCAGAATAAGCTTCTCCGCCCTGAGCGAAGAGGCGACGGCAGATGCAACATAATCCGCGTTGATGTTCAGTGTTTCCCCCTGCGGTCCAACGCCGATGGGAGAAATCACCGGAATGAACCCGCTCTTCTCAAGACCGTCAAGAATCGAGGGATCTATGGCCGTCACCTCGCCGACAAGCCCCAAGTCCACGATCTCGCTCACTCCGGTCTCCGGGGTCACGTTCTTTATGATCTTCTTATGGGCCCTAATCAGACCGCCGTCTTTACCGCTCAGGCCTACGGCCTTGCCTCCGTGCTTGTTGATCAGAGAAACGATCTCCTTGTTCACAAGGCCGCCCAGCACCATCTCAACGATGTCCATGGTCTCCTGGTCAGTAACCCGCTGACCGTAAACAAATTCGGGTTTTTTGCCCATCTTCTCCATGGTTGCGGATATTTTGGGGCCGCCCCCGTGAACGATCACGGTCCTGATGCCGATGAAATTAAGCATGGCGATGTCCTGGGAAAAAGACTCCTTGAGCTCACTCTTTGTCTGTGCCGCACCACCGTATTTAATAACCAGGGTCTTGCCATAGAAATTCCTGATGTAAGGCAGCGCATCGATCAGGACTTCTGCCTTCCGTATGATCTCCTTCATCACTTATTTCCTTTCTTGTCAAAACAGGGAATACAGAGCATCATGCCGTCTCTGGTGCGTGCTTTCGGTTCTGCCACCTTTTCATTGCATAGAGCGCACCTGGTACTCTGATAGATCTCGGCCTCGGGAGGAAGAGCACTTTTCCCCTTTGTTACGGCGAACAGCTCTTCGTCTTCCGCATCAAGGATCTGTCTGATTTTTGCGGCCTTCCGTGAATGCACAAAATCGAGGACTTTTTTTGACCTGTCCCCTTTGGCATACGCATCCCAGAGCCTCTTCTCTTCTTTGGTCTCTTCAGGCCGCTCCCATATGACCGAAATCCTTATGCTCTTGCCTGAAGGCCTTCTGATGAACGTATAGACCTGTTTGCCATGATCCCTGAAGATGAGATTGCCTTTTCCGAAGGTGCAGCCGGTCATGACCTGAACAGCGTCAACCGCACAGGAGTTGTTCTCAACAATCGCAACGAGTTCCTCATCCTCAGCCCGTCTCCTGAACTCCTTAAGCGCCCGCAGGGAAACCCGGTAGCCCAAGGCAAGACCTGGGCACGAGTGTCCGTGGAATTCAACAACATCGTCATACCGTTTCATAGGGGAATTGTACACAAAAAAGAGGTCTTTTTGACAGGCTCCTGCGTCTAGATTCCAACGTCGGCTCTGAGAACGAGGGCGGGATACCCTTCCTGTCCAAGCTTCTCCGCAGTCTCCATTGCAGTATTCAGCTGATCGAAGTTGCCTATTCTCACGCGGTAAAAGGTTTTCCCGTTGACAAGCGTTTCCTGGATATACGCATTTGCGTAGGTAGGCCTGAGGGCAACACTGAGCCGCACGGCGTTTATATTTTCCGTGAAAGACCCTACCTGTATAGCAAAAGGGCCTCTCTTGTCGGGCGATTGCACCTTCACGGTCTTGATATAAGAA
>Ga0102851_10002588_pt1 | contig 10946 bp, 7 predicted proteins | sample Mud3Dept3metaG_FD_79558 | JGI IMG/M metagenome (GOLD analysis project Ga0102851, IMG submission 79558) | Freshwater wetland microbial communities from Ohio, USA, analyzing the effect of biotic and abiotic controls - Mud 3 Core 4 Depth 3... | ecosystem: Environmental > Aquatic > Freshwater >...
GCCGGCATATTTTGATAATTCCAGGATCTTTGATGGTTGTTCATCCACGAATACTCCGATTCTCTTTATTCCTTCAGGAACATTTGAAAAAAGTGTTTTATCCGGAGTCCTTCCCACATATCGTTTTGAATCCTGATAAAATATGAATCCGGTAAAATCAGCTCCGCTTTCTGATATCGCCTTTACATTTAATGGATCGTTTAATCCGCAGACTTTTACTTTTATCATCTCTTGCGTTTCACTTTATCATTTCTACAAAATCAGAAAAAGCAATTACAGGATCGGACTTACTCAAAAAATATTCACCAATGAGAAATCCGTTATATCCTGCATGTTTAAGATCAATAACCGTTTGCGGATCAGATATTCCGCTCTCCGATATTTTAGTAAATTCTTCCGGTATTTTATCTGCCAGACTGTATGATAAACTGACGCTTGTCGTTAATGTACCAAGATCACGGTTATTTACTCCTATGATGTTCACGTGCTCATTTACATTTTCCAGCTCGGCAACTGAATGAATCTCAAGTAATACCTCCATATTCAGGGAACGGGAAAGAGAGGCAAGCTTCAGGATCTGTGCCTTATCCAGTACAGCAGCAATAAGCAATATGGCATCGGCTCCAGCAGCTTTTGATTCCAGAACCTGAATTTCATTAATAATAAAATCCTTTCGAAGTACCGGAATATGGTTATGATCCCTTGCTTTTAGAATGTCGGCACAGCTACCGCCAAAAAATCGGTAATCCGTCAGTATGGAGAGACCTGATGCTCCTGCGCCTGAATAACCTTTTGTAACAAATTCCACATCATTGAGCGAATATAACAAGCCTCCTGAAGGGGATTTCCTCTTGAATTCTGCTATAATACCCGATCTGGCATGATCTGTTAAAAAATCAGAGAGAGAGAATGTTTCCCTTGGGAAGAGTCTGCTTTTTTCAAGATCACGATATGACCTCTGTTCCTTAAGAAGTGCAACTTCTTTCCTCTTATTCAAAATTATTTCTTCCAGAATATTCATAACTGCATTTCAATTAATCCGGCTAATGCTTTAAGTGCTTTACCTCCAAAAAGTGAGTCTTCGGCAATTTCCCTGCATTCATCGTGCGATTTTGAAGGGAAGAAACATTTTACGGCAATCTGGGTATTGGCCGTCACAACATTATTCTCTGCTTTTGTCCCCTTTCCTTTCAGAATGTTTATAAAGATCTCCGCAGCTTCATCAACTGTCTTCCCGCCGTTAAGATCAGATGGAATGGTTCTTTCATAATTTAAACTTTCGGGTGAAATGATCTGGTCTGTGCCATTGAAAATATACTTGAATTCTGATGTCAGAGATATTTCATCATAACCGTCCAGACTGTGTACAACTGAATAGTTTGAAGCGGAATTCTGAAATAAATAGTTATAAAGACGGGCCAGTTCAAGGCTGTAAACTCCTATTAACTGGTTCTCCGGAAAGGATGGATTAACCATTGGACCAAGCATATTGAAAAATGTCTTGACCTTCAGGGCCCTGCGAATCGGAACAACAGTTTTCATTGCCGGGTTGAACAAAGGGGCATGCAAAAAGCAAACGCCTGTTTTATCTATTTCTCTTTTTAATTTATCATTGTTATTAGAAAATTTGTAACCAAAATGCTCCATTATATTGGAAGAACCGCAAGCTGAAGTAACACCATAATTTCCGTGTTTTGCTACTTTAATTCCGGCACCTGCAAGAACAAATGCTGAAAGTGTTGAAATATTGAAAGTATCTTTACTATCTCCGCCGGTGCCGCACACATCAATGGTTTTAAATTCCGACAGGTCAACCTTTATGCACTGATTAAGCAGAGCATCGCGGAAGCCCGATAATTCCTCAACAGTTATGGATCTCATAAGATAAACAGTAATAAATGCTGCAATCTCTGAATCTGAATACTTATTTGTTGCTATGTTGGTTAGTACCTCTTCTGCTTCCTGCCGGGTCAGGGTTTTCTGTTCAAAAAGGTGATTAAGTATTTTTCTCATTGTTTATAATTATTTAGTATTCAATATCTAAACTCTGCATTACATACTCTTTTTATGATTCTATTTCTCAATCCAGTTTCTTATTATTTCCAGACCATGTTCTGTAAGAACTGACTCGGGGTGAAACTGAAGTCCCTTTACATCATATTTTTTGTGACTTATACCCATTATGATATCATTTTCATCCTCACAGGTGATATTGAAACAGTCCGGCAGGTTTTTCCGGGATACCACCCAGGAGTGATACCGGCCGGCCATAATTATGGCAGGAATATTCTTAAATAACGGATCCCCTGGTGCTTTTATCCTCACTGGTGAAGAAATTCCATGATAAACAGTGCTGAGATTCAGCAGTTTACCTTCAAATGCTTCACAGATGGCCTGATGTCCGAGACAAATTCCAAGGATGCTTCTGGAAGATGCGTAACGCCGTATGACATCAAGACATATGCCGGCTTCCACGGGAATACCAGGCCCCGGAGAGATCAGTATATTATCAAATTTATCAACCTCATCAAGACTTATTTCATCATTCCTGAATACCGAAGGACAAACACCTGTCAGCTTTTCAAGGTAATGTACCAGGTTGTAAGTGAATGAATCATAATTGTCAATTACCAGTATTTTTTTCATTTATAAATAATTTAATTTCCCCCGGGCAATTGTTTTGAAGTAAAAGTTATGTTACAATGTTTATCTGAATAGAATGCTTTTATCGTTCCTGATTCATTTAATCTTTTCAGCCATTTCTACGGCTTTTTTAAGGGCGCCAAGCTTATTATTGACTTCCTGCAGCTCATCATCCTCATTTGAACCGGCTACGATTCCAGCACCTGCCTGGTAGTAGAGGACGTTTCCCTTGCTGAGAAAGGTCCTTATCATAATAGCGTGATTAAAAGATCCTCTGAAATCCAGTATGCCAATAGCTCCGCCATAATAGCCACGCCTTTGATTCTCATATTTATCTATGAGCTTCATAGCCATATGTTTGGGAGCACCGGAAAGTGTTCCTGCCGGGAATGTGGCGGTTATCATTTCCGGGAATGAAGTTCCTTCTTTAAGTTCTCCGGAAACTGATGAGACCAGGTGAATGACGTGAGAATAAAACTGCACTTCCCTTAACCTTTCAACTGATATATTTTTTGCAAAGCGGCTGATATCGTTGCGGGCAAGGTCAACCAGCATCACGTGCTCAGCATTTTCCTTCTGATCGTATGAAAGCCGCTCAGCAATCATCTTATCATTCTCGTCATTGCCAGTACGTTTAAAAGTACCGGCAATGGGATTTATAAATACTTTGTTTTTTTCTATCTTCAGATGTGCCTCCGGAGATGAACCGAAAATTTTATAATTCCCGAAGTCAAAATAAAACAGGTAGGGAGAAGGATTTATGGATCGCAGTGCCCTGTAAACATTAAAATCATCACCTTTAAAATGTCGTGAGAACTGTCGTGAAAGAACAACCTGAAAAACATCACCTCTGTGACAATGCTCCTTGCCTTTTCTCACCATTTCCCTGAACTGGTCATCAGAGATATTCTGCTTTTCATCGCCTGAAGCAGTGAATCCGTATATTGCAAAGTTCCTGTTTTTCAGAAGCGTCTCAATACTTTCAATATCATCCAGATCATCATCAATCTGGTTTTCTATGATTTGCAGCACATTCTGAAAATGATTGATGGCAATTATATACTTATATAAATTGTACCTCACTTCAGGTATTTTGTATTCATTCCTGTTTTCAGTTTTGAACTTTATTTTCTCGAAATGTTCCACTGCATCATAAGAAATGTATCCAAACAATCCGTTTACCGGTATGTCTTCAGGTGTATCGGATTGGCTGAATGAGTCGATAAAAGAAGAGAACCGGTCGGTGAAAGTATTTCTGTCAGTCACTTCCGTAAGGATTTTTGATCCGTCAGGATAGGATTCTGTTATGATTCCTTTATCAACCTCAAAATGAGCCAGAGGTTTCAGACATATGAAAGAATAACTGTTTTCATTGCCGTGATAATCTGAACTTTCCAGGAGGAGGGAATCAGGATAGACATCCCGTAATCTGAGATAAATGCTTACTGGCGTAATTGTGTCAGCCAGTAATTGTCTGGATTTTGTCGTGATAATAAATTTCTTCATTTTATTATTTCGTTAAGCAGTTATCGTTTTGTCCTTTGCAGGTATAAATAAAAACAGAACGGCCTGTCGTGAGTACGACAGGCCGCTGTATAATATCTTTAAGATGTATAATCCGGTAGCCCCCTCACCCCGATCTGAGAGATCTGTTAAGCCACCAGCACCAACTTGTACTAATTAACTTCATTTGTCAATTCAATCGTTGTTGCAAAGGTAAATTTTGTTTTCTAAAAAACAAATATATTGAAATATCCTGAATTTATCAGACTTTTCCTTCAGTACATTCGGTAAACAGGACTGTTTTCACTAATGGTTTGTGACCTGCCAATGGTCAGTTCCCCTGTGGAAAAGATCCTGTGCCTTATCAGCAAAGGCAGATATCTTTACCTTTTTCAACACGCAAGGTTTCATAATGTAGCTTTTCATGGGTTACGGAAGTCATGTTGAAGATGAGCTTCAAGGTGCAAATGGAATGGAAAATGTACAGAATAATTTGGTCATTGACTGAATTTAGCTTAATTTGGTCAATCAATTGACGATATTATGCAAATTATTGAGAGGGAAATAACAAATCTGATTACAGGAAAAATAAAACCGGGTAAAGTAGTGGTGCTTAACGGAGCCAGAAGAGTCGGAAAAACTTTCCTCCTTAAAGAAATAGTCAAAAAGCTTACGAAGCCTTACCTGTTATTGAACGGAGAGGATTTCAATGTACAGGAAATTCTTTCAAAAAGATCTGCAGAGAATTACAATCAGCTGCTGGGCTCCAAAAAGATTCTTATTATTGATGAAGCTCAAAGGATCCCGCAAATCGGTCTCGTTTTGAAACTGATGGTTGACGAAATTACCGGTTTAAAAATTCTTGTTACAGGATCTTCAGCATTGGACCTGGGGAATGCAACCGGTGAACCACTTACCGGAAGAAAATTCATATTTACATTGTATCCGTTATCAGAAAGGGAATTTTCAGGAACGGAAACAATAATTGAAAGAGCAGACAGACTTAAAATGCGTCTTATTTTCGGAAATTACCCTGAACTGATACATCTGTCTGATTTTGATGAAAAAAGGGAATATCTGATTGAACTGATCAACTCTTACCTCCTGAAGGATATTCTCGCTTTTGAAAATATAAAGCACTCTTCAAAAATCTTTAACCTTCTGAGGCTTATCGCTTATCAGACAGGAAACCCGGTTTCCCTGAATGAACTGGGAACACAGCTCTCCCTGAGCAAGAATACTGTTGAAAAGTATCTTGACCTTCTCTCCAAAGTCTATATTCTTTACAGGGTTAATGGTTTCAGCCGGAATTTGAGTAAAGAGATAACCAAAAACTCAAAATGGTACTTCTCCGATAACGGTATCCGCAATGCCGTGATTGCTAATTTTAACCGTACTGATTTAAGGAATGACACAGGACAGCTCTGGGAGAATTATATTATTTCGGAGCGCTTGAAATATCAGCAATACAAAAAGAGGATTACCAATAATTTTTTCTGGCGGACATACGACCAGCAGGAGATTGACTGGGTTGAAGAAAGGGAAGGAAGCCTTTCTGGTTTTGAATTCAAATTGTTGTCTCTGAAAGCAAAACCTCCAACCGCCTGGACAAGGTCTTACCCGGATGCCAAATTTAAAATAATTACCCCGCAGAACTATTTTGAATGGCTTTCAGATTAGCGGTTAAAAAGCTATAAATCGTCAGTTTTATACTATCTCCAGCCCGCTGTATCCATGCCAGTTCCTGCTTAGAATTTCATCGATTATGCTGTAGTCTGGCTTTCAAAATTCTCATCAGGGACGGATTGTTTGCAAGGGGAAAAAGAATCCCAAAAGAATTATGAACAGAAACTGAAAGTTCCTTCTCATTACTTTTCAATTAGTATGATTAAAGGTATGCCACCAAGAACCCAAAGTTAAATTTATTTTAGCACCCTGGCAGGCATTGATGCAAGTAAAAAGGTCTTATAATATTTCTTTTAAATAAACCAGTGTATCAGACCAGTCTCCATATAGCTTTTGCTGGTGGGCATAATATCATAATATGCAAAATAATAATCCAGTGAGTTAAGTTTTCACTATTTATTATTTTGAAAAAGCGGCATCTCCTATTGTGGAATAAATATGTCTCGCTGCTAACTACTGTCTGAATAGTAGGAAGGAAATGCCTCTGAGAACAAATGTCGGAAGTATTTTGATTCTAAACGAATGATTTTTTATTTACTGCCGAACTTAATATCGTTAGTAACCAGTACAATCGTAGAGTCTTTAACAATTTAGTATTTTACAATTTTCCATGTAGATATCTGTTTATCATACATTAATCTGACAAAATAGATTCCATTCCCTAAACAAGAAACATCAACAGAACTTTCGTTTTCTGCAATTTCCTTTTGCAATAAACATTCCCCCGAAATATCAAAAACCTGCAACTCTCCTGTCTTTACAGATAAATTTATATGCAATACATCTTGAACAGGAATGGGATATAGGTTTAAATGATTTTCATTCGTTATTGTTGTAATTTCTGTAGTTACATCAGATAATTTTGAAACTCCTTCCGGAGTTGCAAACCATTTATTACCCTGAGCGTCAATGGCAAGTCTACTAACTTCATTACCTTTAGGACCACAATGCGGCTTCGCTGGATAGTTAGTCCACGTAGTGCCATCAAATTTTGTAAGTTCTTTCCAAAGCTTTGAAAACCATTTATTATCCTGTGAATCTATGCCAATTCAGCAAATTGAATTACCTGGAAGGCCATCTGCGGTGGTATAAGTTGTCCAAGTCTGTGATTTAGAATAGTTTATACACTAAAACTGACAAACCACCAATAGAATAATAGATTTTTTCATATGACTCGGTTTTGATTAAATAAAGTATTAAATAAAACCAGGAAAAAATATTATACAGAATATATGTGGATTAGAAGAATATCCACTCACAACAAGGTTTGTCAAACCTATTCTTATACAAAGTTACACCAGCAAAAGGTCGAAGTCGAGTTTATTTTAAAAAGTCCCCGGAGCTAATCCGAGGGTTTTAATAAATTGCGGTTATCAGAGCACTAATGATATTATCGACCTGTTGTGAATGTAACTTCATTGCCATATGCAACGTCGTCATTATTCCATGTCCACACTGCAACGAAGGCCTTGGCATAATAAAGTGTGTTTGGAGTCAGATTTTCAAGATTGAGTGTAAATTCCCCTCCTGAATCAGCAATTCCCTGCAAAACATAAGGATCCTCCTTATACGCTACTGGATCAGATTCTGAGCTATAGCAGACACCTGCTGTAATTATCAGGTCGCCATCAAGGTTTATCACATACCCTCCTGCTTTTGCTGAAGTTCTGGTTATGTCAGTGATAGAATCAGTCGTTACAGTTGTGGTTGTTGGCTCCCATGGACCAGGATTGGATTCCTCCTTATCAGGAGGTGTCACAGGTAGTTCCTCCCTTGGGTAGTAAGGTTCCTCCACACAATAAGAAAGTCCTATTAATACCAATAGCATTAATAGAACAAAACATAATTTATTTTTCATAACAGTAAGCTTTAAATTCAAGTGAATGATATTTTCACATTAAAATTAAACCAAAGGCTTAAGATGAGCTTTACTGTCAGTCTCTAATAGTTTGCTGTAAATCTCAGATGTGATTTTTACAGGTTGTGGAGGATTAAAAACAGGTAATTATTCAGGTGACAGAGGTGAGTTGTTAATTCTGGTTCAATTTTTGACAGTTCATAGTACAAATGAAAAAAGAGGTCATTTCCGACCTCTTTTTTCGAACCTGCTAAGGTACAATGCCTTTATTTTAATTTGATGTAAATCTTATTATCCTGTGGCGGCAGGTCTGTCCAGAGACTATTCAAAAAAGGCAAAGCTGTAGGAACACTTTGTCCAAGTACCTCTATTTTTTCTCTTTCTACAGAATTCAACCTTTCATCCCCTGCAAAATAAGCTTTATATGCTTTTGTGAAAAAGGGAACAGCAGTCGGGTATTGTTCCGCGGGAATTCCATACACCTGTTGTAAGTAGGAGCCATAATACTCAAAAAAGCTATTTATCCGGCTGGTAAAGGTAACATAGGAATATTTCAGGAAATTCATATTTCCTGGCCATCCGGATTTAACATAAGTTACCCTCCTTGTATCAATATTGATAAAATTGTCATCCAGTGTCATTATCCTGCGAGGGTATGGTGGTGTTACCAGAGAGCCGGTCTGAATATCAGTCAGAGTCTTTCCTTCATTCGTTAAATCGACAATATCGTTTGCATGATAGTGTCCTGTAAATATTAATCTGATTCCTGCATTCATCAGTGCAGTAGCATTATCTTTCGACTTTGAAATCAAAGGTTCCAGATTCTTCTGCCCGGAATAATGCTCAAGTATACCATAATGCATCATGGCCAGTACTGTGATGTTGTTTTCATTTGCTTCAATCATCTTTTCCTGTATCCAGGCCAGGGTGAGCGGATTGATTGCTCCCTTTGCGGGGGACACGGTACGGTTGACCCCGTCAATCCCTAAAATCCATAATCCCTTGTATGGCTGACAGATATAACTTAATGAAGCTGCATCTTTGTAAAGGGCTTCATTATATCCAAAACCACCATATATGGTTGTGAAATCTTCCTCTGATATACTTGGAATCTGTGAAAAAGGATCGGTCTTATAATTCTTGGCATCAGGATTGCTGATGTCATTGTTCCCGGGAACGACAAATACCCTGATACCCCTTTTCTCCAATTTTTGAAGAAAGCCTTTTACGGTTTTATGGCAAACCAGTTGACCTTCCATTGCAAGATCACCTGTTATAAGCAGAATATTGGGTTTTTCATCCATTAAATCAGAAACTACATTTCTGAAAATGGGATCACTCAATTCAAAAATCTTGCGATCGTGCGACACCATAGCCTGCCAGGCCGGATTATTTTCCGGATCATCAGGCGCTATTGACGGATCCATATAATGGATGTCTGAAACTACAGCAATCTTAATTTGCGGACAAAACGGATTGTACGGGCTGGAATGGTCTGGTTCGTATTCCGGAGAATCAAACCACTGATCTTTTGCACAGGAAGCGCAAAGGAAGATCATGACTAAAAGAAAATACTCCAATTTTTTCATAATTATAGGCTTTAGTTTGAATTTTCTAAATATTCATACCAAAATTAAACCAGTGGTTTATAATGAATTTTGCTTACAGTCTCTAAAAGTTTGCTGTATATCTCAAATGTGCTATTTGCAGGTTGTGGTTACCTGAAAAAGATAGTTATTTCCGGAATTCGCTGGGGGGTTTCCCGAATTCATATGTAAACTCGCGACTGAAGTGTGAGATGTTTTTAAAACCAACTAGATAAGTTACTTCCGTAACATTGAGGTTGGTTGTTAAAAGTAATTCTTTGGCCTTGTACAACCTCAGCGATTTGAAATAATCAGCTACTGTTTTGTTACTCACAGATTTGAATTTCCTGTATAATTGAGCATGGCTGACTGATAGTTCTTTACAGAGTTGTGAGACTCCGAATTCATCATCTTTGAGATTGGTTTCCAGAGCCTGCCTCACTTTTATCATGAACTCATCCTCTTTTTTGATGTTAATATCTGAAGTCTCCGGAAATTTCTCCAGTGATCTATATCGTTCGTACAGTCTTTTTCTGAGTTCCACCAGGTTTTTCAGCTGGATATGCAGTTCTCTTTCATCGACAGGCTTGGCCAGGTAGGCATCAGCACCTCTTTCCAGTCCTGCCAGCCGTGAGTCAATATCTGCCTTTGCAGTCAACATCACAACGGGGATATGGCTGGTACGGATATCATTCTTTACCTTTTCCAGCATTTCAATCCCATCCATAACTGGCATCATTACATCGCTCAGGATGATATCCGGTATGATCTCCAGGGCCTTTTCAAGACCAATGCTTCCGTTTCCGGCTACTACTATCCTGTATTCGTATTTAAGGATAGCCTGCAGGTATTGCACTACATCCGAATTATCCTCTACGATCAGCAGCGAAGGTAGTTTAGCCTGACCTACTGTCCCAACTAAAAGTAACTCACCGGGAGATTGCCGTGGAGAAAAAGGTTCTCCGGAAGATCTGTCCTTTTCGAACTGATCATCTGTGACTAAGACCAAATCTGCTACTTCCAGGATATCGAACAACGGGGCATTGCGGGTAACAGGAAGTATAACCATAAATTCCGAACCCTCATCTTTAATGCTTTCCACAGAAATTGTCCCTTGCAGGAGTAGCACCATTTCTTTTGTCAGGGCCAGGCCAATACCTGTTCCTCCCGGAGATAACTGGTGCTCTATCCTGTAAAAACGGTCGAACAGATGCTCCAGATGTTCTCTTTCAATACCGATCCCTGTATCTTTGACCCGGATGGAGAACATTTTTCCATTATCCAAAACGCCTGTTGTAACTTCGACCCGACCTCCCTCAGGAGTATACTTCAGGGCATTGTAAACCAGGTTGGTTATAATGTGCATCAGTTTCTCGGGATCCAAATCCATTTCGAATGGTTCTCCCGCTGATGCAAATTTTAAATCTATTTTCCTTCTGAGTGCTTCCGAACTGAACTGTTCGACCAGGTAGGCCAGGTACTTGTTTACATCTCTTCTTACAAGGTTAACGGATACGGCACCTGCTTCAGCTTTCGCCAGGTTGAGCATCTGGTTCACCAGCCGAAGAAGGATGTTGCTGTTGGTTTTAATCTTCTGCAGACCGGTACCCATCCACTGTTCCGGCTGGGTCCTGATCAGATCGGCCATACCTTCTATTATTGTCAGAGGC
>Ga0102851_10002589_pt1 | contig 10943 bp, 9 predicted proteins | sample Mud3Dept3metaG_FD_79558 | JGI IMG/M metagenome (GOLD analysis project Ga0102851, IMG submission 79558) | Freshwater wetland microbial communities from Ohio, USA, analyzing the effect of biotic and abiotic controls - Mud 3 Core 4 Depth 3... | ecosystem: Environmental > Aquatic > Freshwater >...
CAGAGCCGGCTCTCGTAGATGCGGACGATCGGCTCCGCTTCCATCGCCCATTGCGAGAAGCTGCGCCGCCGCCGTGTCTGCATCGCCGATTCCCTCCGGCGCCCCGAGCAGGCAAGCGCCTCTTCGCCCCTTCAGGGTATGACGCTCGTGCTGCGCCGGCACCGGTCACGTGGGCCGGCAAGGCGTGAGCGCAGCGCCGTTGGCATCCCAACGGGAGTGGCTCGCCGTCGCGCAATCGCGTCGGGTTGCCGTGGTGCGCGGCAAGGGTCACGGCGAGGGCGCCGAGTGCTGCGGGGTGCTCGAAGGCATCGACCTGGCGCAGCCCACCGAGGCCGCGCCTGGCCAACTCGCCGAAGTAGAGCGCGGCCAGGGGCTCGGAGTCGAGCAGCGCGCGGCGCGCTTCGGGCGTCGCCCACGGGAGTAGTTCGCGGCGTGCGGCGGTGTCGGCTTCGGGACTTGTGCTCGGCATAGGTCCTGTGGTCGAATAGCAGCGCCCAAGGCAAGAGGGGCTGAGTGCTGCCCCACGCCGCGTCTCCTCCCGCTTTGGCAGGAGGCTCCGATGCGCGGGTTGCTCACTTTCGTTGGTCTGGTGTTCGCGCTGTCCGCAATCCCGGGTTGGGCCGTCACGATCGACTGGGTGCCGGTCGCGAACTCGAACAACGCACCCGACACCGCCACGAACTGCTTCGCGGCGAACTGCGGGTCTGTCGACCACGATTACTACATCTCGAAGTACGAGGTGACGAACGCCCAGTACGCGGAGTTCTTGAACGCGAAGGCGGACTCCGACCTGTTGGGCCTCTACAACGCGAGCATGGACTCGGACGCGACCTTCGGCGGCATCACGCGGAGCGGCGTCTCCGGCAGCTACACCTACACGGCGAAGGCCGGCTTCGAGAACAAGCCCGTGACCTACGTCTCGTTCTACGACTCGCTGCGCTTCTCGAACTGGTTGGACAACGGGCAGGGGCGCGGCGACACGGAGACGGGTGCATACACGCTCCTCGGCGGGACGGCCGCCCCGAGCAACGGCCCGACCGTCACGCGCAACGGCGGCGCCGACATCTTCCTCACCAGCGAGAACGAGTGGTACAAGGCGGCGTACTACGACGCGCTTTCGGCGACCTACCTCGACTACCCGGCGGGAACGAACAGCGTGACCGGCTGCGTGGTGCCGGGCTCGGACACCGGCAACTCGGCGAACTGCGGCAACGCAGTTGGCGCGCTCACGAACGTCGGCGCTTACGGTCTCTCGGACAGCCCCTACGGCACGTATGACCAGGGCGGGAACGTGTGGGAGTGGAACGAGGAAATTGTGTTCGGCTCGGCCCGGGAACTCCGGGGCGGGGAATGGTTCCTCGACGCCAGCTACCTCGCCGCGTCGACCCCGGACGGCGACGACCCCCCGGCGAGCGAGTTCGTCAACGTCGGTTTTCGTGTCGCGAGTCTCGTCCCCGAGCCCGGGACGGGTCTGCTCGGGATGACGGCCGTGTTGGTTCTCGCAGCGAGCCGGAGACGCCGCGCGAACTAGAGCAACCCATCGCCCCTCGCGGGATCCACGCAAGCGGCGGCCCGGCAAGCGGCAAGCACAGTGAACCGCCCCGGGTTCTCCGGAGGCAATGGCGACCGAAGCGAGCGGTTCGGGGAGAACGCGCTGCCGCCTCCCGGCCGGGAAGGCGCGCAAAACATGCGCATCGCGTGCCACGAAGGACCTCTCCGCAACACTTTCTCTACATAGGTGTCGTTCTGCGCTGGCCCGTGCGGGTGGGGACCGGGGCCCAGGCAGAACACAGGGAGGGCGGAGATCGGCGAAACCGCTGGCGACTCTTGGAGCGGCTTCGCTGCTGCGGGGGGAAATGTCGGCGCGCCGACGGTCGAATTACCGGCTCCCCATTATGATGTGTGCCGGATCACCGTGTAGCGCCGTTGTCTGAACGAGAGTGTGAGGGAGTGTCCAGCGTTCGTAGGCCGCGTTCCCGGTACTCGGAAAGGTGTCGGCCGCGGCAAAGAGGGCGCTGGAGTCTTTCGTTTCAAGGGCGCCCTCAAGGCCCGTTCAAGGGGAACAACATGTGGAGACTGACTTGCGTCGCAGCCAGCATCGTGTTGGCGACCGCTCCGACCGCGTCGCTCGCGACGTCGACCTTCGGATCCCTAGCCAACTTCGATGCGGTCAACGACACCGGCTATGAGGCGCACGGCTTCGAGATCGAACTCGAAGGCATCGACAAGAGTCAAATCAGCGATGTCTTCGGCCTGAACCGCAATTTCGGCACGCCGTCGCCCGGCGATGTCGAGCGCTACGGTCTTCCGACGGTGGGCGACCTGACCGACGGCACTGGAACGGTGATCGGTGCCAAGGTGACGTACATGGCCACCTATGCCGGCGGCGTCTGGAGCGCCGGGACGGCATCCGGGGTGTTCAACACGCCCGGTGAAAGCTGCTGGACCTTCGGCAACGTCGGCTATCCGAACGTGCCGTGCGACCACTTCGGCGTGAGCACGATCGGGTCGCCGACCCGGACCACCTACAGCTGGCTGGTCGATACGGGAACGCCAGGCGCGCTGACCGCCGCCCGCGTCGCAATCCCGCCGGTGGTCTTCGCGCCGCCGCCCGCGCCGGCGGCTCCCGTAGTCGCCGTGATCCAGGCGCAGCAGGTCGACCCGATCGTGCCGCAGAACAATGCCTTCTGGGTCAAGATCGTCCAGACCACGCTGGCCGAGAACGTGGACCTGAGCGAACTGATGGGTGGGCACAACCCCTTCGAGAACCCGGATGTCGCCGGACTCCACGACACGCCCGAGACCGAAATCGAATGGCAGGTGCTGCAGCCGGGTTTCGTCGACGAAGTCTCCAAGGCGGTCGATCTCAAGGGCGACCCGTCGATGGTCATCCGCTATGAGTTCTTCAAATACTTGGGTCGCTTCGACGGTGAAGGCCTGGTCGATCCAGACCCTTCGCAAATTCCCAGCGGCAATGTCTTGAACGAATGGGTCGGCGACTACGTCGGCGAGCAGATCGCGGGCTTCAACGCAGTCCAGGTCATCCCCGAGCCCGGCACGGCCCTGCTCGTGACGGCGGGCGTGCTGGCCCTCTCGGCGAGCCGGAGACGCTGCGCGCACTAGAGCATCCCTGCGCGCGCGTAACCCGCGAAGGTGTCGGCCGGCGGCGGCTCCGCTCGCGGTTCACCTCGACGAGGATGCATTGGGAACTTGCTTCGAGCGCGATGCCTCGAAGGGCGTTCGCGTCGAGAGCGGCTTTCCGTGGAACGAGAAGGCCCGCCCGGTCCGGCTCGCGGCCTGACACCCGGTTCCGGTTCGTCTCGCCGGAGGAGGCGCAGGGCATCTGTGCCGAATCCCGGCTCCTCGAAAGAGCCAGCGGCAGGGCGGCACGCAGGAACGAGTGCGCGCGCGCAAGGCGTTGTGCGGCTAACGTCGCGCAGCGGAAGCGACCGCGCGCGCTCCAGGAGATGAGCAGATGGGCGACATGCCGACCGCACGGTGGGCCCTTCCGATCCCGGCACTCGCGTGGCTCGCTGGGCTCGCGCTGCTGCTTTGGACAGGCGCGTCGCGCGCGGTCCTGCTCGGCGACGCCTCGAGCATCACGTCGCTGATGTGCGTGAGCGTCATTGAGCCAATCACTCCGATCGCCGCGCCCGTGGACTACAGCTGCGACCGCCTGTGGTTCGCCCCCGTGAACCAGTCCGGTCCGAGCCGAGCCTTCGCCTCGACCGGATTCGGCGATCCGCTGACGGTGTCGGTGCACACGGAGTGCACCGATGCCCCGCACGAGGTCAGCACGTCCGCTTCGAGCCGGATCAAGTCGCAGCTCGCCGTGGCGCAGTTCGCGACGCCCCCGCTGAACGTGAGTGTCGTGCCGGTATCGATGTCGACGGCGGGAAACGTGGCGGTTTCGCCGCTGGCGGGATTGCTGGCTGCGGGTGGCACCTACGTCAGCTCGACCGAGTCGACGATCTTCACGAGCGCCGACGTGTTCGCGCACACCATGCGCACCACCTCTCCCTCCGTGCTGGCCGACGACTATGACATCGTCCAGACGCTCGACCTGAGTCCCGACCACGTCTACTTCGTGAACGTCTACGCCGGCTGCAATTTCTCTTTGAAGGGCACATGGGCTTGCGACGGGCACGCGACCGCAAGCTTCCATCTCGACCAGGCCAAGTTCGACGAGCGGATGGGCGGGAACAGCTTCGAGCTGGCGCAGTACTTCGCGGTGCAGCAGAGCCCGAACCTCGTGCCCGAACCCGCTGCGGCGCTGCTCCGCCTGAGTGCGCTCGGCGCGCTGGCTGGATGCGCCCGCGCGCGGGCGGTATCGAGGTGGATGCGGGGCGCCGCGTAGCCTCCACGATGGTCGTCCGCACCTCCGAGACAGGCGGCGCGAGCGGAGTCAGACGCGTGGCGGCGGATCACGCCGATCGAGGATCCCCTGGCAATCGAGCGCGTGGTGGCCTGGGCGCAGAGGGACGGCCTCGCGTATCTCGCTGCGCAGCGCGGCCACTTCACGGTCACGGTCGACCGCTACGCGGCGGCGACGGCCGGACGGACTATGACGGCGGGCAGTCCATCTGGGATCCTTGCGCCGGTGGTGTCTGCCCGCTGGATGTGAGCGATCGAAATCAAGGCGGCGTCGCAGACCCAGACTCGTACTGCGTCGGCCATTCAACCCGCAGCACTGACGGTGCCCAAGAGCGGCCGAGGTCGCACGATCGCGATGACGACCGGGCTCGCCGACTGCCCGACCGATCTCTTCGCCGAGCGACGACGCCAACCGTTGTCGGGCGCCTGGCCCGAGGTGTCCGAGTGGGTTTTCGGCTCGGAAACAGGCGGCCCGTTGGAGGCGCGCAACATCGAGCGGACGTGGTTCCGCGTGCGGCGGCGAGTCCAAGCGCCCGGCGTGAGGCCCTTCAAGTTCCACGCGGCGCGTCATGCCTACGCGGGTCTGGCACTCGCATCCGGGAAGTCGATCCGCTGGATTGCAGACCAACTCGGCCACGCCTCGCCGATGCTGACGCTCAGGACGTACGCGCACGCGATGAAGGAAGAGGAGGCCGACCTGTCGCTTTCCAACTTCGGCAGCCGCGGACGGCCCTATACGGCCCCTGTCTTCGACGCGGCCCCTGAACACGAAAACGCCCCCGGTCCAAGTGACCGAGGGCGCTGTGAATTCCTGGAGCGCGAGACCGGATTTGAACCGGCGACCCTCACGTTGGCAACGTGATGCTCTACCACTGAGCTACTCGCGCGAGACGGTTGGGGATACGGGACGGCTGGGCGGCCGTCAAGGGGGCGCGGGCCGCGCGTTCGCGCCCGCTCGCTGCACCGGCAGCACGGGGTCAGGCGCCGCCGCCCGCTCGCTCAAACGCCCCGCGCCAGCATCCTCCTCACGGCGCGATCCGCGAACGTCATCACCGGGATCATCGTATGGGTCGAGGCGCTGCTCGGAAAGATCGAGGCGTCGACGACGTAGAGGCCGGGCACGCCGTGCACCTGGTGATCGAGATCGACGACGCTCGTGTTCGGGTCGGGACCCATGCGGCAGCTGCCCTGCACGTGCGCGGAGACGAAGTGCGTGACGCCCGTGCGGATCGGGAACGCGAGCGCGCGATCGAGATCGCCCTCGCCGCCCAGCGGCTCGAAGACCTCGCTGCCGAAGCGGACGCTGCGCGCGCCCGCCGCGAAAAAGGCCTGCGCGGCGGCGCGCAGACCGCGACGCAGGCGCGCGACCCACTCGTCGGTCATGCGGTACTCGATGCGCGCGGCGAAGCCGCGTTCGCCGCGGGTGAAGCGCATCGTCCCCGACGGCTCGTCGGGCACGAGCAGCAGCGCGAGCGCAGTTTCGCGCGCGTGTACCATCGTCTCCTTGTGGACGCGGCCAAAGCCACGGAGTCCCGCGGCGACTTGCGAGAGACCGCCCGAGATTGCCTCGAAGCGGAAACCGCCGAGTCCACGCTCGGGCGTGTGGTCGTCGAATTCCGAGCAGAACGCCGACTGCGGGATTCCGCGCCATGCGACGACTTCTTCCGGCATCCACGCCGCGACACTCATCTGCGGCTGGAGCGACACGTTGCGGGCGAGCGCGGGACGCTCGCGCGCGAAGCCGGAGGCGTCGAGGATCGCCGCGGAGTGCACCGCGCCCGCCGCGAGCACGACGCGTTCCGCCTGCACCTCGAACGGCAATCTCGCCGTGCGCGGACCGCGCGCAACGACCGAGCCGGTGGCGCGGAAGCCGCCGCCTTCCCCCGCGACGAGGCGTTCGATGCGGACGTCGGTGTAGATCGCCGCGCCCGCCTCGACGGCGCGCGGCAGGTAGTTGAGGTTCACACCTTTCTTGGCGTCGTAGGCGCAGCCGATCAGGCAATAGCCGCTGCCGATGCAGTTGCTGCGGTTGTTCTGGAAGGTGCCCGCCTTCCAGCCGAGCTTGCGCGCGCCCTCGAGCACGACGGCGTTGTTGCGGTTCACCTGGCTCGCGTCGATCGGGCGCACGCCGAGCATCTCGAAGACGCGCGCCTGCGCGTCGGCCAGCTCGCGCGCGTCGAGGTCGAGTCCGTAGCGGCGCCGCCAGTGTTCGTAGACGGGCTCGGGCGTCGGCTCGCAATCCGCCGTGTTGATCAGCGTCGAGCCGCCGAAGCACGAGCCCTGCAGCACGGTGATCATGCCGTCGCTGCTCTGCTGCTGGCCGCGCTCGCGGTAGAGCGCGGGCAGCATCTGGTCGTCGCGCTGGGTCATGTCGCTCGCCCGGAAGTAGCCGCCCTCTTCCACCACGACGGTCTCGACGCCCGCCATCGCGAGCCCGTGCGCGACGACCGCGCCGCCGGCGCCGGAACCGACGACCAGCGTGTGCGTGCGCAGCGCGACAGGCGCGCGCAGCTCGCCTCCCTCGACGATCAACCGCTGACCTGCTTGCGACCGATCCAGGGTCCGTCGTAGCCGAGCGCCGGCCAGACCGCGTCGATCGCGTAGAAGGTGAAGAAGCAGAGCTGTTTGAGACCGGCGTAGACATCGCGCAGCAGGCCGATGCGGCTGTGGCAGAGCGCATCGATGCTGGCGGCGCGTTCGTCCGGACCGAGTCGCGAGAAGCGCGCCACGCGACCGCAGACGAGCGGGCTGCCCCACTCGACGAACAGCAGCGCCGCGGAGAGTCCACGCCGAACGGCGACGCTCTCGTCGGCGAGGTAGGCGTCGATGCGCCGCGCCAGGTCCACGTCGCGCGCACCCAGTTCGAACGCGCCGCCGCGCGGGATGAAGGTATCTGCGACGACATCCAACAGCGCCCAGGCAGCGGGATCGAGGGCGCGCAGGTCCGCAGGCGCGCGCGCGACGTCGCCCTTCGCGCAGCCAACCGCAAGGCCGGGCGCCAGCGCGAGCGCACCCGCCGCGTAGAGCGACCGGCGCAGGAACACGCGGCGCGACGATTCCGGGATCGCCATCAGGGCGCGGATCCTAGCGGCGGGAATCCAGAGCTGAAGCCCGCCGCGAGTTCACAGCTTGCGGATCTTCTCGCGGTGATTCGCGACGCGCTTGGTGGCGTTGCGCGTGTCGAGCACGCGCTGCGCCTTCTCGACGACGCGCTCGTAGTCGACCGCCGCGTGGTCGGTGATGATGATCGTGAGATCCGCGTCCGCGAGCGCCTCGTCGGAGAGGTCCACGCTCTTCAGCACGTGGTGGCCGACGTGGAACTCGGGCACGTGCGGGTCGTGGTAGTCGACCTGCGCGCCCTTCTGGATCAGCAGCTCGCTGATCTCGATCGCCGGCGATTCGCGCATGTCGGAGACGTTGGCCTTGTAGGCGACGCCCAGTACGAGGATGCGCGAACCGTTCACCGCCAGGCGGTCTTCGTTCAGGATGTCGCCGAGCTTGCGCACCACGTGGAACGGCATCTGCGAGTTGATCTCGGTGGCCAGCTCGATGAAGCGCGCCGGGAAGTTCAGCGACTTCATCTTCCACGAGAGATAGGTCGGGTCGATCGGGATGCAGTGACCGCCGAGGCCCGGGCCGGGCAGGAACTTCATGAACCCGTAGGGCTTGGTGGCGGCGGCTTCGATCACCTCCCAGACGTCGAGGCCGAGGCGATCGCACATCATCGCCACCTCGTTCGCGAGGCCGATGTTGATGGCCCGGAAGGTGTTCTCGAGCAGCTTCACCATCTCGGCGGCCTGCGTGGACGACACCGCGATCACGGTGTCGAAGACCGGCTCGAACGCCTTTCCCGCGAGCTGGGTGCAGAGCGCCGTCTCGCCGCCGACCACCTTCGGCACGTTGCGCACCTTGAAGTTCTTGTTGGCCGGATCGATGCGCTCGGGCGCGAATGCCAGCGCGAAGTCCTCGCCCACGTGCAGACCCGACGCCTCGAGCAGCGGCAGGAAGAGTTCGTGTGTCGTGCCGGGGTAGGTGGTCGAGCCCAGGACCACGAGCTGACCCGCGCGCAGTCGCTTCCGGATCTCTTCGACCGCGGCGACCATGAACGAGAAGTCGGGGTCCTTGGTCTTGGTGAGCGGCGTCGGTACACAGACGTTGATGACATCGCAGCCGGCCAGTTCGTTGAAGTCGGTGGTGGCGTGCAGCTTGCCCGCGTCGCGCTGCTTCACGACTTCGCCCTGCGGAACGTCCTCGATGTACGAGCGACCTTCCGTGATTGCGCGAACCTTCTCGGCGTCGAGATCGAAGCCCGTCACGGCAAAGCCGGCCTTCGCGAACTCGACGGCGAGCGGCAGCCCGACATAGCCGAGTCCCACCACCCCGATCCGCGCCTGGCGGGCTTCGATGCGCGCGCCCAGTTCCTGCAACCTCGTCATCGGTTCTCCTCGGGCGCACGTCGGGCGCCTTCCTGCGCGAAGAAGCTCGCGAAATAGCCGTAGCCGGACCAGAGCGTGAGCGCCGTCGCGGCGACCAGGAACGCCAGGCCCACCGTATGTGCCGGCAACCCCCACTGAGGGCTCGGAAAAAGCAGCGCCCCGATGGCGATGTTCTGGAGCAGCGTCTTGACCTTCCCGGGCCAGGCGGCCGCCAGGATCTCACCGTGCGCGGAGGCGAAGCCGCGCAGCCCGGTGACGGCGATCTCGCGCCCGATGATCACCACGACCATCGGGGTACCCCATTCGGGGATGCGATGGCCCGCCAGCAGCACGACTAGCGCCGTCGCGACCAGCAACTTGTCGCACAGCGGGTCGAGCAACTTGCCGATCTTGGTCACCTGCTGGCCGCGGCGGGCGAGCCAGCCGTCGAGCAGATCGGTCAGCGCGGCGACGATGAAGATCCAGGCCATCGCCTCCGAGCCGCGACGCGAGGCTGCAAGCGCCGGGAAGAGCAGCAGCACCGGCACCGCCAGCGTGCGCAGCAGCGTGATCGAATTGGGGAGATTCCAGAGTCGCTCGACCGGCAGCGAAGCGAGTCGCGGCGCGGTCTCAGCGGGAGAAGTCGCCATCGTAGCGGCGATAGTAATGGAGAACTCGCTCGACGTACTCCCGGGTCTCGGCGTACGGCGGAACGCCTCCGAAGCGGTCGACTGCGCCAGGGCCGGCGTTGTAGGCGGCCAGCGCGAGCTGCCAGTCGCCGAAGCGGTCGTGCATGGCACGGAGGTAGCGGGTTCCGCCGTAGACGTTGTCCTCGGCGCGGAACGGATCGTCGACGCCCAGGTCCTCAGCGGTCTCGGGCATCAGCTGCATGAGTCCCTGGGCGCCCTTGTTCGAGAGCGCGTGGGGCTGGAAGTTCGATTCGGCCCGAACGACCGCCTTCACGAGCGCCGGCGGCAGCCCGTGGCGACGCGCGGCGCGTGCGATCAGGCGGTCGAGATCGCCCGCGCTCTGCGAATCGCGGCCGTAGTGACTCCTGAACGCGAACGGACGGCGCCGTGCGGACTCGCGGCGGGCGATGATCAGGATGCCCTTGCCGCTCCCGCCCGCGCTGCCAACGCGATATTTCTCGAAGTGACGATCTGCGGGGACGTTCGTGAGGTGTACGACGCCGCGCGAGTCGATCCATCGGTAGACCTCTTCCGCGTGCGACTCGGCGACGCATGCGGCCAGGCCTGCCCAGAACGCGACGACGAGCCGCGCGGTCCTCGCGTTCGACAATCCGGCGCCTCCACGTCCTCGGAGCGGGTCTCTCGCGACCCCCTGGGGGCCGACCCTTGGGTCGTCTGGCTCGGGTTTCATCGGTCCATCTCGGGGCCGGCCTTAGACCCGAGAGATCCCCGATTCCGCTCCAAAGGGCGCATCGCAAGCTAGATTGCGCGCGATGGTGGAACAGCGCGATTTCGACTTCCTGGTCCTCGGCAGCGGGTTGGCCGGCCTCTTCTACGCGCTGCGCGTAGCCGAGCGCGGCCGTGTGGCGATCGTCACCAAGCGTGCCGCCGACGATTCGGCCACGAGCTGGGCGCAGGGCGGAATCGCCGCGGTCCTCGCCGACGACGACTCCTTCGACGACCACCAGCGCGACACGCTCACGGCGGGGGCAGGCCTGTGTCACGAGGACGTCGTGCAGTACGTGGTCGAGCGCGCGCCCGCTGTCGTCGAGTCGCTCGTGAAGCTGGGCGTGCACTTCGACCCGGCCGAAGAGGACGCGCCATCCGGTGGCGGTTTCGCGCTCGGCCGCGAAGGCGGCCACGGCCGCCGCCGCATCCTGCACCACCGCGACGCCACCGGGCGCGAAGTCGAACGCGCACTGGTCGAACGCGCGCGCGCGCACCCGAACATCGCCCTCTTCGAACAGCACCTCGGTGTCGATCTGGTGACGACGCTCCGCTCGGGCATCGCGGGTCCCAACCGCTGCGCGGGCGCCTACGTGCTCGACGCCAAGACGAATCTGGTGCACTGCTTCCTTGCACCCGTCACGCTGCTCGCGACGGGCGGGGGTGGCAAGGTCTACCTCTACACCTCGAATCCGGACGTGGCGTCGGGGGACGGCATCGCGATGGGGTATCGCGCGGG
>Ga0102851_10002590_pt1 | contig 10938 bp, 4 predicted proteins | sample Mud3Dept3metaG_FD_79558 | JGI IMG/M metagenome (GOLD analysis project Ga0102851, IMG submission 79558) | Freshwater wetland microbial communities from Ohio, USA, analyzing the effect of biotic and abiotic controls - Mud 3 Core 4 Depth 3... | ecosystem: Environmental > Aquatic > Freshwater >...
GCCCGGACGCGACGGCGTTCCCCGGAACCGAGGGGGCCTGCATGCCGGCGTTTTCGCCAGACGGTGAGTGGATCGCCTTCTGGTCTTACCCGAAGATCCTCAAGGTGGCAGCGAAGGGCGGGCCGGTTGTTACTGTGATCGAACCCGACACCATTCCGTACGGCCTCGCGTGGGCACCGGACGGGAGGATCATCTTCGGCACGGAGGACGAGGGCCTGCGATCCGCCTCGGCGTCCCGCGGCTCGCCGGAGATGAAGACCCTGACGACGGTCGATGCCGCGACGGAAGCGTCGCACCGCCTGCCGCACATGCTGCCGGGCGGCAAGGCCCTGCTGATGACGTCGATGGTCTCCCCGATGGGAAACGCGACACGCCTGGAGTGGCTGTCGCTCGAGACAGCCAGGCGGAAGCTGCTGGTCGAAAACGCGGCAGACGGGCGGTACCTTCCGACCGGTCATCTGGTCTTCGTGCGCCGGGGAACGCTGATGGCGGTTCCTTTCGACCTCGCGCGGTTGGAGGTCAGGGGACCGGCTGTGACGCTGGTGCCGCGGCTCATGCAGGCCCTCAACGCTCAGATGCCGCTCATGAATTCCGGCGCCGGGCAGTACAGCGTGTCCGAGTCCGGAGCCTTGATCTGGGCGGCCGGGAGCATATACCCGGACCGGGCTTCACAAATCTATTGGGTTGATCGCAAGGGCCGCGCCGAGCCCTGGTCGGCGCTCGGCACGAGGAGCGTGGGTGCAATCCGCCTGTCGCCCGACGGCGGGCGGGTCGCAACCAATGCCACTGGCTTCGATCGCGGCGTATTCGTATTCGACATCCAGCGGAACACGGCCACCATGTCGACTCCCGTGGGGGCACAGGGCTGGTTCCTTCCTCCATTCTGGACGCCTGACGGGAAACGACTCGTGTTCGGGTGGTTCAGAACCACGCATCCGAACGTCTGGTGGACGGCGGCGGACGGCACCGGAAAGATGGAGCCGCTGAGCGCCGGCAAGTCCGATCAACGTGGGGGTGCCATGACCCGGGACGGCAAGTTCCTGGCGCTCGTCCAGATTGGCGAGAAGACCGGAGGCGATATTCTGATCATGCGAATGGCGGACCGTCAGGTCACCCCGTTCGCCGCGACGAAGGCCGCCGAGATGTTCCCGGAGTTCTCGCCTGACAGCCGCTGGATGGCTTACGTGTCCAACGAATCGTCGCGAAACGAGGTCTACCTCCGGTCGTTTCCGGACGGCAAGCGAACCCTGCAGGTGTCCGACAACGGCGCGATGTCTCCGCTGTGGGGGCCTGACGGACGGGAACTCTTCTACTGGAACATCGGATTCACGAAGCTGATGCGGGTGGAGATTTCGCCGGGCCCGAACCTGTCGGCCGGCAGCCCGGCGCTCCTCTTCGAGTTCAACGGCCTGCGAAGCGGGTTCCTTCGCACGTTCGACATCACGCCGGACGGGCGGCGCTTTCTCATACCAAAGCAACAGGCCCCCGTTCCCGTGCCCGTGACCGAACTGAAACTCGTTCGTAATTGGTTCGACGACGTCAGGCGCCTGAGCCCGGCGGCGAAGTAGCAGCCGCTGAGAAAGAAGGTCCCCATGGTCGGCCGGACGCTTGGCCATTACCGCGTGGAGTCGGAGCTTGGGTCCGGAGGCATGGGTGTCGTGTACGAAGGCAGCGACACCCGCCTCGGACGCAAGGTCGCCATCAAACTGCTCCATGCGTCGCTCGTCCAGGACGCCGAGCGGATGGTGCGATTCGAGCGCGAAGCCCGCGTGCTGGCGTCACTCAACCACGCCAACATCGCGGCCATTCATGGGCTCGAGGAATCGGACGGCGTCAAGTTTCTCGTGCTGGAGTACGTGCCGGGCGATACGCTCGCCGACCGCATCGACCGGGGCACGCTGCCACTGAAGGACGCGCTCGAGATCTGCCGCCAGATCGCCGATGGTCTCGACGCCGCCCACGAGAGCGGCATCGTCCACCGCGATTTGAAGCCCGCCAACATCAAGATCACCCCCGACGGCAAAGTGAAAGTGCTGGACTTCGGACTGGCGAAGGCCGTCGAGGCCTTCTCCGCGCCGGATGGCGAAGGCGCGACCATGACTGCCGACATGACGCAGGTGGGTGTCGTCATGGGCACGCCGGCGTACATGTCGCCCGAGCAGGCGTGCGGCAAACCGGTGGATCGCCGGACGGACGTCTGGGCGTTCGGCTGCGTGCTGTTCGAAACGCTCGCGAAGAGGAGAACGTTCAGCGGGGACACGATGACGCAGGTCCTCGCTGCCGTCCTGGAAAAGGAACCGGACTGGAGCGCGCTGCCGCCTTCGTTGCCCGAGAACGTTCGAGCGCTGCTGCGCAGGTGTCTCACGAAGGATCGACACCGTCGCTTGCGCGACATCGGCGACGCCCGCCTCGAGTTGGAGGAAGCCCTCACGGTCCGGACCGCCCCGGGGGCGGCGCCATCCGCAGGACGGCGGGTTCCATGGGCGGCCGTCGCCACGGCCCTGGCAGTGGGCATTGCGGGAATCGGCGCGTGGGCCTGGCTTCAGATGCGCACACCCGCCGCTCCGGCAGTCGTCCGTTTCGCGCACCAGCTGCCGCCGGGCCATACGATGACGCCGGGTTGGAACCCGAACCTGATGTTCTCGCCCGATGGCACGTCATTGGCGTTCGACTACGAGGTCGATGGCGTAGCGACGGCATTCCAGCGGCCGATCAATGCCCTGGAACAGAAACTCCTGGGCGGGGTGAAGAATCTGGGCGCCCCGATCTACTCGCCCGACGGACGCTGGGTCGCCATGGTCGACGCCATGGACCAGAAGCTCAAGAAGGTCGCGGTCGGCGGCGGAGCTCCCGTGCCGCTGGTGACGACGGACATGTACGGGCGCGGCGATTGGGGACGGGACGGTTTCATCTACTTCACCGACAGGTACCCTGGCGCCATCCAGCGCATCCCGGAGAATGGCGGAGCCCCGCAGCCGGTCACGGCGCTGAACACGCAGAAGCGCGAGTTCACCCACCGGCACGCGCAGGTCCTGCCCGGGGGCAAAGCCATCATCTTCACGGTGGTGGCCGCCGGCATGGAGACGTACAACGATGCCCGAATCGAACTCCAGACGCTCGACACCAAGCAGCGGAGGATTCTCATTCAGAACGGGTTCGGGCCTCGTTATTCCCCGTCGGGTCATATTGTCTACGCCAATGCGGGGAGCCTCTACGCGGTGCCCTTCAATCTCGGCACGCTGGAGGTTACCGGTCTTCCCGTCAAAGTGATCGACGGCGTTCAGATGAGCACGAATACAGGGGCGGCCGACTTCGACGTGTCCGCCGCCGGTGACCTGGCGTACGTTCCGGGCGTGGCCGAAGGAGGCGAACGCACTCTGGTCTGGGTGGACCGCAAGGGCAACGCCGAGGCGATGTCGCTGCAACCGCGCTCGTATCTGTTCCCTCGCATCTCGCCTGACGGGAAGTCGATCGTCGTGGAGGTGGAAGGGGCCACCCACAACCTCTACAGCTATGACCTGGCCCGCACCGTGATGACGCAGTTGACGACCGACGGGCTGAGTCACGCGCCCCTGTGGACGCCGGACAGCCAGAACATCTGTTACCGCTCCTGGAAGGCCGGAACGATGACGATGTGGTCGATGCCGGCCGACCAGAGCCGCCAGGGTGTGCGTCTGACCACCGTCGGTGCGCGGCAAAGCGCCGTTTCCGTCTCGTCAGACGGCCGATACCTCGCGTACAACCAGATGGCCGATATGACGTCCGCTGGCGCGATGGCCGCGGGAGGGATGGCCGACGACAGCAACGGCGGCTCGTCGTCGATGGGGACCGGAACCGACATCTGGATCCTGCCCCTCCAGGGCGCGGACCGCACCCCGCGCGCGTTCAAGCAGTCGACGTTCGACGAAGCCTCGGCGAAGTTCTCGCCGGACGGCAAGTGGGTCGCGTACTGCACCAACCGGACCGGCCGCAGCGAGGTCTACGTCGAGCCGTGGCCCGGGCCGGGCATGAGGATCCAGCTGTCGTCGGATGGAGGCACGGACCCGCTCTTCAGCCGCAACGGCCGCGAGATCTTCTATCGCAACGGCGACAAGATGATGGCCGTGCAGGTGTCGATGGCGGGTCAGTTCAGCGCGGGCCCGCCTACCGTCCTGTGGACCGGCCACTACTCGCCCGGCCTGAGTTCCTCGTGCGGCCCGCCTGGGGTCAGTTCGGCCAACTACGACGTCAGCGCCGACGGCCAGCGGTTCCTGATGATCGAGGATCAGGATGGAGATGCGGCCTCATCCAGCCTCATCGTGACCCTGCACTGGGCTGACGAACTGACGCGCGCGGGGCAGGACACGAAGAAGTAGCGACGGTTGTGGCGCCGTCGATCACGCCGGCGGATGGCTGGCCGACGCGGGCCCGCCGGGTGCCTGCGCTACGCTTCCATCAAGCAGATCCATGCGCTCGGCCTGCGGCGACGCGGGCAGGCCGGGCATCCGCATGATGTCGCCGAGCAGGGGCACGACGTAGCCCGCCCCCGCGGCCAGGATCACGTCGCGAACGGTGATCTCGAAGTCCTCTGGCCGGCCGACGACCTGCGGATCATCGGAAAGCGACTTCTGCGTCTTCGCGATGCAGAGCGGCAGGCCGCCGAAGCCGAGTTTTTCAATCTGGGTCAGGGCGCGCTGCGCTTCCTTGGTCCATGCCACTTCCCGGGCGCCGTACATCGCGTGCGCGACCTTGGCCATCTTGACGGCAATCGGTTCGCTCCAGTCGTAGAGCGGGGTGAACGGCTGCGATCGGCGCTCCGCGTGGGCCATCACCGTTTCGGCCAGCGCTACGCCTCCCTCGCCGCCTCTCGCGAACACGTCGGACAGCGCGAAGGGCACCTTGGTGGCCTCGCACCAGGTGCGGACGACGGCGGTTTCTTCGGCGGTGTCGCTGTCGAAGTGGTTCAACGCCACCACGGGCGGCTCGCCGAAGATGCGGATGTTCTCGACGTGCTTCGCGAGATTGCCCAGTCCCCGTTCCACCGCCCCCGGGTTCGGTTTCAGGAGATCAGCCTTCGCCGCGCCGCCGTGCATCTTGAGCGCGCGCGCGGTGGCGACCAGTACAACGGCCGCCGTGTCGAGCCCCGCCGAGACGCATTTGATGTCGAAGAACTTTTCGGCGCCCAGGTCGAAGCCGAAACCCGCCTCCGTGACGACCCAGTCGGCGCGGGCCAGCGCCATCTTTGTGGCGACCACCGAGTTGCAGCCGTGGGCGATGTTGGCGAAGGGACCACCGTGCACCAGGGCGGGCACGCCGTCGCAGGTCTGCACAAGGTTCGGCAGCATCGCGTCCTTCAGCAGCACCATCATCGCGCCCACGGCCTTCAGGTCGGCGGCGGTCACAGGCTGCTTCCCGACGGTCAGCGCCACGACGATGCGGGCGAGGCGGCGGCGGAGGTCCTCATAGCCCCCGGCCAGACAGAGGGCCGCCATCACCTCCGATGCCGGAGTGATGTCGAAGCCGGTCTCGCGCGGCACGCCTTCGAGCACGCCGCCCAGGCCGATCACCACGTGGCGGAGCGCGCGGTCGTTCATGTCGATGACGCGGCGCCAGGTCACGCGCCGCGCGTCGATGTCGAGCGCGTTGCCGTGGTGGATATGGTTGTCGAGCATCGCGGCCAGCAGGTTGTGCGCCGAGCCGATGGCGTGAAAGTCGCCCGTGAAGTGCAGGTTGATGTCGCTCTCCGGCACCACCTTCGCCTGCCCGCCGCCGGTGGCGCCGCCCTTCTGCCCGAATGTCGGGCCGAGCGACGGTTCACGAAGCGTGAGGCACACGCGCTGGCTGAGGCGCGCCAGACCCTGCGTCAGTCCGATGGACGTCGTCGTCTTGCCCTCGCCCGCGTCGGTCGGCGTGATGGCCGACACGAGGATTAGCCGGCCCCGCGGCCGCCCCGAGTCGAGCGCATCGAGTGTGATCTTGGCCTTGTCGAAGCCGTACGGGACGACCTGCGCGGGGGTCAGGTCCAGGTCTCTCGCCACGTCCAGGATGGGACGGACGGACAGGCTGCGTGCCATGGCATGCCCTCCAGCGGAGTACGCCTGGGGGCACGGCGTGCTGATGCGACCATTATGCGCCAGCTGGCCGCTGGCGAGCGCGGAAGCGGCCTATCTGACGGGCTCCGCAACCTTCGCGCTCGCCGGAGGGGGCAGGGGCTTCGGCGTGGCGTCCACGCGGTGCGCCATGAAGCGGCCGTCGCGGATCTCGAGCGCGCTTCCCCGGCCGGCGTAGACCTCTCCGAGCATCCCCGTGTCGATCAGGAAGACCCGGCTCCCGAAGCGGCTCGTCACCTCTTTGCCGGCGACGACGCTGTGGCCCGACACGATGTATCCGGCTTTGAGCCGCTCGAGCATGGCCGTCAGGCCAGCGTCGAGTTTTGCCTCCGGCTCGGTGGCCAGGCCGCGATACCAGAGCGGCCCGTCCGCGGAAACCGTAATCCAGGTCTTGTAGCCGAGCAGGCGGATTACGGCCGTCCTGGCCGCGAACTCGCCGACAGGGCCCTCCGTCTGGCGCCAGGCCAGTTCTTCTCCAGCGAACCGCACGGCTTCGGCGAACGTCATGTAGCGCCAGATCACGCCGGCGTCGACGAGCGCCTTCCACATCCCGTCGAACTCGGCGAGGTCGGCCATCACACGCTCGTCGAGTTCGCGGATGCTCGCGAATTCGAGGGCGGGGCTGAGGCCGCCGTGCACGAACACGCCGTCGCCGACCTGCACGACGGCGTGGTTGGCGCGAATCCACTTTCCGTACTGCCCGTCTGGCCCGAACGCGTCCCGATGCTCGAAGAAGCCGGGCGGATGTTCCTCCATCCACTTCTGCCGCGCCTCGCCCTCGGCCGGCGGCACAATCGCGTGGCCGTGACCGGCATGCGGCGAGAGGAATGCCAGGTAGTCCTTCAGGGCCGCTTCTCGGCGCGTCTCGGCGTCCGCGGCGGCGAAGGTGCGGAACGCCTCCGGCGTGACGTACCGCAGGTCGCCGATGACGTTCATCACCTCGTGATTCCCCACGAGGGGAATGACCGTCCCGCCGTCGCGCGGCGCCTGCCGTTGGAGGTCCATCAGCAGGTCGAGGCACTCCCGCATCTTCGCCCCGCGATCGACAACATCGCCGGTCTGCACGAAGGTTGTCGCGCCGCCTGTCCAGGCGCGGCGGCCATCGATGAGCCCCACCTCTTGCAGGATCGCCGTCAATTCGCCGTAGGCGCCATGGACGTCGCCGATGGCCACCACCCGGCCCGGCGCCGGGCCGGCCGCCGCCGAGGCCAGCAGGAGAGCGATGGCGGCAATGGTCGAGAGCAGGGTCCGCGGCAGGGGGCTTGTGGTGCTCACGTGTGCCTTCCTTGGTTGAGATGCCCTTACGCCCGCGCGAGTTCGCCGATCGCCGTCACCAGCGCATCGGGCTCCTCCCTGGTGTCGCGGGTGGTGTCTGACCCCAATTGTAGCTCCTGCAGACGCGCGGCGCCGCAGCGGAGCCGGGGGCGCTGTGGTATTCTCGCGCCACATTCCAACCCCCTCCCAGGGAGACTGACATGACCCGAATCACCAGGCGGCTCGCCATGGCGTTGTCGGCGCTCGCGCTCGTCGTCACGGCCGCCGGCATGACGGCGCGCGCGACGCAGGCGCAGGCCCGGATCACCCCGCCGGACACGTTCTTCGGCTTCCAGATGGGCGCCGACCGGCGGCTTGTCCGCTGGGACAAGGCCGTCGAGTACTACAAGCTCCTGGAGAAAGAGAGCGGCGGCAAGCTGAAGGTGGTCGACATGGGGCCTACGGAAATGGGCAACCCGTTTCTGCTCGTCATCATCACCTCGCCCGCCAACCACGCCAGGCTCGAGGAACTGCGGCAGATGAATCTCAAGTTGAGCGATCCGCGGGGCGTCGCCGACGCCGAGATCACGCGGATCGTCGCCGAGGGCAAGGTGGTGATCTGCCAGACCATGAGCATGCACGCGAGCGAAGTGGGCGGCGTGAACATGGCGCCGGAGCTCACCTACGACCTCGTCGCCAGAACAGATGAGGAGACTCGGCGGATTCTCGACAATGTCGTGTACCTGGAGATCCCGTCGTTCAACCCCGACGGCGCGATCATGATCCACGACTACTACGTGAAGTACCTCGGCACCGAGTACGAGGGCGGACCGCTGCCCTGGCTCTACAACAAGTACATCGGCCACGACAACAACCGGGACGCCCTCACCATGAACATGAAGGAGTCCCGGTACGTCGGGAAGCTGATGTTCGTGGACTGGAAGCCGCAGGCGTATGTGGACCATCACCACATGGGATCGTACGGCGCGCGGATCTTCGTGCCGCCGTACGCGGAGCCCATCCGGCCGCTCGGCGATCCCCAGGTGTGGCGCGAGATGCAATGGTACGGCGGCCACATCGCCTACAAGGAGGAGGAGGCCGGGTTATCGGGGGTGATGAACACCGGGCAATACTCCGGCTGGGGCCACTTCGGGTTCCACTGGATCACCCCGTTCCACAATATCGCCGGCATGCTCACCGAGTCGGCCAGCGTGCGCATCGCCACACCGCTCTTCATCGATCCCAGCCAGCTCTCCGGCGGCGCGCGCGGACTGGACACGTACAAGGAGCAGATGAACTTCCCGAACCCGTGGCCCGGCGGCTGGTGGACGCTGCGGGGCATCGTCGAGCGGCAGAAGGTGTCGGCGTGGGCGACGCTGGACCTGGCCGCCCGCAACAGGGAGACGGTGCTGCGGAACGCGTACCTGAAGGCGAGCCGGCAGACGGAGCGGGGCGCGAAGGGCAAGCCGGCGGCGTATGCGTTGTCGGCGAGGCAGCACGACCCGCTCACGCTGAACAAGCTCGTCAACGCGCTGCTGGCGCAGGGCATCGAGGTGCTGCAGTCCGCGAAGGGCTTTGCCGCTCCGGACGGCATGACCTACCCGGCGGGTTCGTTCTACGTGCCGCTTGCGCAGCCGAAGATGGGGTTGATCCGCTACCTGCTCGGCGAGACGCACTACATGGACAACGAACACACGCGGCGCCAGGACGGCACGCCGATCCGGCCGTACGACATGGGCCAGGATGTGCTCGCGGAGTACATGGGGATCAGGGCCGATCCGCTGAACGAGGCGGTGAAGGGCGAGTTCGTGAAAGTGGCCGCCCCGATCACGCCGGCCGGCAGGGTCGCGACAAATGCGCCGTTCGGGTACGTCATCGACGGGCGGCTGAACGACAGCTTCCGGGCGATCAACCTGCTGTGGGACAGGAGCGTCGCGGTGAGGCGCGTGAACACCGCGGCCGAAGGGCTGCGCCCGGGCGACTGGATCGTGCCGGCCAGCGCCGGCACCGCCCTCGCAGAGGTCGCGCGGGCGACGGGCGTGGATTTCAATCCATTGAAGGCCGCCGTGACGACGGGCGTCCACGAAGCAAAGCGGCTCCGGATCGGGATGTACCAGCGGTACCGCGGCGGAAACATGGACGAGGGTTGGACGCGCTGGCTCTTCGAGCAGTGGGGCTTCCCGTTCACGCAGGTGTACGACGCAGAGATCCAGAAGGGTAATCTGAACGCGAAGTACGACGTGTTCATCTTCGCGGACGACTCGACAGGCGCCATCACCGGCGAGCCCGGCGGCGGCCGCGGCGAGGGGCGCGGGAGCACGGCGTTCGCGAGCGTGCCGAACACGACCCCGCCCGAGTACCGGAGCGGCATCGGCACCGAGGGCGTCAACGCCGTCCGGGACTTCGTGCAGAAGGGCGGGACGCTGGTGACGCTCGGCGGGGCCACCGATTTCGCCATCACCCGGCTCGGGCTGCCCGTCCGCAACGCGGTGGCGGGCCTGGATGCCAAGGACTTCTTCTGCCCGGGCTCGACGCTCCGGGTAAACGTCGACACGACGCACCCGCTGGCGTACGGGATGCCGCCCGAGGCCCTTGTGCTGTTTCACTACAGCCCGGCCTTCGACGTGGTCGCCACCGACTTCAACGACCGCAACCAGATCATCGTCCGCTACGCCGAGCGCGACGTCGAGCGCAGCGGCTGGCTGAACGGTGAGAAGTACCTCGCGGGGAAGACGGCGATGGCCTCGATCGCCCTTGGCCAGGGGAAGGTGGTGCTCGTCGGGTTCAGGACGCAGAACCGCGCCCAGACGCACGGCACCTACAAGTTCCTGTTCAACGCCCTCGTGAGTCAGCCTCGCTGAACAATGGGGTCAGGTCTAAAACACAGCCTCTTCTTGGATCTCGCCAGGAAAAGGCTGTGTTTTAGACCTGACCCCAGAATCACCTACAGCGCCCAGCCGGCGCGGTAGTTGTGCTGGATCGCCTTGTTGGCTTCCTCGCTGTTCGTGAACTTCAGCGCCTTGCCGTCCCACAGCAGCTTCTGCCCCGGGAACATCGCGCCGACGTTGCCCAGGCACACCGTTTCCGTGAACGGGCCGGAGTAGTCGAACGGCGACGTGCACTGGGCCTTGCCCTGGATGGCCTCGATCCAGTTCTGCTCGTGGCTGCCCTGGATGCGCGGCCCCTTCTTCGGCCGCTTGTAAGCCTGCATCTTGCTCTCCGGGATGAGGCGGGGGCTCTCGGAGTACGTCTCGCACATCAGCTTGCCCTTCTTGCCCACGAAGATCGTGCCGCTCTCGGGCAGCCGGCGGTCAAGCTCGAGCTCCTCGGGCCGCTCCGGCAGCAGCCCGCCGTCGTACCAGTGCAGCTTCACGGGCGGGTAATTCTTCTTGCCCACCTTTCGCGCTGGGAACGTGTAGTGGACCATGCACGCCGGCGGGAAGCTGTCGTTGTACTGGATGCGCTGGTTGCGGGTCCCGCCGCCCTCGCGCGGCACGGCCACCACGTTGTACGCCAGGTACGTCGTCACGCTGGTCGGGTAGCCGAGATGGAGCATCGAGTAGGACGCGTCCATCACGTGGCACGCCATGTCGCC
>Ga0102851_10002591_pt1 | contig 10937 bp, 10 predicted proteins | sample Mud3Dept3metaG_FD_79558 | JGI IMG/M metagenome (GOLD analysis project Ga0102851, IMG submission 79558) | Freshwater wetland microbial communities from Ohio, USA, analyzing the effect of biotic and abiotic controls - Mud 3 Core 4 Depth 3... | ecosystem: Environmental > Aquatic > Freshwater >...
GGCTTCATAGCCGTCGTTCCTGAGCTGGTCCAGAGTGATCTGCTTTCCCAGAGCCTGATTGGGCTTGAATTCGACACCCACATCAAAAATGTCTTGGATCTCTCTGTCGAGGAGATCTTCCGGCAGCCGGTATCTTGGAATTCCGTACCGCATCATGCCGCCCGCTTTGCTTCTTTCTTCGAAGAGCGTGACCCGGTGTCCTTTTTTTCGGAGATAGAAAGCCGCTGTGAGCCCTGCAGGCCCTGAGCCGATGACCGCCACTTTCTTCCCCGAGTTCCCGGCGACCTTGTTGTTTTTCTTCCACAACCCCCTGTCCCCGTCCGCTGCGTACCGTTTAAGCGCACAGATGGCTATCGGTTCGTTCACTTCCTTTCTTCGACAGGCTTCTTCACAGGGGCGAATGCAAACCCGTCCCAGGATTCCCGGTAGCGGCACTCTCTCACGGATCACGGCATTCGCTTCATCCCTCTTTCCTGCCGCGATGAGTCTGATGTACCAAGGCACGTCGATTTGAGCCGGGCAGGCCGTCTTACAGGAGACCAGATCCTCCGCTTTTTTCCCCGGCCGCACCGATTTGTCCATCAAGGCGCCTGTGGGACACACCTCCACGCAGGCCGTGCAAAACTTGCAGCCCGATTCCTCAAGAGTCGGCCCCAGGGAACCAACCTGGACGTGGCCGTTCCGGTCGCTCACAAAACCGATAGCCTCGATGCCTCTGAGGTCGCGGCAGGCTCTCACACACCGGGTGCACCCGATGCACAGGTTGTAATCTCGGATGAAAAGAGCGTGTTGGTCGAGAATCGGGAGATTCGTGGGTACCCACTTCAGCGTTGCAGGCGAGATCCCTACATAGTTCAACACCTTCTGAAGCTCACAGTGCCCGAACTTCTTGCAGCACCGTTCGTTTTGAGGCACGTTGGAAGAGCACTGGCTCAGACTGCACCCCTCCTGCTGAGCGCAGGTCAGACAGGCGTGAGGATGCCGGAGAAGGATGGGAACAAAATTTTCCTGCCGCACGGCCCGGATCTTCTCATTGTCCGTGACGACGACCATCCCTGGCTTGACTTCCGTGCTACAGGATACCGCAAGGCCCCTCTCCTCCTGAACCTCCACCACACAGAGCCCGCACTCCTTGGCGTTCTCATCGGGTTTGGCGTTTTCGATCTTCCGGTTCCCTTGGAAGATCGATCTTGCTGCCAGACTTCCTTTGGCAGGCGGCAAATCCGGATGAGAACAAAGAGCCGGAATGTATTTACCGGCCCTGCGCGCCGCCTCCAGAATCGATGTTCCCGAAGGAACCTCAACCTGCCGACCGTCGATCGTCAATTTAACTATCTCCATGACGTCCCACTCCGATGCATCACCAGGAATGCGAAATCGCGCCGGTTTTGCATCCCTGCACGCAGGGCAGGGGCGGCCTGTTGATCGAGGGCTTGCACGGATTGCACTCGTACTTGACCTTCTTTCTCTTGTCAGGGGCGACCATGGCCACAGGCTCCTCCCGCATAGGATCGTCTGGATCCTCTTGTGCCACGACAAACACTTTCGCCGAGCAGGTCTCCATGCAGTCCCCGCAGCCGTTGCACTTTTCCGTGTCAATGGTGATAAAGTACTCGCCTGATCCGTCCTGATAACCATAATTCGCCAGCATTGTTGCCCCTCCGGTGGGTCCGCCCGCCCCTTACTTCTTCTGTCTTCCCTTTCCCTTCTGGCAAAGAGCATATCCAAAGAGAGCCGCACCTACACCCCCGGCGATCTGCGTATCCCATTTGGTTTTGGCCGGTTCAAGACCGATCATGGGCATGAGCCTGCCGATAACGCCCCTGTTCTTCGCCATCCCGCCGGTCACCGCAAACTCCGGTGTCACGCCCAGTCTTTCCACCAGGGAGTACATTCTTTCAGCCATGGCCCTGCAGTAGGCTGCGAGCACCTCTTCCGTGGACCAACCCTTGCGGAGAAGGCCTGTGGCCTCGGACTTGGCGTATACGACGCAGGTGTTCGAAACGGCCGGAGGTTCCTGCTTCACTTGGTAAGAGCGCTCGCCCACCTCCACGATCGGGACGCCCAAAAGGTCTGCAAAGACTTCCATGCCGCGTCCTGTGCCGGCCGCGCACTTGTCATTCATCAGGAAGTTGGTCACCCTCCCCTTGTCGTCGCACTGGATGGCCTTCATGTCCTGCCCGCCCACGTCCAGCACGGTTCGAATCTGGGGCCCGTATATGATATTCGCCCCTCGAGCGTGGCAGGCGATCTCGGTGAGAGTTCTGTCGGCCATGGGAACGTTCACGCGGCCATATCCCGTGCCGATGCAGTAATCGATCCGGCTCTGGGGCATGTCTGTCTTCTCCAGGGCGAAATCCAAGCCCTTCCTGGCGCTGTTCGGGCTGTCTGAGCCCGTCCTCATGTTGCCGTAAGCAAAGATCTGGCCGTCGGTCATGATCACCGCCTGCGTGCTCACGGAACCGACATCGATCCCCACGGTAACATATTGAGCTTTTTTCCAGTCTATCCTCGGGTCGAACCAGTTGGTTTCGGTCCACCTCCAGAATTCCGATTTCTTCTCTTCAGCCATTCTCGATGCTCCCATGAAAAGCCGGTTGCTCACTGTGCGTTGTCGGTTGTTCGTCCCCAGCCTTCTTCCTTCAGCCTTCTTTCGCGGCAGCCACAACCGCGGCCCCCACCGCCATCCCGAACTCCGGTCCCTCAGGAATAAAGATCTTCGTAACAGCCAACTGCCGCTTCATCGTTTCAACAAAACCCGGGTTGTAGGCCACGCCGCCCAGCATCACCACGTCCTCCTTGACCCCGATCCGTCGGATCATGGACACAACGCGGGCCGCCATGGCGTCATGAATGGCCTTGCTGATATCCCGTCTCTCGGTCTTCGCATGAATCAAACCGACCACTTCCGACTCGGCAAATATGGCGCACTGGGCGTTCATGGGGATCTCCCTGTCCGACTCGAGGGCAAGAGGCCCCATCTGCTCCAGGGGAGTCTCCAGGGCCCTGGCCATGGCCTCGATAAAGGCGCCGGCACCGGCCGCGCACTTTTCATTGACAGCAAAGTCCACAGCATTTCCCTTCTCATCCAGCTTGGCCGCCCTCCCCTCTTCGGCGCCCACGTCGGCCACGGTTCCGGTCCTGGGAAAGAAGAAATTCGCCCCTTTGCCCATGGCCTTGATGTCATTGACCAGCTCCTGGGTGTTGGGAAATGCGATCTTTACGGCATTCTTGCCCGATCCCGTGCCGCAGATTTGTCTCACGTCTTCGGCTGAAAGCTTCGCGCCCTTCAATGCGAGGTCCCAGGCTTCCAGGATCGCTTTCTTCTGGTCAAAGCCCGTGATCCCTTTTGCCCTGCCGATGATCGTGCCATTCTCCATGACAATGACTTTGGTGGTTTTTGCGCCGCAATCAATTCCTGCACTGATCATTGTCCTACGCCTCCTCGCAAGTAACACCGTCCTTGAGAGCCTGTCCAATAATCTCGCTTGCCACACGACCATTTGAGATAAAGCTTATCCATTCTCTTTCCTCTCATTGTAAAGATTTCTCCGGCCTGGAAGCAAGGGCGGAGGGAGAAAGGTGCAGCAACAACAAGCAAAGAAAACCGAGGATCAGTGTAGGGAAAAAGAAGGAGGCATGCCACAGGATGCCGGCACTCAACGCTTCCTCTTTGCCGATCCCGTAAAAAAGATAGGCGTATTGCACGGACAGGTGGAAGGTCCCGATAAAACCAGGGGCAGAAGGGATCATCACACCGAAAGAGGCCATGGCCATGACCAGAAAGGGAGCGATCAGAGGCAGCTCCAGGTGGATAGAGAGTTCAACGAGCTTAATTTGACACAGGGATGCGAACCAGAGCAGAAGGGAATAGAAAATGACCAGGACCCATTGATACGGGCTTTTGGTCATGGCAAGCCCCAGGCTGAATTTCCATACGATGTTGACGATCTTTGAACGGTGCGCTCCGGGGACCAGGAAGAGCAGCCGGTCGAGGAGATTGAGAAAGAGCTTGGCCTTGACCTTGAAGCCTACAAGGAAGGAGATCAGCAGTACGTAGGCCACAAGCAGAAACAAGCCCGTGGCCCTGAGGCTGGCACCGACGGAGCGCCAGTCATCCGAAAAGGTTGTACCCATCAGGCCGATCATCAGAAAGAGAAGGAGCGTCAGACCATCAAAAATCCTTTCCACGACGATGGTCCCCAAGGTCGAACTGGTGCTGATGTGCTCTCTCTGTCCCAGGGTGTTGGCCCTGATGATTTCACCAAGCCTGGCCGGAAGAATGCAGTTCGCGGCAAAACCGATCATGAGGGCGTAGAGGCGGCTGGAAAGCGCTGTTTTCTTGATCGGCTCGATCAGGATGCTCCAGCGCCAGGCTCGGATGATATATTGGAAAAGGTTGAGCAGGATGACGAGGGAAAACAAAGCAGGATCCGCCGTCCGGATGACAAGCCACATCCTCGACAGATCCACCTGCCGCAGCGCAAGGTAGACAAAAAGAGCGCTGATCGGAAGTCCTAGCCAGGATCGCCAGGGGAAGGGCTTGGCTGTGCTCCTGTCAGGCTTCACGGAAGACTTCTCTGGCTTGTGCAATGTCCTGGGCGATCTGGGCAGAGAGCTCCTCAAGGCTTTTGAAAGCCTTTTCGTCTCTCAGGCGCTTGATGAAGAGCACCTTGATCGTTTTGCCCAACAGGTCACCCGAGTAGTCCAGCACGTGAGTCTCGACGGTTAAACCGGTGTCCCCAAAAGTGGGATTAACTCCCACATTGGTCACTCCGTTGTACAAGGCATCATCGATGAGCAACCTCACGGCATAGACCCCTCTTTTGGGAAGCAGTTCGCCGTGGGGATTCAAGTTGGCGGTCGGGAAACCGAGCAGTCGGCCTCCTCTGCTCCGACCTTTCACGATGGTCCCCTGCACCTCGAAATCCCTTCCTAGGAGCATCTTGGCCTCAGCCACTCTGCCTTCCTGAACCAGCCTTCTGATCGATGTGCTGGAAACGAGGGTGTGGTCGATCTCGACAGGCCCCACAAGGTGGACGACAAAACCGGAATCGTTCCCCAGTTCCCGAAGAAGATTAGTGTCCCCTTCCCGGTTGTGTCCGAAGGTGTAGTCGTAGCCTACGACGATCTCCTTGACCCCGATTTTTTTCACCAAGATCGAGCTGACAAAGTCCCGGGCCGGGATCGCGGCAAAATCTCGGTCAAAGGACACGCAGATGATGACATCGATGCCCGCCTTTTCAATGAGTTCGAGCTTTTGACCGGTATGGGTGATTAACCGCGGGCCGTTGGCCGGTCTCATGATTTTCAGGGGATGAGGCTCAAAGGTCATGACAACGGACTGCCCGCCGAGGGCTTTCGCTCTTTCTTTGGCCTTGTCAAAAAGAGCCAAGTGGCCTTTATGCACCCCGTCAAAGTTGCCGATGGTCAGCACCGGGCTGGTGAGCGGGTTTTTGATTTCGTTGAGGTTAAAGATGACCTGCATGACAAAAATTCAAAGGGCTCTCTCATAAAATATTGACATGTTCTTGCGGCTAATATAAATAATTGGCTATAAATATCAATTCCTTTTGTGCGGAAGTGGCGGAACTGGTAGACGCGCTAGGTTCAGGGTCTAGTGTGGGCAACCACATGGGGGTTCAAGTCCCCCCTTCCGCACCAGCTGGAATTCAGGCCGCAATTGCTTTCGATTGCGGCTTTTTTGCTTTTGTGCGACGAGAAATCAAAACCATTTTGAGGAATCTGTTGCCAGGAAGACGGAACAGGCGTAAAAAGAGGGAGAAGGACTGAGTTAAAAAGGGGCGTACGACCATGAAGGAACCAAAAGATGTAGGTATAGCCATTAAAGACCGATTTTTCACGATGGATGTCAGCGTTGATGATGAAGAACTGATCATGAGCATTTTCGCGGGCCTGGCTCTGTATGTTCGAAAAGGCAACTCCATAAAAATCAGAGAGTCCTATGTCACCTTTTCAGGATCCCAGGAAATAGTGACCAAGTTCATTTCCAAGACGGAGCAGGTCGGTCAGTGGAGCAAAGAGACAAAACAGATCCTTTCAGCACTCAAAAAGAAACGCTGACCTAAAGATCGCATTGAACCTGGAGTCGAGGAGAGGGGGACTATGGCTATCCTCGGAGAGGATGAGATCCTGGCAAGGGTACACCGGTTCAAGTTGTTCCGCACTGAGGGCAACCTGTACATTGATGTTTATGAAACGGTGCTTGGAAAACCTCCCCACAAATTCATCGCCGTCCCGAATGTTCTGCTCAAGGAATCAGAGGAAAAATTCTTCGGGGTGGGGGATACAAAGAAAGATGCTTTGACCGACTGCCTCAAGAAGATCAGAGCGGTTCCTATTGAAGAGATCGTTCCCACTGAGGATTTGGAGGGGAGTGAACTTGGAAAACAGGCCGTAGAAAACCTGAAAAAGACATCGAGGAGATCTCCCTCCATTTGGAAACTTCCGAAGTTGTTTTCCAATGGCCGCATGAAAAGCGACAAATGACGGCCTGGCCAGGGATGTAACACACTCCATAACCCCCCACCAAAAAGCCTGCCTCTGAAAAAGTGCAGGGAGCTTGAAATAGATTAAACCAATGACCATTATTAGCAGAAGGCGTACCCGTACCCGGCGGGTGGCGGTATCAGAGTAGGGTTGATCTTTTCTAACAGTTTACCTTTTTGAAATAGTTTACTGAAAAGGCCATACATTTCAAAAAGGTAAACTGTCAAGGCCTTTTAACGAGTATACAAGAAGGGAAGGTGTTTCAGATGTCGAGAAAAAAAGGAATATGGAAAAGGGCAATTTTGATTGGCTGGATAGCAGGTTGCTTCGTCACGGTCTCTGGAGTGTGGACGCTTCCGGGCCTGACTTCGAATTCAGCGGCGCAGAACCCCGGCTCGCCCCCGGGGGTGCCTGTGTCTTTTGCAGAGCTTGCCAAGAAAGCGAAGAATTCTGTGGTGAACATAAGCACCGTGAAGGTGGTCAAGGGAAAAGGCCAGATGCCCATGCCCTTCGGTCCGAATGATCCTTTCAAGGACTTCTTCGAACGCTTCTTCAGGGACCAGATTCCAAAGGATTTCAGGCAACAGAGCCTGGGTACAGGTGTGATCATCGACAAGGAGGGGTTTATTCTCACAAACAATCACGTGGTGGAGACGGCGGATGAAATTAAGGTCAAGCTCGCCGATGAACACGAATTTCTTGCAAAGATCATCGGCCGTGACCCCAAGACGGACCTGGCGCTCATCAAGATAGATTCGGACAAGCCCTTGAGCCCTCTGCCTCTGGGAGATTCCGACCGCCTGGAGGTCGGGGAGTGGGTCGTCGCGATCGGCAACCCCTTTGGCCTCGGCAATACGGTCACTGCCGGCATTGTGAGCGCAAAGTACCGGCAGATCGGGCAGAGCTCTTATGACAACTACATCCAGACGGACGCATCCATCAATTTGGGAAACAGCGGCGGCCCACTTCTCAACACAGCGGGTGAAGTGGTGGGCATCAACACCGCCATTTTTTCTCAAAGCGGCGGAAACATTGGTATCGGGTTCGCCATCCCCATCAACATGGCCAAGGATCTGCTTCCCCAGTTGAAAAAAGGCAAGGTGGTCAGGGGTTGGCTTGGGGTGATGATTCAGAAGATCACACCGGAACTCAAACAGAAGCTCGATCTCAAGGACGAAAAAGGTGCACTGGTAGCGGATGTGACGTCGGGCGGACCTGCTGAAAAGGCGGGAATTGAGCGCGGGGACGTGATCATCACCTTTAATGGAAAAGAGATCAAAGAGATGAATGAACTGCCCTACGCAGTGGCTTCAACGCCTGTGGGAAAGAGTGTGGGTGTGGAGGTTTTGCGAAAAGGGCAGAAAAAAAGTCTTGAGGTCAAGATTGCCGAACTCAAAGACGACAAGGAAGCTCTGGTGGTGACGGAAGCCAAGCCGAGATTCGGGATGACCGTTGAGGACCTCACCCCGGAGCTGGCCAAGAATTTCGGACTGTCGGACGCCAAGGGGGTCGTGGTTGTTCAGGTGGAGGACGGCTCTTCTGCGGCTGAAGCAGGGTTGAGAGCAGGAGACGTCATCCTCGAAATCGATCAGTTCCCCGTAAAGGACGTAAAGGACTTCGGCCGCAAAATCGAGTCTTACAAAGCCGGGGACACGGTGCTCATCCTGGCCAAGAGACGAGGCGCCACGGTTTTTCTGACGCTGAAAGTAAGGGATTAGGATTGGGGAAATGAAAAAGCGAACAGCAGAATGTCAAATGAAGAATGCCGATGGGGAAACTCGAAGTCATTAGACTTCGTCATTCGAACTTCGTTGTTCGATATTCGATATTGATCTATTTCGTTCCTAATCTGCATGCGGATGTACACCTGTATCCCGAAATGATCGTTTTGTGAGGATAGAATCGTGGCTGAAGAGCGGTGGAATCCCAGGGCATTGATGAAGGTGTCGGGAGCCTACTGGGAATCCTTCCCGCTTCACGTAGCCGTAGACCTGGATGTGTTCACTCGGATTGGTCACGACTCGTTGAGCGCTGAAGAAATCGCGTCACAATGGAGAGGCAGCGCGAGATCGGCTCGCGTGCTGCTCGACGCGGTCGCCGCCATGGGACTTCTGGAAAAAAAGGCGGACAAGTACTCGAATACCGAAGCCGCGAAGACCTTTCTTGTCAAAGCCTCTCCAGGGTACATAGGGCACGCCGTCAAGCACCACCACCACCTCGTCTCGTCTTGGTCAAAGCTTTCCCAAGCCGTCAAGTCAGGAAAACCGGCGAGAAAGAAAAAAAGAACGAGGGCAGAACTCGAAAGCTTTCTCATGGCCATGTACAACAACGCTTCGAGCCTTGCACCGAGGATCACCCCGGAGATCGATCTTTCACAAAGGCGGCACCTCCTCGACTTGGGTGGAGGCCCGGGAACCTACGCGATCCACTTTTGTCAGGCCAACCCCAGCCTCACGGCCACGGTGTTCGATCTGCCCACCACAGAGCCCTTTGCTCGAAAGACCATTAGAAGATTTGGACTGAGTTCGAGAGTCGACTTCCAGGCGGGAGATTATCTGGCCGATACCGTTCAGGGGACTTACGACGTCGCGTGGCTGTCGCAGATTCTTCACAGCATGGGCCCGGAGTCCTGCCTCTCTGTCATCAAAAAGGCCGTGTCGGCTCTTGAACCCGGCGGGCTCATCCTCGTTCACGATTTTCTCCTCAACGACACCCACGACGGCCCGCTCTTTCCAGCGCTTTTCGCGCTGAACATGCTCGTGAACACTGAAGAGGGCCGCTCTTACTCGGAAGGAGAAGTCAAGGATATGCTGGTGAAGGCAGGGGTACGCAACATTCGCCGGTTGCCCTTCAGTGGCCCCACCGATTCTGGCATCCTCAGCGGGACCGTCGGCAATTGACCACATCCGCGAACCTTACCTCAGGCGAGGCTCCGCGAGGGGGATGCCCCGGAGGTACTCTCTTACAAGCCGCAACATTTCTCTTTCCCTCCGTAAGCGCCCCCCAAAATTCTGCCTGGCACTTCGTGATGAGACCGAGTTCCTTGCATCGTAGCATAGTCCCTCCTTTGGGGCTCCTTCGGGGCTGGAATTTTTCCGCTCCACCGGCGCAAACCAGACACTGACTAAACCCGGTTGCGGCTCTCCAGAGACCACCTCCAGGACATCCCCACAACGTAGGTCTAGAAAAACCCATGGCGACGGATCTCAGCTCTCCAGCGGTTCTTCGTTGAAGAACTCGCGCGTGGATTTGCCGCCGGATTGCTCGAAGGCGTCGATCCACAACTTCACCCTGTCCTCGCCGTATGCCTCTTCCCACGCCTTCACAATTCTCGCTACAGGAATGTCCGAAAAGGAGCCATGGTACGTCACGTATTCCATGAACTTCTTTTTCTCGCGATTGTAAGGTTGAAATATGGAATCCTCGCGGCCGGTGAATTCCAGGGGCGCGACCTTGTGCTTCAGGCAGAGTTCCTTGTTGAAGGCGGGAGTGGCTATGACCCATTTCCCCTCGAGGTAGAACTCCATGAAACCGTGATAGACAAAGAGATCCGTACCCATCATTTCACGGAGTTGCGCCGAGGCCAGATGGTTTCGCACGTCTGCAAAGCCCACCCGGGAGGGGATTCCGCAGGCTCTTCCCAGAGCGCAAAGCAGAGAGGCCTTGCAGACACAGTATCCCCTGCCGCTCTTGAGCACATTGCTCGCACGATAGTGCTCGGGCAAGAAAAAGGGGTAGTAGGGATCGTACCAGATGCCGTCTCTCACAGCATAATAGAGCGTCACCGCCTCGGCTACCGGGTCTTTCTCGCTGTTTCCAATCAATTTCCCAGCGAACCCGACGATGGATTCGTGATCACTGTCAATGATGGACGTCGGCAAGAGATAATGACTGTCATCGGCTTGATTCATGACCTATCCTTTATCATAAGAACTCCCCCGCGAAGGGGTAACGATTTTTTCAGACTTTATCAAATGCAGCGCTTCTCCGTCAAAGAGGAGTTCTCCCTTCACTGGATCCGAGGAGGGTCATTTTTTTTCTTGACATCATTTTCAGGTATTTCTTATAGTCACTTTATAGCTAAAATGTAGTTAAAATATAAGCAGCCTCTGCAGGCGGAATGAAAGGGCGATGTCATGAAAAATCAAATAGTTCTCTGGTTTAGGTTAACCGAGAGCCTTCAGACACCTACCAGAGGAGCGAGATGAACCCTGAGGGACAGCAAAAACAACTTGAGTCCTCATTTTACCAATAGAAGAGGTGACAGCCGTGCCTAGGGAAAAGAAAGCTCTGAGTGAAAATAATTCCGCCGCCAAAATCTCTGAAGGCAAAGTGAAGTTTGAGGTTTATGGGGAAGAGATGATCGAGAAAAAGGTCAAGCTCAGCGGAAACAGCGGCAGGGTTTATCTCCCGCCCGACTGGGTCGA
>Ga0102851_10002592_pt1 | contig 10936 bp, 10 predicted proteins | sample Mud3Dept3metaG_FD_79558 | JGI IMG/M metagenome (GOLD analysis project Ga0102851, IMG submission 79558) | Freshwater wetland microbial communities from Ohio, USA, analyzing the effect of biotic and abiotic controls - Mud 3 Core 4 Depth 3... | ecosystem: Environmental > Aquatic > Freshwater >...
CGAGCACCTGTCCCTGGCGCACACGGTCGCCTGGCTGCACCCGGATCGCCTGGATGGGCGCCATGATTCGGCTCACGAGGGTTGCGGTCGTTCGCGCCTGAATCGCCCCACCGGCCTCGAACGCCTCGGCCAGCGATGTGCTCGTGGCGGGCGCCGTGCGAACGTCGAGGGGCGGTGCCGACTCGCGTGCCGGTGCGTCGTGGCCGCCTCCGCAGGCCGCGGGTGTGATCACGAGGGTCGCGACGGCGAGTGGGCCAAGGGCCCGGCCGGTCAGCCGGAGAAATCGGTTGCGATGCACGTCGGTGAACTCCATCGGTCTCAACGCCCGAGGGCGCGTTCGAGTTGGGCAGTCTGGATCAGGACGTCGACGCGAGCGGCGGTGGCCTGTGACTCTGCGGCGAACACGGTCTCCGCGGCGCGCAGCAGGTCGGACACGCTCGCCATACCGGCTTCGTAGCGATCGTGGATGATTCGCTGGCTCTCGGCGGCCTGCGCGACGGTCGCGCGGCCCACCTCGTCGCGCGCGCGAGCCGCATCGAGCCGGGCGACGGCGGCGCGGACGTCGAGCCGCACGGCGTTCTCGGCCCCTTCGCGTTCGGCGGCCGCGCGGGCCCTTGCGTGCGCGGCTTCGGCGACACGCGCCTTGTCGGCGAATCCGTGGAAGAGGTTGACCCGCACTTCGGCACCGACGAGCCACGAGGAGACCTGGGTGTCGATCTGGCCGCCGTTCCACTCATAACCGCCCAGCGCGGCCAGTTGAGGCAGGAACGTGGACCGGGCAGCCATGTGCGAGGCGTCGGCGAGGCCCTCCTTTGCCCGGGCCATGGCGATCTCTGGGCGGGTCGCGAGCGCCTCACGTTCGAGCGCGGTGGCGTCGGTGGTGTCGATCACGAGGCCTGGGCGTTCGTCGAGTTCGAAGTGCTCGTCGAGTGTCGCGCCGATTACGTCGTTCAGGCGGGTTCGGGCGACGCGCTCCTCGGCGTCGGCCGTGATCTGCTGTGCGCGCATGGTGGCCAGATGGACGTCGAGCGCGAGAACGTCCGCGTCGGTCACCAGGCCAGCGGCGCGCCGGTTTCGAGCGACCTCGAGATCGCGCTGCGCGGCCTCGACGGCCGCCACCGCGGCCCGCTTCTGCGACGCGACCCTGAGCACGTGACCGAAGGCCTCCGTTGCTGCGACCGCGAGGCTGTTGCCCACCTGCTGGCGTGCGGCCGAGGCGACATCCTTGCCCAGGGCAGCCGATCGGACACCGGCCCTGGTGCCGCCACCGTCGAACACGAGTTGCTGAACCAGAAAGGCCGACTTCCAGTTGTTGACCGGGTCGGGGTTGTTCAGTCGGTCGATCTGGAAGTTCTCGGCCGTGAACTGGCGCTGTGACAGCAGGGAGGAGAACACGAACACGGGCTGGTTGCCCCGCTGCCAGCTCTCGGCGAAATCAACGCGGGGCCAGTACCCCGCGCGCGCTTGTATGACGCGTTCGGCGGCCTCGCGCTCGGCGGCCATGGAGGCCCTGGCCTCCGGGCTCTGCGCGCGCGCACGGCTGACCGCATCGGCCAGCGTGAGACGAGTCTGCGCGGGGATCGGCTGAGCGACCACCGCGAGCAGGAGGATTGTGGACGCGAGCACACGTGACGTCATGCCACTGTTACAGATGCGAACTGGCGGTGGAAGGTGACACCGACCGGGTACAATGCGAGGCCATGGGCGCACCACAGGGAGGTCAGGCGGATCCCGCTGTGACGAAACACCCGGGCGTGAATCCTAGGAAGCGAACAGGACCGGAACGCGACGAGGCGCAGGCCGAGTATGCGGACCTTGTGAGGAGGGCCGCGACGGGCGACCGCGATGCCATGGAGGCGCTCCTCATGCGCGCACAGGAAGTGGCCTACCGCTTCAGCGTCACCGTGTGCGGGCATGCCGACGACGCAGAGGACGTGATGCAGGAGGCGCTCATCAAGACTTACCGGTACGCCGGGCGCATCCGCGAGCCGGAGGCCTTTCGGCCCTGGCTCTATCGCACAGTCCGAAATGCCTGCCTCATGCGTCGGCGACTCCGGGTTGATGAGCCGCGCACTTTTGCGTCGCTCGACGACCTGGTGCCAACGCCCGATGGCGTGCGCAGCCTCGAGATTCAGGACCCGGGCAAGGACCCTGAGGCGGTGGTGGTGAACCGCCGGCTTCGACGGCGCCTGGCCGAGGCGCTCCAGGCGCTGCCGCCGCCGCACCGAATCGTGGTGTTTCTCCGGGAAATGGAAGGCCTCTCGACGCGCGAGGTTGCCAAGGTGCTGGGCATCTCCGAGGCGAATGTGAAAACACGCCTGCACCGCGCGCGGCTGTTCCTCCAGCAGAGGTTGGGAGACGAGTAATGGACGGACACCTGGCGCAGAAGCGAGCCGACTGCCAGACGCTGCTGGAGGAGTTGTTCGGGTACCTCGACGGGGAGTTGTCGGCTGCGCGCTGCCGGAAGATCGAGCGCCATCTCGAGGCGTGCCCCTGCTGCGGATACCTCGCGGTCCGGCTGCGGCGCGCCGTCGCCGTGTGCCGGAGCGCAGGCCGGTCGAAGCTGCCGGCCGACGTGCGCCGGCAGGCCAAGGCCCGCATCACCGAGTTGCTGGGCCCGTCGGCGATGGAAGCGAGGCGGGCGGCGCGGCCCGGTCTTACAGGGCCGCGCGCCGTGTCGGGTCGCCTTCAGCGCTGATCGCGCCGCGTGGATCGGCAGATCCTAGACGCGCCAGGTCTGGAGGATGCGCGTGTAGTTGGCTCGCTCGAAGGCGGCCGGGTCGGGGCAGCGCAGCAGGTTCATGCTCCCCTGCATCTGCCGCACGGACTCGTACTCGTGGTCCTCCATCCAGTGCTGCATCTCGTCGTGGATCTTCTTCAGATACGCTGGGCCGTGGTGCAGCAGGGCCGAGACCACCTGGAGAGCGTGGGCGCCCGCCATGAGGGCCTTCACGGCGTCGACACCGGTATGGATGCCCCCCGAGCAGGCGAGGCTGGCTCGGACTCGCCCTGAGAGGATCGCGAGCCACCGCACCCGCATGAGCAGCTCCGACGAGTCCGACAGCTGGAGTCGCGGCGCGACGTCGAGCGTCTCGACGTCGATGTCGGGCTGGTAGAACCGGTTGAACAGCACCAGGCCGTCGAGGCCGGCCGAGTCGAGCTGGGCGGCGACGTTCGCCACCGAGGAGAAGAACGGCGAGAGTTTCACGGAGACGGGAATGGTGACCGCCTGCTTCACCGTGCGGGCGATTCCCACTACGCGGTCGTCGATGGCCGCGCCGCTCTCGGTGGGGTCCGTGGCCAGATAGTAGATGTTCAGCTCGAGGGCGTCGGCCCCGGCCTGCTGGATGAGGCGGGCATACTCCACCCAGCCGGTGCCCGTTGCGCCGTTCAGGGAACCGATGACCGGCACATCCACCATCGCCTTGATGCGTCGAATCTGCTCGAGGTACTCATCGGGGCCCAGGTTGTAGTCGTCGGGGTTGGGGAAATACGAGAGCGCCTCGGCGAACGACTCCCCGACCTGGTCGAAGTGAAGATTCCGCGCGCGGGCCTCGAGCAGCAGCTGTTCCTCGAACAGCGAGTGCATGGTAATGGCCGCGGTGCCGGCGTCCTCGAGGCGCCGTACCAGGTCGAGGCGGTCGACGAGCGGGGAGGCGCCCGACATGAGCGGGTGCGGGAGCGTCAGGCCGAGATAGGTGGTCGAAAGGTCCATCGTGGATCTCCGTCTGCGATGATCGCGCTCGTAGCGGTTCAGGATCGTGGCACTGAGTCGTCTGTTGGCGGCTGGCCGGGCGCAGCCGGCTTGGCCGTCGGGGTCGCGCCACGCGCCAACTCCTCGTACAGGGCACGGCGCTTGCCAACGTTGTGCTGGGCCATGGCGAGGAGCTTTCGATAGCGGTCGGGGTTCTGCTGCTCGACCACGCGGAACCGCGTTTCGTTCCGCATGAACTTGCCGAGGTCGAGCTTGGGCGCCGCCGACTCGAGCTTGAGCGGGCTCTCGCCGCCCTCCGCTGCCCGCGGGTCGTACCGATAGAGTGGCCAGTAACCGGTCTCGACCGCCAGCTTCTGCTGGTCGAGGCCGAACGCCATGTCGTAGCCATGGGCAATACAGTGGCTGTAGGCGATGATGATCGACGGGCCGGGGAAGGACTCGGCCTCGATGAACGCCTTGACCGTCTGGACGTCCTTCGCGCCAAAGGCCACGTGCGCCACGTAGGCGTTGCCGTGAGCCATGGCCATCAGGCCGAGGTCCTTCTTCGGGACGCCCTTCCCAGCCATCGCGAACTTCGCGGCTGCGCCCATCGGGGTAGCCTTCGACTGCTGGCCACCCGTGTTGGAGTAGACCTCGGTGTCGAGCACGAGGATGTTGACGTCGCGCCCCATCGACAGCACCTGGTCGAGGCCTCCGTACCCGATGTCATAGGCCCAACCATCGCCGCCGACGATCCACACGCTCTTCTTCACGAGGTACTCGGCAACGAACGCGAGCTGCCTGGCCTCCGGGACATCGATGGTCTTGAGGGCCCTCTCCACCTGCGCGACGCGCTCCCGCTGCTCGGCGATGCCCTGCTCGGTGCTCTGGTCGGCTGACAGGATGGCGTCGACGAGCGAATCGCCGAGCCGCGAGGCCAGTCGCTTCAGCAGGTCCTTGGCGAGTGCCTCGTGCTGGTCGATCGCCAGGCGGAACCCGAGGCCGAACTCCGCGTTGTCCTCGAACAGCGAATTCGACCAGGCCGGGCCGCGGCCCGACGGACCGGTGGCGTAGGGCGTCGTTGGCAGGTTGCCGCCGTAGATTGACGAGCAGCCGGTGGCGTTGGCGATGAGCACCCGGTCGCCGAACAACTGCGTCATCAGCTTGATGTACGGCGTCTCGCCGCACCCGGCACAGGCGCCCGAGTACTCGAACAGGGGCTGCAGGAACTGCGTGCCCTTGACGTCGAGCTTGACCGTCGAGCGATCGACCTCCGGCAGGTCGAGGAAGAACTGGTAATTGATCCGCTCAAGCTCCCGCAGCGGCGACTGCGGCACCATGTCCAGCGACTTGTGACGCGGGTTCGCCTTGTCCTTGGCCGGGCACACCTGGACGCACAGCGTGCACCCCGTGCAGTCCTCAGGGGCGACCTGGATCGTGTACTTCCAGCGTTCGTATTCCTTGCCCTTGTAGTCGATCGACTTGAACGTGGGCGGGGCCGAGCCCAGATGATCGGAGGGATAGACCTTGGCTCTGATCGCCGCGTGGGGGCAGACCAGCGCACACTTGTTGCACTGGATGCAGATCTTCTCGTCCCACACCGGGATCTCGAGCGCGATGTTGCGCTTTTCCCACTGGGCCGTAGCTGACGGCCACGTGCCGTCGATGGGGAAGGCGCTCACCGGGAGGAGGTCGCCCTTGTTGGCCAGCAGCACGGCCGTGACCCGCCTGACGAAGTCGGGTGCAGCGTCCGAGACGATCGGGGGCATGCGCCTGGTCGCCGTGGCGGCGCTGGGCACCTGCACCTGGTGCAGGTGCGCGAGGGTCGCGTCGACCGCCTCGAAGTTCTTGCGCACAACGTCCGGACCGCGCTTGCCGTAGGTCTTCTCAATCGCCTCCTTGATCTTGGCGATGGCCTCGTCTCGCGGCAGGATGCCCGAAATGGCAAAGAAGCACGTCTGCATGATGGTGTTGATGCGCGTGCCCATGCCCGTGTCCTTGGCCACCTCGTAACCGTCGATCACGAAGAACCGCAACTGCTTCTCGATGATCGCGTCCTGCACCTCCCGTGGCAGCTCGTCCCAGACGGCCTCGGCCCCGAAGGGGCTGTTCAGGAGGAAGACGGCGCCGGGCGCGGCGTACTCGAGCACGTCGTACTTCTCGAGAAACACGAACTGGTGACACGCGACGAAGTTGGCCCGCCTGATGAGGTACGACGAGTGGATGGGTTTGGGGCCAAAGCGCAGGTGGGAGATGGTGATCGCGCCGGACTTCTTCGAGTCGTAGACGAAATAGCCCTGCGCGTAGTTCTCCGTCTCCTCACCAATGATCTTGATGGAGTTCTTGTTGGCCCCGACGGTGCCGTCAGCACCGAGACCGAAGAAGACGGCGCGCTTGACCTCGTCGGGCTCGATGTCGAGCTCGGTGTCGAAGGGCAACGACATGTGCGTCACATCGTCGATGATGCCGACCGTGAATCGCCGCTTCGGCGTGGGCTTGGCGATCTCGTCGAACACGGCCTTGACCATCGCCGGGGTGAACTCCTTCGACGACAGCCCGTAGCGGCCGCCGACGACGGTCGGCAACGTCGAGAACGCCAGGCGCCCGATCGCCTGCGCCTCGTGCAACGCCCCGACCACGTCGAGATACAGCGGCTCGGCGAGTGCGCCGGGCTCCTTGGTGCGGTCGAGCACCGCGATGGCCTTGACCGTGCTGGGCAGGGCGGCCATGAAGTGGTCGAGCGAGAACGGGCGATAGAGTCGGACCTTGAGCACCCCGACCTTCTCGCCGCGGGCCATGAGCCAGTCAACCGTCTCGAGGGCCGTCTCGGCGCCCGAGCCCATCATGATGACGACTCGTTCGGCCTCGGGATGTCCGTGGTAATCGAACAGCTGGTACCGACGGCCAGTGAGGGCGGCAAAGTCGGCCATCGTCTGCTCGACGTGCGTCGGGCAGGCCGCGTAGAACTGGTTGCAGGCCTCGCGCGCCTGGAAGAACGCGTCGGGGTTCTGCGCGCTCCCCCGCAGCACAGGTCGCTCGGGCGTGAGGGCGCGGCGACGGTGAGCGGCGATGAGCTCGTCGGGCAGCATGGTCCTGATGTCGTCGTCGGTCAGTTCCTCGATCTTCGAGACCTCGTGCGATGTCCTGAACCCATCGAAGAAGTGCACGAGCGGCACCCGCGAGCGCAGCGTCGCCGCCTGCCCGATGAGCGCGAAATCGTGCGCCTCCTGGACCGAGCCCGACGAGAGCAGGGCGACGCCGGTCTGGCGGATGGCCATCACGTCGGAGTGATCGCCGAAGATCGACAGGGCGTGCGTCGCGACCGTCCGAGCCGCGACGTGCATGCAGAACGAGGTCAGTTCCCCAGCGATCTTGAAGAGGTTGGGGATCATCAACAGCAGACCCTGGCTTGCCGTGAACGTGGTCGAGAGGGCTCCCGCCTGGAGGGCGCCGTGAACCGCCCCGATCGCCCCGGCCTCCGACTGCATCTCGGTGACCTCGGGCACGGTGCCCCACACGTTGAGCTGGCCCTTGGCCGACCACTCGTCGGCCCATTCCCCCATGTTCGACGAGGGGGTGATCGGGTAGATGGCGATGACCTCGTTCGAGCGGTGGGCAACCGACGCGGTTGCCTCGTTTCCATCCACGGTGATCCACTGACGCTTCATGGTCGTAGTCCCTTCCCGCGAGTTGGCGGAGCTTGACGGGAGCACCCAGCGGCGTTGTCCAGAAAGGTGGCCCCAGAACAGGAGAGCAACCTTCGTGCTCAGGCAAAGACCGTTGAATTTGTCGCCCCAAACCGGGTCGGAGCCGCGAGCCCGCCGATGTCTGCCGGATTTCCGGCAGACCGAGGAACGGCCGGCCGGCGGGCCGCCTGATAGCCGTGGCAGCGCTGGCGGTTGACATCCGCCTTCCGGGACGAAAGAATCGCAAGTTTGCGGGAGGCACGCTCCCGGGAGGTGTGGATGATGAGTCGTCGCGTGATTTCCGGGGCGGTCGTGGCCCTGGTCCTCGGGTTGGCATTGGGCGCGCAGGTTGTTGCTGGCGAGGGAACCAAGTACGGTGAGGGCGTCACCCTGACGACGGCCACGCCGATTGGCGACATCCTCGCCGCGCCGGAGACCTTCCTGGGCAAGACCGTCCGGGTGGACGGGACCGTCTCGGCGGTCTGCGAGGAGATGGGCTGCTGGATCGAGTTGAGCGACCCGCGCATCAGCAAGGGGCTTCGCTTCAAGGTCGAGGACGGCGTCATCGTGTTTCCGATGTCGGCCAAGGGACGCCAGGCGTCCGCCCAGGGAGCGGTCGAGAAGATCGGTGACGGCGCGAGCGCCACGTACCGCGTGAAGGCCACAGGCGCGGTGGTCTACTAAGGGCCCAGCCGGGCTGATGTCACCGTTTCGTCGCCAGACGTCGGGAGCAGTCGTCTGCCGATCGTGCGGGTCCCTGGTGGGGGTCCGCGACGAGGTCTGCTACACGTGTGGCGCGCGCAACCCCGCGCTCTGGGGCTACGCGCCGCTGCTGCGTTCGTTCGGGCGGGACCTCGGGTTCGTTCCGCTGATTGTCGTCGGGTCGGTCGCCCTCTACGTCATCTCGCTGCTGCTGACGGGGCCGGCGCTGATGGGCCGTGGGCTGTTCACGCTGCTGTCGCCCAGCGCCGAGAGCTTGTTCGTGCTCGGTGCGAGCGGCGCGATTCCGGTCTACCGCTTCGGACGGTGGTGGACCGTCCTGTCGGCCGGCTGGCTCCACGCCGGGCTGCTGCACATCCTCTTCAACATGATGTGGGTTCGTCAGCTGGGTCCGGCGACGGCGGAGCTTTATGGTCCGGGCCGCCTCGTGGTGATTTACACCGTTGGGGCCGTGTCGGGATTCCTGCTGAGCACGTGGGCCGGCTATTACTTGCCGGCGCTTCCGCTGCTGCACGGCGCGCAGTTCACGGTCGGAGCGTCGGCCCCGATCTTCGGCCTGCTCGGGGCGCTCGTGCACTACGGGCGTCGGACGGGCAGTCAGGTCGTCCACGGCCAGGCCGTGACCTATGCGCTGATGCTGTTCTTCTTCGGCCTCGTCATGCCCGGAGTGGACAACTACGCGCACGCCGGCGGTTTCCTTGGAGGTTACCTGGTCGCGCGCTGGCTCGACCCGCTCAAGCCCGAGCGACTCGACCACATCGTGGCGGCGCTCGTGTGCCTCGCGGCGACGGCAGCAGCCATCGCCTTCTCAGTGGTCGACGGCGTGCGTCTCTTCCTGCGGTAGCGGGCCGGGGCAGCCCGGCCGCTCGGCCGCGGAAGTCAGCGCAGCAGGAATCCGTGCCCGATCGCGTCGGCCGGGTCGAGCAGGAACTCGTGTCGACCCGTCACGAACGCTGAGCCCCCAATCTCTGGAACGACCGCCGGATGTGGTCCCACGTGGGTCTCGCCGACGATCCGCCCGCTGAAGCGCGTGCCGAGGATGCTCTCGAAGACGAGCGCCCCCTCAGCCGAGAGTTGCCCTCGCGCCCGGGCCAGTGCGAGCTGCGCGCTCACGCTCGTGCCAGTGGGCGATCGATCGACCTCGCCAGCGGCAAAGACGCACACGTTGCGCACGTCGGCGCCCTCGGCATGCGGCGGCCCGGTGAAGACCGTTCCGTACAGGAAGCCGAGCTCCGGGTCCTCGGGGTGCTCGGGCGGAGCCGTGGCCGCCACGGCCTGCTTGATGGCTCTTCCGGCGCTGATCAGTCGCTGGTAGTTGTCTGTCGAGCATCTCAGGCCCACCGACGCGGCGTCGACGAAGGCATAGAAGGCGCCGCCAAACGCCAGGTCGTACCGGACGTCGCCGAGGCCGGCGACGGCCACGACGAGGTCGAGGCCCGCGACGTAGGAGGGCACGTTGTGAAATCGCACGCCGGCCAGGCGACCTTCGTCGAGCACGGCGTACGCGGTCACGGTTCCAGCCGGCGTGTCGATGCGAATCGGCTGGTCGGGACGCAGCAGGCGCACGAGTCCCGTCTGTACGGCGACCGTCACCACGGCAATGATGCCGTGGCCACACATGGTGCTGTAGCCCGCGTTGTGCAGAAAGAGTACGCCGAAGTCGGCGCCCGGGGTGACGGGCGGCGTGATCACGCATCCGTACATGTCGGCGTGGCCGCGCGGTTCCCACATCAGGAATCGGCGGAGGTGATCGAAGCGCTCGCCGAGCGTTCGCCGTTTGGCGAGGATGGTGTCTCCCTCGAGCGCCGGGAAGCCCCCGGTCACGATGCGCAACGGCTCGCCGGCGGTGTGAGCGTCGAGCGTGGTGACGCGGAGCCAGTCGGCGGGCGGGCTCCAGTTGACGAGGGCCGCGACAGGCATCGGCATGCACTCGATGAAACGCCGACTCGTGCCGCGCGTCAAGGGGGATGACATAATGGCCAGGTGACGCGCGCGCTTGCTTCTGAAACCCGCGAGAAGCTCGTACGCCTGGGGGGCAGCCTGGGCCTGCCGGCCACTCGACGGCACGTCTTCCTCTGCTGCGACCAGACGACACCGAAGTGCTGCGACCGCGAACGATCGCTCGTGGCGTGGGACTACCTGAAGCGACGCCTGAAGGAGCTTGGTCTGTCGGAAGCGGGTGGCGTCGCCCGCACGAAGGCCAACTGCCTGCGGCTGTGCGAGCACGGGCCCATCGCCGTCGTCTATCCGGAAGGGACGTGGTACGCGGAGTGCGACCCGCCCCAACTCGAACGGATCATCCAGGAGCACCTTCTCGGAGGCCGCCCCGTGCAGGACCTGGCGATCGCGAGCCGGCCGCTCGGCGAGCCGCTCGATGGCCCTCCGGCCAGATAGCCCTTCCCTGAAGTCGTCGCGGCCGTCGCCTCAGTGGATCGTGAACGGGGCTTGCAGCTGGAAGGCGGCGATCTCGGCGTCGAACTGGTGGCCGTCGGCCGTGATCATGTGATAGAAGCCGTGCATCGTTCCGTACGGGCTGGAGAGCGGACAGCCGGACGTGTACTCGAACGAGCGGCCGGGCTCGAGCACCGGTTGCTGGCCGACGACGCCCGGACCGCGGACTTCCTCCACGTGCCCGGTGGCATCAGTGATGATCCAATGGCGCGTGACCAACTGCACGGTCTGGTCGCTCTCGTTGGAAATCACGATCGTGTAGAGGAAGAACCACTTGTTGTTGGTCGGCTGGGAGTGTCCGGGCGAGTACTGCGCGTTGACCTGGACACGGATGCCTCGCGTCACGGCCTCTGACGTCGCCATGCCTTCATCTTATCCCAGCGTC
>Ga0102851_10002594_pt1 | contig 10932 bp, 7 predicted proteins | sample Mud3Dept3metaG_FD_79558 | JGI IMG/M metagenome (GOLD analysis project Ga0102851, IMG submission 79558) | Freshwater wetland microbial communities from Ohio, USA, analyzing the effect of biotic and abiotic controls - Mud 3 Core 4 Depth 3... | ecosystem: Environmental > Aquatic > Freshwater >...
CCGCGGATCGTGGTCTCGCCGCCGACGAAGAACCGGTCGAAGAAGGGGATGGCGGAATTCTTGTACGCCCTGGCGTATTGTCCGAGAAGGCGGAGTCCGAACGTATGGCGCCCGTGGGAGAGCCACTTGTCAGGGAAGAACTTCCGGTATTCCACCACCGGTTGGAGCATACTGAAGTCGCCGCCGAAAATGCCGCCGGTGACCGCGATCGAGGCCTGCAGGCTCGATCCTTTCGTCGGATTGAAGTAATGGTTGGTCGTATTGTAGGAGACCATGGGAGTAACCGAGCTCCGTATGATCCCCGACACGGCATATTGCGGATCGCCCCCGGGGACGTAACCGATCAACTGCGAGTAGGCGAAGCTCTGGAAACCCTCAGCCACATTGGTGATGCTGATTCTCTGCAGGGTATAGCTGGCGCCGAACCGCCAGAAAGAGAAGCCGAGCGGCCGGGATGTCGTGATCGTTATGCCCGTGGTTGCCCTGGTGAACAACTCGACCGGCTCGGCGTTTATCAGGCTCTGTAGCCCGAAGACGTTGTAGGTATCAAAGCGGTAGCGCTGATTATAGATCGAAGCGCCGAACGTCCAGCGTGTATCCAGGAGATACGGCTCGGTGAAGGCGACCACGAATTGCATTTCCCGCGTGCCCGCCATAACACTGAATTCCAGGCTGTTTCCCCGGCCCAGGAAGTTGTTCGTCGTGTAGTTCATCCCGATGAATGTGCCTGAAATGCCGCTGGCGCCGCCAGTTATCCCGATCGATTGGTGGCTCTTCTCCTTTACCTTGACCGCTATGTCGACCTGACCGGTCTTTTCGTTGGGCTTGACTTCGTAATCCTTCTCTTCGATCTTGTCGAAGAAACCGAGCTGATTCAGTCGCAGCACCGACGTGTCAAGCAGGGCTGTGCTGAAAGTCTTACCCTCCTCGAGCAGGAACTCCCTCCGGATTACCTTGTCTCGCGTCTTGGTGTTACCGGTGAATTCTATGCGGTGCACGGTGAACTGCGTGCCCGGCTCGAACTTGAGCTTCAGGCTCATCGTGCCTGCCTTGTCGTCGAAGCTCTGCTCGGGGATGTACGCCCAGTTGATGTAGCCGAAGTTGCCGTACAGTTTCTTGAAGTTCTCCAGCGTGTCCTTCACCTTCTTGAAGTTGAAGACATCTCCCGAGGTCAGGCCAAACCCCTTCACCAGGCCGTCGCACTTGAAGATGCCGCAGTTCTCGAGGGTGAGTTCGCCGACGCGGAACTGCCTGCCGGCATCGACCGGGATCTCGACGAGAAACTGGTCCTTGGTTCTGCGGAGCATCGGTATCATCCCGCGGGGACCTTCATAGATCCGGACCAGGGGCTCGCCGACCTGTACCTGCATGTAGCCGTGCTCCTTGTAGAAGGCCTTCAGATTCATCTCGATGTCGGCTTCCAGCTTCCCCTGGTGGTATTTGTCGGTCCCCTTGAAGAGGGTGATCAGGTTGCGCTCCTTGACCAGTTTCAGCGAGCCGCGCAACTGGCCGTCCGTGAACACCTTCTCTCCAGTGAAGCGGATCTCGCCGATCCTGACCTTCGGGCCCTCGTCCATGATGAACCGGACCCGGACGGCGGACGGAGGTATAGTCTCGACCTCGGTCCGGACCGTCCCGAGCGGTTTGCCGTTCTGATCCATCAGGTCCTTCAGCGCACGCTCGGCGGCACGGATCTTGGAGGGGTCGTACTGGCTGTCGACCGTCAAACCCACTTTCCGGTTCTTGAACTGCTCCAGGATGTTCGATTCGGTAAAGGACTTGTTGCCCTCGTACTTGATCTCGCGGATCAGCGGCTTTTCCTTCACAGTGAAGGTGATGACCTTGCCGGTGTCGCCGTCCCTTTCGGTGACCTCGATGTTTTCAAAGAAGTTGGACTTGTACAAGGCCCTCAAATCCAGCTCGATGCGGTTCTGATCGAACACTTCGCCGGGCCTGGACTGGATGTAGAACCGGATCGTGTCTTCAGGGATGCGACGGTTGCCGCGAATGTCGATACGCTCGATCATCGGCCTCTGGCCCTGCTCCGTGCCCTGCTGGGCATCCTGAAATGCCAGAGCCGGAATGCCGGCGGTCAGCCCGATGACCAGGATTATGACTGCAGGTTTGATCCGCTCGAACATCCATCCTCCGAAACACACCCTGACCCGGAGGTCGAGGTTGGAGATTAAAAAGACGACATATGGTAATGGAAAGGCACCGTCAAATCCATACTGTTTCAGGCTTATGGAGGAAGTCCGGGGCTCGGCGCGGTGAAAGCTCTGCATCCCTGCTTTGGACTCTCTGCCGCCTCGCGCAGTCCCAGGACCTCTGCCGGACTCGGCCACGTTTCAGGTCCCTCGCGGACCGAGCCTTGTCAGAAAAGACGCCCGGCGGGCTGCAGGCGTTCACATTTATTTGCCACGGGCGGGGTGTCTCAGCAGGGCAACCGCCCTGTTCACACGCTCAGCCTCATGCCGCTCTCTGCCGGGCTGCCTGCCGGTAGGTAGCAGAGAGTGTCGCCCTCCAGATAGATCTCGAGAGTCACATCGGGCTCGAGGCGGTTGCGGATCAGAGCTTCGGAGAGCGGATCCTCGAGGTATCTCTGAATGGCACGTCGCAGGGGGCGGGCGCCGTAGGAGCGGTCCCGGCAAGTCTTGTCCACGATCCACTTGCGGACTTCAGGGCGAACCACGATGGAGAACTTCTTGTGCCGCAAAACATCGTTTACCTGGACGATCAGCAGGTCGACGATCTGTTCCAGGTCTGAGTCCGTAAGCGAATCGAACAGGATGACCTCGTCGAGTCGGTTCAGGAACTCGGGGTTGAATGTCTTCTTAACCTCCTCGTGGATCATTTCCTCCGTCTTCTTGCGATCCGCCTCACTGGAGGACCTGAATCCCATGTGCCCGCGCTTCTCAAGGAATCGGGCGCCGATGTTGGAGGTCATGATGATGATGCAGTTTTTGCAGTCGATTGTATTGCCAAGCGAATCAGTTAGTTGACCGTCTTCGAAGACCTGCAGGAGGATGTTGTAGACGTCCGGGTGCGCCTTCTCGATTTCGTCCAGGAGGAGGACGGAATACGGGTTGCGCTTGATCTTCTCCGTCAGCTGCCCGCCCTCTTCGTGCCCCACGTATCCGGGCGGGGAGCCTATGAGCTTGCTCACCGAGTGTTTCTCCATGTACTCGGACATATCGAGTCTGATCATCGCGTTCTCGGTGCCGAACAGGAAGGCCGCGAGCGACCGCGCCATTTCCGTCTTGCCCACCCCGGTCGGCCCGAGGAACAGGAATGAACCCACCGGGCGCTTCGGCGATTTCAGCCCGGCACGGGACCTGCGAATCGCTTTGCTGAGGGCGGAGATGGCGCGATCCTGGCTGATGACCCGCATGTGAAGCTCCTCCTCCATGCGGAGCAGTTTGGACATCTCCTCTTCGTGGATGGATGTGATCGGGATCCCGGTCCACTTGGCGATCACTTCCTCGATGTCCTCGCGCGTGACCCGGAGCGGCGTCGTGGTCTTCAGCTTCCACCGTTCCCTCACCACCTGCAGGTTCTCCTGCTCGAGATCCTCTTCGAGGCGATACCTGGCCGCCTTCTCGAACTCCTGGGCTGAAATTGCATTCTCGATCCTGCCGTCGATGACGCGAATCCGGCGGTGGATGTTGATCATTTCCTCCGGAATGGAAGTCGCGCGCAGTTTGACGCGGGCACCGGCCTCGTCGATCAGGTCTATCGCCTTGTCTGGCAGGAAGCGGTCGGAGATGTAGCGGTTCGACAGGTACACGGCAGCTTCGAGGGCTTCGTCGGCGTATTTCAGCTGGTGGAAGCTCTCGTACCTCTCCTTTACACCGTGGAGGATGGCGATGGTTTCCTCTTCCGAAGGCGCGCTGACCTTGATCGCCTGGAACCTTCGTTCCAGAGAACGGTCCTTCTCGATCGAACGCCTGTACTCATGGGGAGTGGTCGAGCCGATGCACTGTATTTCGCCGCGGGACAGAGCGGGCTTCAGGATGTTGGCGGCATCGAGTGAGCCTTCCGCCGACCCGGCCCCGACGAGCGTGTGCAGCTCGTCGATGAAGACGATAAAGTTCCGGTTCTCGACCAGCTCCTTCATGATCGTCTTGAGCCTCTCTTCGAACTGGCCCCGGTATTTCGTCCCGGCGACGATCAACGAGATATCGAGCGCGAGGATGCGCCGGTCCAACAGTTGCGGCGGAACGCGCCCGTCCACGATCCTCTGTGCCAGGCCCTCCACGATCGCCGTCTTGCCGACCCCGGGTTCCCCGATCAGGACCGGATTGTTTTTCGTTCTCCGGCTGAGGATCTGGATCATCCGCTCGATCTCGTTCTCCCGGCCGACAAGCGGATCGAGCGCGTTGCTTGTGGCAGCCTCGGTCAAATCGCGGGAGAACTCCACCAGGCTCAAGGACTCTTTCGCGCGGGCCTGCGGGTGCTTCTCTGCCGACCCCCGACCAAGCTCTTCCCGGATGGAACTCAGCCGGATGCCGCGTTCGCGCAGAATCTCGGCGGCGACCGACCGCTCCTCCCGCAGCAGGCCCAGGAGCATGTGTTCGGTGCCGATGTGCTTGTGCTGCAGCCGTTCGGACTCCTCCGCAGCGGCATTCAACACGCGCTTGCACTCGTCCGAAAAAGGAAGATCGACAGATGTAGAAACCTTCTCACGGATGACCGTGCGGCCCTCAATCTCCTTCCGGATGCTCTCGATCGAGGTGTTTGCCTTGGGCAGGAAGCGCTGGGTCAGGTTCTTGTCCTCCCGGATCAGGCCGAGCAGAAGGTGCTCAGTCTCTATGTACGGGCTGCCGAACTGGCTGGCCTCATACCGGGCGAAAAAGATGACGCGCCGTGCCTTCTCTGTGTATTTCTCAAACATCTGTCCTTGCTCGATTCCTATTACGGGTCAAACACTATTATACGGAGCATTCACCCAAGTGAAAAGGCCACGGTGGAGTCACACCAGCTTCCCGTTCTCGAGCCGGTAGACGCGGGAGCAGATGCGGGCAAGTTTCTCGTTGTGCGTGACAAGGACCGAGCTGAGATTGTGCCTCACGTGCAGTTCGTGCAGGAGCATTCCGATGGAATCCCCGGTATGCGGGTCCAGGTTGCCGGTAGGTTCGTCCGCCAGGATCAGTTGAGGCCTTCCGACCAGCGCTCGCGCAATGGCCGCGCGCTGCTGCTCTCCACCGGAAAGTTCGCCCGGCCGGTGCTGAACGCGGGCACCGAGGCCCACGTCCTCCAGGATCGCCTCCGCGGCGCGGCGCGCCTCCGGCGCCGGAACGCCCCGGATCAGAAGCGGCATCATTACGTTCTCGACTGCGGTGAATTCGGGCAGCAGATGGTGGAACTGGAACACAAAACCCAGGGTCTCGTTTCTGAAACTCGAAAGCTCGGCGGGAGCCAGGGCCGGCAACTCCCTGCCGGCGATACGAATCGTGCCGGCATCCGGCCTGTCCATCCCGCCCAGCACATGCAGGAGGGTGCTCTTTCCCGAGCCGGATACTCCCGTGATGGCGATCATCTGCCCTTGTTCGAGAGTCACGGACAGGCCGATCAGCACATCGAGCCTGCCGGCACCTGACCGGTAGCTCTTGCAGAGATCGCGCACCACCAGGAATTCACTCATAGCGAAGGATCTCCACCGGGTCCAGCCGTGAGGCGTTTCGGGCCGGGTACAGGGTGGCCAGGAAACTGATCAGGAGCGCTGTTCCCGAAACCAGCGCGATATCCCAGAACTTCAAATGAAATGGGACGTAGGGGATGCTGTAGACCTCGGCCTCGAGGTGAATCAACCTGTAGCTGTCCATGACCCAGCAGGCCGTGGCACCGAGGGTCGCGCCCATCATCGTGCCTATCAGCCCGATGATCAATCCCTGGAGCATGAAGACATACATAACGGTCCTGGACGTCGCCCCCATCGCCGTCAGGATTGCGATGTCGCGCTGCTTTTCCATCACCATCATGATCAGAGTGGTGACGATGTTCAGGGACGCGACGAACACGATCAGGCTGATCGTCAGGAAGAGCACGAGTTTCTCGAGCTTGAGTGCGGAGAAGAGCGGCTTGTTGAGGTCGATCCACGTTGTGGTTGTGAAACCGGGTCCGGCGGCGGTGCGAATCCCGTCCGAGACTTGCCCCACATCCTCGAGGTCGACAGTCTTGAACTGCAATACGGATGCGGAGCCCGGCGGAAACGAGAAGAGCCGACGGGCGGCCTCGAGGCTCGTGTATGCCCAATTGGCGTCGTAATCCCAGAGCCCCGACTCGAAGATAGCGGCCACGCGGAAAGATTTCTCTGCCGCGGTCATCCCGAAGGGCGTCAGATGCCCCATGGGGTAGAAGATCCTCAGGGTGTCTCCGATCTGGACGCCCATGATCCGGGACATCTCCTTCCCGATGATTATGTTTTCCAGGGTTCGCGACGCCTGCTCCTGTCCGTTGTCCGCCGCCGCACGATCCAGCGCACCGGCATCGCCCGAGGTAATGTGCGAGAAGAAATCCGAGATCTCGCGTTCTCGCTTCGGATCGACGCCCTTCAGCACCGCCCCCTGGTTTCGATGAGGGCTCGCAACGAAGACCTGGTTGAAGATCGCCGGCGCACACCCCGTTACACCAGGTGCGTTCTCCACACGCTGGAGGACCTGTTCATAATCCAGCACCGGCGTGCTGTCCAGGCGGAGCAGGTTGACATGGGCCGTTGCTCCCACGATCTTTGTCTGGATGTCCTCCCGGAAGCCGGTCGAGAGCGCGAGAGCGATGACCAGGGCCATCACGCCCGCAGTTATCCCTATGATGGAGATGGCCGAGACAACGGAGACCATCGTCTGCTTGCGCTTCGCCCTAAGATAGCGAAGCGCGACGAAGAGCTCGAATCTCATCGGAAATCACCGACGAACGCGAGTGCAGGCAGGAAGCCGGGCGTCACTTGCCGACCCTCATTTGTCCGCATCGACCTCCCCGAGGGCTTGCGGCAGGGTATCGGCCTCAGGCCGCAGCAGCGGGAACAGGATGACCTCCCGAATAGAACGCGAGTTGGTCAGAACCATCGTCAGGCGATCGATACCGATCCCCTCGCCTGCAGTGGGCGGCATGCCATAACTCAGCGCCCGGATGTAATCCTCGTCCATGGCATGGGCGGTGTCGTCCCCGAGCCCGCGTTGACGCAGCTGGTCCTCGAACCGGGCGCGCTGCTCGGCGGGATCGTTGAGCTCGGAGTAGGCGTTGGCCACCTCCATGCCCGCAATATAGAGCTCGAAGCGTTCCACCGTCTCCGGGTCGTCTGGCTTGGTCTTCGACAGGGGCGACACTTCGGTCGGGAAGTCGTAGATGAAGGTCGGCTGGATAAGGTGCGGTTCGGCAACCTCCTCGAAAATCGCCGCCAGCAGCTTGCCCGGGCCGTCAGTCAGCTCGAACTTTGCGTTTACGCTCCTGGCCAGCGCGCGAAGCCGTTCCGGTGACTTCAAATCGTCACCTGCAGGCGCGGGAACGGACTCGGGCCAGAAACGGACAATCGCGTCGCGCAGGGAGTAGCGTTGCCACCGGTTGAAATCCAGCACCTGATCCTGGTAGGTGACGGTTCTCGATCCTGTTACAGCCTCGACGATCTGCGTGATCATCTCCTCGGTAAGGTCCATCAGGTCGCGGAAATCACTGTAGGCCTGATAAAACTCCAGCATCGTAAACTCGGGATTGTGCTGGGTGGAAATCCCCTCGTTACGGAAGATGCGGCTGAGCTCGTAGACCCGGGGGAAGCCGCCGACGATCAGGCGTTTCAGGTAAAGTTCAAGCGCGATCCGCAGGTAAAGGTCAAGATCCAGTGCGTTGTGGTGCGTGATGAAAGGGCGAGCCAGGGCACCGCCGGCAATCGCCTGCAGCACCGGCGTCTCGACCTCCAGGTAGCCTCTGCTGTCCAGAAAGCTGCGGATCTCCCGTATGATCCGGCTCCGCTTCGCGAACACCGCCCGCACCTCGGGATTGACAATCAGGTCCACGTACCGTTGCCGGAAGCGGGTCTCGACGTCAGTCAGTCCATGCCACTTTTCCGGCAGGGGAATGAGGTTCTTGGACAGGTGCTGAAGGCGCGAAGCCAGCACGGTCAGTTCGTTCGTCCGCGTCCTGAAGAGGACGCCCTCGGCGCCCAGTATGTCTCCCAGGTCGAGAAGCTGAAACAGGTCGTAGCTTGCATCGTCGACCTTGTCGCGGCGCATGTAGACCTGGATCCGTTGCTCTCCGTCCGACAAATCGAGAAAGCCCGCCTTTCCCTGGGGCCGGAGTGACATAACCCGTCCGCACACGCGGACCCGTTCCGGTCTTGTTTCCAGTTCCGGCCCGGTAAGCCCGTCAAATGACGCCCGCAGGTCGGTGATGCTATGCGTGTAGTCGAAGCGGTGAGGGTAAGGGTCGAAACCTCTCCGCTTCAGTTCGGCCAGCTTGAAACGTCGTTGCGCAACAAGGTTGGTCGGGGCTTCCATTATTGTTCTGCCTTTTTCGAGCTGAGATGCTTTCGGATGCTGTCGAGGATGCCATTCACGAATTGCGCGGATTCGTGGGTCGAGAACTTCCTGGCGACCTCCAGCGCTTCATTGATGACAACCGTGCTCGGTGTCTTGTCCTCGGAAAGGAGTTCGTACACTGCCAGCCTGAGGATGTTCCTGTCGACCGCAGCCATGCGACTGAGTCGCCAGTTCTCCGCATGGGACTGAATCAACTCGTCGATTTCCTTCAGCCTCGCGACGCTCCCCTCAAACAGACGGGTTGCGAACTCCCTGACCTGGGGCGAATGCTCATTCATCTCCCAGAACGAATTGAGGATGTATCTGCAATCGTGCTTTCCGATGTCGCGCTGATACAACATCTGGACAGCGCATTCTCGCGCGACGCGCCTGATTCCCATAGTATGAGGCCGCCACGGTTGCCGCGGCGTCGTCCGGGCTTCAAATCTGTTTCATCACCTGCGCCATCTCGATCGCCGCCATTGCCGCCTCAAAGCCTTTGTTGCCCGATTTGAGGCCGGCCCGCTCGATTGCCTGTTCAATCGTGTCGCAGGTGAGGACACCGTAAATGACTGTCACGCCGGTTTCCACGCTGAGCGCGCCAATCTCCTTGGTGACCGCTGACGCAATGTGGTCGAAATGGGGAGTGTTGCCCCTCAAGAGGGCGCCGAGACAGAGTACGGCATCGTATTTCTTCGACACGGCGAGTCTCTTGGCGACAAGCGGGATCTCAAACGAGCCCGGCACCCAGACGACAGTGATGTCCTCCGGCGCGGCACCGTGGCGGTCCAGCGCGTCCAGCGCCCCGCTCAGGAGTCGGTCGCTGATAAAATTGTTGAAACGACTGATGACTATGGCGAAACGACTACCCTTCGCCTCCAGTTTTCCCTGGATCGTCTGGGCCATGACCGTCCCCTCTCTTCAAGTTGAAGCGCGAGCGAACCGGCGCGGAGTCGCGCGGGCCGGGCGCGGGCCGAACTCTAGATTCTCCTAGAGATGCGGGCCATTGACAAGTGCAATTGTAGGCGAGGATCGGGCGGTCAGGAGCCTGAAGAATTCGGGCATCGTCCTGCCGGAAGGATAGACCGGACGCCCGAGGCGGCGCGACAGATCGTCCGGGGACAGGCCGTCCACGAAGATCCCATCGAGCCGGGAGAGCGCTTCGCCCGGGATGACCACGAATTCGCCTGCATCGATCGGCGCCAGGGCGTCCAGTATGTCCCGGCCGGCCAGTAACCCGGCGACTGTGATGGATTCGCCCATGAACCGGTTCCTCGCCTCGACTGTCCTGAGTCTTGAACCGATCCGGTCGTTGATCCGGGATACGCACCTGCTGAGGATGGGGTGAAAGAGGGTCCCGGTCACGAGTGCACCGCTCAACTCCGGCCTGGGCTTCCTGCGTCGCCTGATTTCGACCTCAAAGTCGTCGAGGAACTTCCGCACCATCCCGATACCGTCTTCGATCTGGGAAAAATCATCGTAATGCGCACTCTCGGGAAGAGCGATGCCGCCCTGCAGATAGAACTCGTCGGCCAGGTAGGAAAACGTCCGGCCGGTCTCCCGCCGGAAGCGGGCCTGCCAGGGCGTCACCACGCCGATGATCTCACGGCAGTAACTCGCCGTAACGGGCGTGAATACCTCCCTGGCCTGCCCGTGGTCTGACAGGCCGAGCGGAACGATCGCGACCGAGTCTACACCCGGATAATATCGGTAGAGATCAAACACCGTTCTTTCCAGGTGGCCGCCGTCGTTGATGCCGGGCATCAGTACGACCTGGGTATGAAGCCTGATGCCTCCGTCGGTCAACTTCCTGATCTTGCCGGCCAGGTCGTCTGCTTTCTTCCGCCCGAGTATCCGGGTCCGCAGATCCTCCTCGGTGGCGTGAACCGAGACATAGAGAGGCGACAGCCTCTGCTCGACGATCCGGTCCAGTTCCTTCTCGGGCAGATTGGTCAGCGTGATGTAGTTGCCGTGCAGAAAGGAGAGGCGGTAGTCGTCGTCCCTGACCCGGAGGGAAGCCCGGACACCCGGGGGCAGCTGATTGATGAAGCAAAACATGCACGAGTTGGCGCAGGTTCGTGTCTGGAACTCCTCGACCTCCACACCCAGGGTGCCGCCGTGCCTATCGCCTGCACGCAGATGCACCGTCGCGCCGCCCGCCTTGCGGACCTCGAGGACCAGATCCTCTTCGGCGAGATAAAACCTGAGGGCCAGTTCGTCGGGCGTCGGGTGCCCGTTCACCGAAAGGATTTCATCGCCGGCCGCCAGGCCAAGGTTCTCCGCCGCAGAACCGGGATCGACGCCCAGTATCCGCAATCCCCCGGCGCTCATGTTTCGCCGCCCGCTCTCTGATGAGACTCGATCAGCCGATAGGAGCGGTAGAGGTAGTGGGAACCCGAGGCGATCGTCAGGAAAAGGCAGG
>Ga0102851_10002595_pt1 | contig 10932 bp, 10 predicted proteins | sample Mud3Dept3metaG_FD_79558 | JGI IMG/M metagenome (GOLD analysis project Ga0102851, IMG submission 79558) | Freshwater wetland microbial communities from Ohio, USA, analyzing the effect of biotic and abiotic controls - Mud 3 Core 4 Depth 3... | ecosystem: Environmental > Aquatic > Freshwater >...
GGCCAAGAGCTTCTTCCACATGATGCGTTGGCTTAAAGCCAACCCAGATAGGATGCGTTTTGCAAAAACGGGATGGCCTCGATTGAAGCGCTACCGTTTGTTCAAGCTAGCTCAAGATGGTGAAACAGAAGATGCAGCAAGACACATGGCGATCTGCAGTGAATGCGGAAATGAGTGTGAGGTACCGTTCAAACCTGATCCGCACAGACCCATATATTGTAAGGCGTGCTACGCCAGGCATCGGCGAGAAGATAGAGTAAAAAAACACGTGCCAGGCACTCGAAGAGCCAATGAAGGCGTATGAGATTTCAACCACGCTTAGATTCAGCGTGGCTCCTAAATCTTCCCCCCCGCATTAGGGTAACTGCAACTGCATGTGAGCATCGTCCCTTTTGCAGAAAGCCGAGACAATTGCAGCTGAGCTTGCCAGTGTGATCTTCGGCAACAGCATAGGTTCCATGGTCGCCAACGACATTGTAAACGCCATTACCCAGAAATTCAATCCTGCGGCTATCTACAAGCTTGCGAGCTTTCTCTAGAAGTCGGTCAACAGGCATCTTTTACATCAACCGCCGTGATAGTTTGCCAGCAGTTAGTACTAGCCAATTGGACCTATTTAATCAGTCGCGTGTTCAATTCGATGGCACATCTATCTGATGACAACTGGCACCTATCTGCTTCAGGTAGAGACTGACTGCCGAGAATCCACAAATGTTCATGGTGGGCCGAGCCGGATTTGAACCGGCGACCTTTCGATTATCAGTCGAACGCTCCAGCCGTGCTGAGCTACCGGCCCCTCCCAAACGGGACACCAAAGGTAATATTAAGTTGGTTAATAAGAATTTTCGTGAGTCAAAGACTGCAAGCAGCAGGGGGCTCGTAGCCTAGCACGGATTAAGGTGTCGGCCTTCGGAGCCGGAGATCGTGGGTTCAAATCCCACCGGGCCCGCCAATCTCGTCTACAAGGAAGACTTCACAAACCCATACGAATTACTACAACTCTTGAAAGCTGTACATTCTGATCTAAGAGACTGCCTGCTACACTCTGTTGCAGCTGCAAAACAGTCCTGTCAATTGATTAGAATTGGTCTGACTGAGAAGGGAGGAAGTCTTGATAGTACCAAGGCGGTACATGCTTCGCGTCAGAATTGCCCACCAGAATCACACGTGTCTTTTTTGGATCAATCATCCTCGCTCTGACACGCCATTTCTTGACGGCCTTGCCTCTTCGACTGAAAAGACCCAGTAGAATGCAGCCTCCACGTCTCCAAAACCCTCTCCTCGCAAGACTTAAAAGCGATATTTTGACGGCTGAAATATTACGAGAAAAGAATACGGATCACGCGTAAATGTTTCTGAGATACTTGTTCCAAAGATATGCCGCAGCATAACCAGCTGTTGCACCGGTTGCAGGACCCATAAAAGCAACGACAAAATCAAGTGTCGGAGAGCTGGGAATCAGCTCCGGGAACAAAGTAATCGCATAGTAGCTGACAAACCCGATTAGCAGGGTGTTGAAAGCCATGGCAGCCATTAACCTATTGCGGTTAACTCCCTCAGATGTAGCCTTGACCCTGAAAATGAAGAGAGACAAATCCACAAGGCACCCGAACAAGACGAAAAAGATGAAAGAAAAAGGAAGCAGTGAAGGTCGCGCTAAGCTTACGAGTCCGCCCCCGACAACCCCCACATAGGTCGCGCCAATGTTCTTTATGAAGAGACCACTCAGCGCCAGCAGCACAGCATCTACAGCGATTAGAAGTCGGTCAAGTTGCATAGGTACAAAAAACCGTGTCACAAATATTATCGAACCAAAAAATGCAGCTATGAGTAAACGCGTAGCTTTCTGCACCAAGTTTCACGCTTTCAAGAATAGAGCAGAGACGAGTTTAAAAAACCTTGACGTGAAATGTCCGCTGGGCTGCGCAGTAGTCCAAACAGAAGATATGCATGCTGTAAGATAGCTAAGCCTGGCCCCTATGCTGACGTTCATTTTTAACGGAAGCTATAAATTGACAATAAACACTAAGAAGTAAATGCTTTAGTATTTGACTCCTAAGTGTGTAGGGGGATAAAGGATGAGCACTCACGCAGAAGATTTGAAACTCAGACTAATGACAATTGAGCTTCTACGAACTGCAAAATACAAACGCAATATCACGTACCGAGAACTGGCATCTAAAACAGGTTTGCCAGTCACGGTTTTAAGTCGTTACGCGAAAGGGCATGTGCTACCCAACACGACGCGGGCAAAACAGCTCTGGCGTGTCCTTACGAAACTCGTAGGGTTGGAAACAGAACTGCGAAATAGGATAAGATTCGACGAAAATGGCTATTTTGACAACACCGAAATCGTAGGCGACTACAACATCCTGCAACAGGCCGCTAATCACGCACTGGCAAACTTCGCGGGAAAACGCGTCACAAAAATCATAACAGCTGCAGTTGACGGCGTTCCTCTCGCCACCATGGTCGGAAACGCGCTCGGAGTTAACCTGATCGTCGCCAAAAGAAACAAAGAAGTCGGCGTGAAAGCGTTCCTTGACGAAACGTACATTTTAGGGAAAGACTCAGGAGTGACAGTAACACTCTACATTCCAAAGGAAGCTATCAAAAAACGCGATAGTGTACTGGTCGTGGACGACATGATCAAGAGCGGCGAGACGCAGGAAGCCCTAGTCAACCTTGTGAAAAAGGCCAAAGCAGAAATCTCAGGAGTTTTCTCACTGATTTCAGTCGGGGATGAATGGAAAAAGCGACTAAAGTTTGGAAACGATGCCCCGGTTGAAGTTGTGACCTACCTCAAATCACCACTCGAAACAGAAAGCCATCATACCTAGGCCATAATGCCTTCATAGACAGCCTTTCGGTGTGTGAAAACTCTGCGAACGATCAAATGGTGCAATGGAACCGTCGAGACGATCGACCAAACTCTTCTTCCTCACAAAGTGCAACCACTAAAGATAAAGACAATTGATGAGATGGCCGAAGCCATAAAAAACCTCAGAATTAGAGGTGCTCCACTGCTAGGGGCCGCAGCTGGATTCGCGCTAGCTTTAACCGCGTACTATTCGAAAGCGAAAAACAAGGAACACCTTTTGGAGGAACTTGAGGAAACCGCAAAGATCATAAAGAGTACAAGACCGACTGCCGTGAATCTATTCTGGGCAACTGACAGGGTGCTAGATAAAGCAAGAACCTTTAGCGGAAACGCGGCTGAGATGAAGATGCTGGTGATTCAGGAAGCAAACAGGATTGCCGACGAAGACGCGGAAGCAAATCTGGCAATAGGCAAGAATGGATCTAGACTAATCAGCGATGGTGACGTCATCCTGACCCATTGCAATGCAGGCGAGTTGGCAACTGTCGAGCACGGCACGGCTTTAGGCGTAATACGCGCTGCATGGAAGGAGGGAAAGAAAATCAAGGTCATAGCGACAGAAACCCGACCGCTCCTGCAAGGTGCAAGACTAACAGCCTACGAGCTAAAGCGCGACGGAATTCCTGTCACCTTAATCACGGACAACATGGTGGGCTATGTCATGCACAAAAAACTCGCAAACGCCGTCATTGTTGGCGCAGACCGAATAGTCCAAGACGCCGTCATTAACAAGATCGGAACTTTTACCGTCGCAGTCCTAGCCAAGGAACACGATGTTCCTTTTTTCGTTGCAGCGCCAACGTCAACTTTTGACCTAACCAGAAAATCTACCGATGTCACTATTGAAGAAAGAAAACCGACAGAAGTCACCCATTTTGGCGCGGTTAAGGTCGCAGCCGACGGAGTAGGCGTATTGAATCCTGCATTTGACATCACACCACTGAGCTACGTGTCGGCTATCATCTGCGAGAATCGCGTTTACTACGTAAAAGACTTTCCAAAGTTTAAGTGTGGAGTTCTTCCCGAATAGGAGAAAGACATCAACCTGTCGGGCGAATCCAGGTTTTGGCACCGGCTGCTAGCTAGTTTCCCAAATGCCTGTGGATCGCTATTCTTCATCGTGTGACGTCCCTCCGATGAGACTATTGGTGACTTGACAAATGATTTACGAACCGAAGATTCCTGAACAGAAAGAGAAAAGTTTAATCCCCCAAGAGTAAACTATTCCGAAACGTCTAGCATGCAACGGTTGAGGCGGAATGGGCGAAAAGAGCGGAGAATTGGCGGGTTCAGAGATCAAGGCAAAAGGACTCTTAACCGAGGAAGGCATCGAAATATCAGAAAGAAGCAACATAGATGCCCTTTCTTCAAGAGGCTATGGACTAACAGAAAAAGAAACGTTCAGGCTTTCTTTCTATGAAGCATTGTATCTCCTAAACAAAGAATTGCTCGAAGTCAAAAATGAAGAAAATGAACCCGTGGACTTCCAGAGCCTTCTTCAGCTGTACCAAGACAAAGACGAGAATGCGTGGATCAATTACTTGGTCTACCGGGATCTCCGAACAAGAGGCTACGTGGTCAGGGAAGGCTTCGGAACAGGAACCGATTTTAGAATTTATGAAAGAGGCTCATATGGCAAAGATACAGCGCAGTATCTTGTTCTAAGCATTCAAGAAGGCAAACCATTGCCTATACACGACTTGACCAACGCATTGCAAAGATGCCAGAGCCAGAAGAAAGAACTGATTATTGCAGTAATGAACCGCAGAGGAGAAACTGTTTACTACTCAGTCTCACCACTAACTTTCAAATAGCGGGGACAGACAATGCCAAGTTTTCAAACGGTAAGAGGCATGCGAGATCTATTAGCTGAAGAAGCCGAGGTTCTAAACTTCGTAATGTCTAAAGCCAGAGAAACCGCGAAACTCTACGGATACCGAGAAGTAATAACACCAGTAGTCGAGCCTTATGAACTCCTAAGCGCCAAAGCGGGCGAAGAAATCCGATCTCGAATGTTTACATTCAAAGACCTCGGAAACAGAACCGTAGCGTTGAGGCCAGAATTCACTGCATCAATAGCGCGACTGGCTACTGGAGCGCTAAAGAATGAGCCTAAGCCACTTAGAACGCTGGCCGTTGGCAGCGTCTACCGTTATGACGAACCGCAACGCGGGCGTTACAGAGAGTTTTATCAATCTGACTATGAAATTGTTGGCGTTTCAAATCCCGAAGCCGATGCTGAGATAATTCTACTCACTGATCGCTTAATGAGAGCGGTAGGTCTTCGAAACTACGCCTTCAAAGTCGGACACATAGGTGTCATAAGGGGAATCCTCAGTCAAGAAAACGTTGACGAAAAAACGCAAAATGCCATCCTGCAGCTCATGGACAAAAGAGAATTTGAAAAAGCATTCCAACTGGTCAAGTCAGTGGCGTGTCTCTCAACTCTTAGAGGGTTACTAACGTTGAAGAGCGATAACGCGTTCGACACAGTCGGAAGACTAAGAAAACACGTTGAAGGCTACCCAAATGCTTCAGCCTCTGTTGAGGACCTGCAGAAAATCCTCAAAATTGTTACCGAACACCAATGCCCTATCGCGACTGTCGAACCAACTTTCTCGAGAGGGCTAGAGTACTACACTGGAATGATTTTTGAAGTCTACATTCCAGAACTGGACATCGCTTTAGGCGGAGGTGGAAGGTACGACAGACTCATTGAAGCCTTCGGAGGAGAACCCACACCAGCCACAGGGGTGGCTCATGGACTTGACAGAATCGTCATGGCGATGCGAATGCAAAAAACAACGCCCACAACGCAAAACAAAAAGAGGGTGGCAGTAATTCCCGCCAAAGAAGAAGTGAAAGGCGAAGCGCTGAGAATTTCACAGATGCTAAGAGAAGCGGGCGTCTCAGTTGAGCTTGAGGTTATGGGTCGCAAAATGAACAAGGCGCTGGAAGACGCGGATCGAAGAAGAATCGATTTTGCAGTAATTGTAGGCGAAAGAGAATTAGAACAAGGCAGCGTGGTTCTGCGCGATCTAGCAAAAAGGGAACAGGCTGTCGTGACAATCTCCAACCTCGCAAAAAGAATAAACCCAGAGTACTAAACAAAAAGATGGTTAGCCTCGCAAACGAGGCTTCAAAATATTAAAGTCGTTTGATGTAGCGGTTGACTTCCCACTCTGTCACCTGCACGCGGTAGAGGTCCCATTCTTTTCGTTTTTCCTTAAGGAAATTCTCGAATGCCGTTTCTCCAAGAGCGTCACGCATCAGTTCGCTGCTTTCCATCTCATCTAAAGCTTCCTTCAGAGATTCAGGCAATGATACAATGTTTTTGGCGACTCTCTCTTCGTAGCTCATGTGATACACGTTTAACTCTACCGGGTCACCTGGGTCGATTTTTTTCTGCACACCATCCAAACCAGCTGCTAAGAGTACTGCAAACTGAAGATAGGGGTTTCCTGATGGGTCTGGGCAGCGAATTTCGCACCTTGCCGCAGCAGCCTTTCCTCCGAAGTTGGGCACTCGAATGAGCGGCGACCTGTTCTTGTGCGCCCAAGCAAGATAGACCGGAGCCTCATATCCTGGCACCAGTCGCTTGTATGAGTTGGGCCATGACGCTAGCACAGCGCACATTTTTCGTCCGTTTGCCAGTTGCCCGCCGATGAAATTCATCGCCAAGTCTGACAGGTAACCTTTTCCGGCATCGTCAGAGTAGAACATGTTTTGCTTCATGTCCTTGCTCCATAAGCTTTGGTGAACGTGCATTCCTGAACCATTTATGCCCGCAAACGGTTTGGGCATGTAGGTTGCTATGTAGCCGTTCATGGCTGCCACAACCTTGGTGATCATCCGCATCGTGATTGTGCGGTCTGCTGTCACGAGAGCTTCGTCGTACTTGAAGTCAATTTCGTTCTGTCCCAAAGCTACTTCATGATGCGAGATCTCAATTTCTATTCCAAATTGTTCTGCGGTGTCTGCTATATCCCTCCTAAGATCATCTGTTAAGTCGCCGGGGTGGTAGTCAAAGTAGCCTGCCATGTCAATTGGCGTGGGAAGCTGTTGCCCATTTTCCTTGACAACAAAGAATTCCTGCTCAGGAGCACAGACGTAGTTGTATCCCGCTTTGTTGCATTTTGCTATTGCTCGCTCCAGAATATATCGTGGGTCGCCATCGAACCGTTTGTTTTGAGGCGTGTAAATATCGCAAATGAGTCTGCAGGAAGATTTCTCCTTTGGCCGCCAAGGAAGGACTGCAAATGTGGTTGGGTCGGGGTAAAGAACCATGTCTGATTCTTCTATTGGTCTGTATCCTGTGATGGATGAACCATCGAAGGATTGACCATTTTCGAAGATGTTTTCTATGTTCTTTGATGTAACAGCCAGATTCTTTATAATGCCGTTTATGTCGGTGAATTGAAGCCTCACGAATTTGATATCTTGGTCCTTAATCTTCTGAACGACGTTCGTTACATTTTCTTTCCAGATTGCGTCCTTAAAATTCTTCATACTTTTGGTTATCCCTCACAACAGATCGCATTCTTGTTTTTCATATGTTATGAAAACAAGATCTAACGTAAACATATTTAAGCCTATCGTTCTCGAATATGAACAAATGTTCAGCTACTCTCGAACAGTCGAAACAATGACAGATTCACTAAAATCCAATCTGCGGTACAATAACGGATTGCCGGGAACCATTAACGCTCTCTTCGAAGAAAATCCCCAATATCAGAAACATTCTTAACGGCTATCTCCTTCGCCTCTGCTTTCGATTGAAGGTCTTCAACTGCCCTGCCAAAGCCAAGACAATCACCAAACTCGTTTAAGACTAGCACATTATCGCCTTTCTTTGCGGACCCGCGCAAAGCTGCGATTCCTGCAAATAGAATGTCTCTACCACAAATGAATAACCACGCCGCTTTCCTGTTGAGGACAACGCTCCTTCCGCCGGACTCCGCTAGGAGGGCAAGCAGGTTGAAACTCGGAAAGAACTTGCCATCCTTTGCCTTGCCCAAGTATGTACCAGCATAGAAGAAACCCTTCTGGACAAGAGGTAACAGCTGTTTGCCCAACACAAAATACCTGCCTCCGTCTTCTACAACATGGTCAGCTTTGAAAGAAAGCTCGGAAGCATGCACACTCTGGGCAAATTCTAGTATTACTTTCAACTTCCATCTCTCCTCCGCCCGAGTTTGCAGACAAAGAAACCTTGAGTCTCAGCTGGCCAGATTCGTCTGCTGTTTTCAATCGAGGTATCCAGACGTTGACCGAAAACGTTCGAGACCCCTGGTTCACCCTTGCAGTCTATCTCTTGGATCTCAAGATTCAAGTGCCTGACAGCCCAGTCCATATTCAGCTCGTCTTCTTCCGGCTCCAAAGAACAGGTTGAATAGACGATTTCACCGCCCTCCGCCAAATACCCAACAGATTTAGCTAGAAGTGCCCTCTGAAGCTCTGCATTACGCCTAACATCTTTTTCAGTCCTTCGGCTGAACCAAGATTTGTCTGAGGCAAAGTTCCCAGAACAAGGAACATCCAGCAGGATCCGATCGAAGGTCAACTTGGGACAAAGTGGCTTTGTCGCGTCGTGTACAAAAACTGCTACGTTGCTGACATGGCAACGCTCTAGATGATTTGACAGAGCAAACAGTCGCCGCTTGCTTACGTCTGTAGCGAATATCGGACCACTGTTTTCCATCAAGTCAGACAGCTGAACCGTTTTTCCGCCGGGAGCCGCGCAGGTGTCCCAAACCAACTTTTTCTTTAGATCAGTAAACAATGTCGCTGGAATTTGCGCTGCTGCATCCTGAATGGAATAGAGACCGAGAAGGTATTCGGCCGTGGCGCCAACAGAAACTTTGGAGCTCTCAACCCAGTACCCATATTCCAGAAAGGGAATCTTTTCGGTCGTGACCCCGGCTATTGCCAGTCGCTCTACAAGATCGCAGTTCGCAATCCTTGTCCTATTGATCCTAATTGCCTGTCTTGGCCTAACATCTTCGAAAACCCAACCCAGCTTTGCATAGCGATTTTCAAAAAAAGCCTTACCAGACATTAATCGTAACTATTGGAGCTGCCGATAAAAGCTTTTCAAATAGCTTTTCAGAAATTGCTTTCAACTTCTTGAACTTCTAAACATTCAAAATATTCCAAAACTGCATCATAAAGTTAATAGGCGACAGCTTTCAATTCCATGTAGCTCATCCATTTAAAAGGGAATCAGAAAAAATGTTTCAGCATCAAATTACACCTGAACAGGTTCTTCACGCATTGGATAGGATAAAGAAGGCTTAGTTATGGCGCGTTATAGACAAACAGAAGAAATAGTCAAGTTGATGAACAACCCGGAAATCATCAGGAACACTAGCATAATCGCTCATGTTGACCACGGAAAAACCACGTTATCTGACAGTCTCCTGGCGACTGCAGGAATAATCAGCACCCAAACCGCAGGTCAGAAATTGTTTTTAGACTCGTGGGATCTTGAGCAGAAACGACAGATGACGGTTTTCGCCTCAAACGTGAGTCTGGTTCACACTTACAACAACCAAGACTACCTGATCAACCTAATCGACACACCGGGACACATTGACTTCTCAGGAGCAGTAACTAGAAGTCTCAGAGCCGTTGACGGTGCGCTAGTAGTTGTTGATGCCGTTGAAGGCCCTATGACACAAACTGAAACTGTCCTAATGCAAGCTCTGCGCGAACGTGTAAAACCAATTCTGTTCATCAACAAAGTTGACAGACTCATTAAAGAAATCAAACTCACTCCGCAGGAAATCCAGCGCAAATTCGCAAAAATCCTCCTTAGAGTTAACTCGCTCATAGAGAAATATGCCCCACCAGAGCATAAACAAGACTGGCAAGTCAAGATTGAAGACAGCCGTGTTGCCTTTGGTTCGGCTCTCCACAAATGGGGTTTAAACCTTGACCACATGAAAATGAAAAAGGTCACCTTCCAAGACATCATTGATGCATATAGCGGTGACCCACTGGACGTTGGCAGAAAAGTTGACGAACTAAGCAAGAAAGCACCATTACCCGAACCGATTCTGGACATGTTCTGCCAACACCTGCCCAACCCATTCATAGCTCAACCTTATAGACAACCACAAATTTGGCCCGGAGACGTAAGCAGCCCAACAGGCGTCGGCATGGCAAAAGTTGATCCGAACGCTCCGTTACTAATGTGTATCTCCACAATTGAGGTTGATCCACACAGCGGAACGGTTGCCATTGGCAGAATTTTCAGCGGCGCACTCACAAAAGGCAAAACGGTTCAGCTCGTGAGCAGCCACCAGAAGGGCCAAGTCCAGCAGGTCTTCATGAGTATGGCAACAGACCGAGTGATAATTGACCGAGTTCCCGCAGGCAACATCGGAGCCATTTCAGGTTTACCGTCAATCCATGTAGGTGAAACAATCGCTGAAGACGGCGTTGAAGTACACTCTTTCGAAGGCTTAAGGTATGTTTCTGATCCAGTAGTCACCGTTGCTCTTGAACCCGAAGATGTCAAAGATCTGCCGTTGTTCGACAAAGTTATGCATAAGCTGACCACGGAAGACCCGAACTTGCACTTCATCATGAACAAGGAAAGTGGAGAATTCTTATTGTCTGGTATGGGTGAATTGCACCTTGAAATCACGGCTTACCGCATGCAGGAAGCTGGGTTGAAAGTGAAGCTGAGCAAACCCATCGTGAATTACAGGGAAACCATCAGCCACGACTACATGGGTCCAGCAATCATGGGCAAAAGTCCTAACAAACACAATAAACTCTGGATAACTCTTGAGAAGCTGTCTGAAGAAGTTATTGAGGCAATTAAGTCGGACAAAATTACTGATATGCAGAGCAAAGACGAACGAACCAGAGTACTCAGAACCCTTGGCTGGGATGCAAGCGACGCGAAAGGCGCAGTTGCTGTTGAAGAAAACTGCATACTGGTTAACCGCATCAAAGGACGACAATATGTGGATGAAATTTTAGACCACATAAAGACTGGTTTTCGTGAAGCAGTCCACACGTCACCCTTAGCCCAAGAACCA
>Ga0102851_10002596_pt1 | contig 10930 bp, 9 predicted proteins | sample Mud3Dept3metaG_FD_79558 | JGI IMG/M metagenome (GOLD analysis project Ga0102851, IMG submission 79558) | Freshwater wetland microbial communities from Ohio, USA, analyzing the effect of biotic and abiotic controls - Mud 3 Core 4 Depth 3... | ecosystem: Environmental > Aquatic > Freshwater >...
CGCGCGCGCGCGTGCCGTCGGCGTCCACCGCAAAGCCCGGGTGGAGCCGGGCCTCGAAGGGATGGCGCGCGAGCAGGCCGAGGCAGTAGGAGTGGATGGTGCGCAGGGCGAGGCCGTCGAGGCGGGAGAGCGTCGCGCGCACGCGAGCGAGTGCTCGCGCGCCGAGGTCGGGCAGCCAGTCCCAGTCCGGCTCGCCACGCAGCCGATCGGAGTCCGCCCCGTTTGCGAGCGCGGCTTCGAGCGCGCCGAGCAGGTCGACCACCTTTTCGGACATCTCGTGGGCGGCCTTCTCCGAGAAGGTCAGCGCGACCACGCCCGAGGCGGCCAGCCCCGCGATCTCCTCCGCGGGGGCGCCGCCGCCGCGCTCCGCGAGCTCGCTCGCCGCGCCCTCCCAGCCCGGGCCGAGCAGCCAGGCGACGATTCGGCGCGCGAGCGTCGTGGTCTTGCCGGAACCGGCGCCGGCCTCCACCGCGAGCGGTCGCGAGAAGTCGGCGACCGCTCGCCGGCGGGCGGCGCCGTCGGCGAGTGGAGCGCGCTCGCTCACGCTCTCCTCCGCGACCCGGCCGGGGGCCGGACCGGCAGGCGCCAGAGCCGGCGCCCCAGGTCCGGCTCGGGCGGCCGATCCACCGTGGACGCTCCCCATTCGAAGAGCCGCCGCCGCTGGCCGGAGTCGCCACGCACGCAGGCCTCGCGGACGTCGCAATCCGCGCAGGCCCTCGGCTCCTCGTTGCGATCGGGCTCCACCACACGCGGCGGAAACAGGCCCGCGGCCCAGCCCTCGAACAGCAGCGCCGCGACCTCCGCGAACGCCGCTCTCGCCGCCTCCGGGTCCTCCGGCTCGTAGAGCCCGCCGCGCTCCTCGTCGGGGTCGAGATGGAGGTAGCGGGCGCGGCCGTGCGGAGCCGCGACGGCGAGATAGGCGCCAGCCTGGAGGAAGCGGCCGGCTGCGATCTCGCGCGGGAAATGGGCGGGCGAATCGCCGGGCCTCTTGCCGGTCTTGTAGTCGGTCAGGATCGGGCCGCCCGCCCCGGGGTCGGCCCGATCGACGCGAAAGGAGAGGCGGCGCACGCGCTCCGAGAGATCGCGCAGCTCGACCGTGCCCTCGAGCTCGGCGCCCAGGACCTCGAGCTCGCCTCCGGCGCTCAGCCAGTCCTGCCGCGCGCGTTCGAGCAGAGCCAGCGCGTCCTCGATGAGCGGCTCCTCGAGGCGCCAGGAGGCGAGTCCCTCCCGCTCGAGCAGGTGCGCGGCGAGCCGGCGCAGGTCGCGGCGAAGCTCGCGCGGTGCGGGCCAGGGGGCGCCGAAGGGTCCGGCGGCGAGCGCTTCCTCGAGACGGCTCCGTGGGGCCGGCGCCGCGTCGTCCACGATCTTCTCGAGGGCGTCGTGGACCAGCCGCCCGAGCAGGAGGGGCAGGCCCGGATCCGGCAGGTCGCTCGCGGGCTCGCGCCGCCGCTCGAGCCGCAGGACGCGACGGAGCAGCGTCTGCCAGGGGCAGCGCGCGTAGGCCTCGAGCGTGGTGGCCCAGAGCGGGTCCGCGGGCACCGCACCCGCTCCCAGCTGGCCGAGAAAGGGACCGGTCGCCTGCGCGACGCGGCGCCCTTCGGGCGTCGCCAGGTCGGGATCGACCTCGAGCAGGATCCGGGCCCGGGCCGCCGCCAGCGCGGACGCATCGACGGGACTGCGGATCTCGGCGCGCGCCTCGGCGAGCGCCAGCGGCAGCGAGCGCACCCAGAGGCGGCGGGCGCGCGCGAGCGAATGGCGTTCCCGGGCGACCGCGAGCGTCCGGTCGATGGCCGAGAGCGGCGCCGGCAGCACCGGCGCGATCGGGTCCTCCCGAGCCGCTTCGAGCGCGGCGAGCCCCACCGTCGCGCGCGCGAGCGGGCCCAGGAGCGGCGAGCCGGCGAGCACGGCCCCGTCGTCGTCGGTCTTGCAGTACGAGACGGTCACGGCCGGCGCGGCGGCGAGCAGCTGCCCGAGCAGCAGCTCCTCCTCGCGCAGGCTCTCGTCCTTGACCGGCAGGTCGGGCAGGACCGCGCGCAGGGTCGAGCGCAGGTCGTCCGGCAGCAGCGCGTCCTCGCGGATCGGCCGCGGCCACAGACCGAGGTTGAGCCCGACCAGGAAGAGGTGGTCGAAGGTGCGGCCGCGCGCCTCGGTGACGGTGAGCACCTGGATGCCCGCGCCGGCGCCGCCGACCGGAGCCGAAGCGGCGTCACGGAACGAGTCGGCGAGCAGCTTCGCGACCTCGTCCCGCGTCGCGCGCCAGGCCGCCGGCAGCTCGCTCGAGAGCTTCTCGAGCTCGGCGCGCGCACGCACCGAGGCGGGGTCGCCGGTCGCGAGGAGATCCTCGCCGAGGAGCGCCGAGCCCACGCGCTCGAACAGCCGGCCGAGCGGTTCCTCGTCGGGGCCGGAGACGGCCGCGATGGCGCGCGCCGCGGCGTCGCGAAGCCCCGCGAGCACCGGGCCGGGCACGACCGTACGCGCCGAGCGCTCGCGCCCGTCCTCGTCCTCCACGACGGAACGCGCGGCGGGCAGCGCGACCCCGTCGCGAAGCAGCACGTGGCCGGCGTCGAGGCGGGCGAGCGCCCCGAGCGACGCGGCGCCGACCTGCTCGCAGGCAAGGGCGAGCTCGGCGCTGCCGATTCCCGCGGGTGCGGCGAGCCGGTCGAGCAGCACGGTCCCGGCGAGATCGAGCCAGAGCCCGACCGGGGCCCGCTCGGCGTCGGCGAGCAGGCGGCCGAGGGCGGCCAGACGCTGGGCGAGCGGTGTCAGAGGTCCGCCCTGGCCAGCCCCCGAGAACGGCACGCCGGCGCGCTCGAGCTCGCGCCGGAAGGAGCTGCGATAGCTGTCGAAGGCGCGCACCACGACGCCGATGCGTTCGGAGGGCACGCCGCTCGCCAGCAGGCCCTGGATGCGCCGCGCGACCTCGCGAACCTCGGCCGCCGCGCCGAAAGCGGAGAACAGCTCGAGTCGGACCGCCGCCGAGCCCGGCAGCTCGCAGGCCTCTGCGACCGCCGCCGCGAGGCGCTCGCGCAGGCGGCGGCCGAAGCGCTCCGCGAGCGGGAAGGCCGCGGTCCCGGGCGAGCCGGAGCGTGGAGCGATCGCGACCACGGTCGCCTCCCGCGCGAGCGTCAGCCGCTCGAGCAGGTCGGCGGCCAGGCCGGTGGCGTCGGCGAAGCCGTGGACCACGAAGCGAGCTCCGGGAAGGGCCGCCTCGGCATCGGAAGAGATCGCCTCTGCGGCGCGCCGATGCAGGTCGTGGCCCGCGTCCAGGTTGCCGTCGCGCACCGCGGCGGCGAGCGCCGCGCCGGTGCGCAGGATCGCTTCGGCGCGAGCGCGCGCGCCGGGCGGCAGCGCGGCGGCGCCGATCACCTCGAGCGCGGCGGGCAGGATGCCGGCGTGGAAGCCGGCGTCGAGCAGGTCGCGCAGCGTGCCCTCGAGCGTGGAGAAACCGTCGACCAGGGGCTCGAGCGGCGCGCGCAGCGATTCCTCGCCGCGCGCCAGCCGTCCGACGAGCAGCGGGAGGAGCGCGCCTGCGGCGGGCGCCTCGCGGCCCGCTGCCGCGAGCACGACGAGCGCCAGGCGGCGCAACGTCATCACCTCGACGCCGAGCCAGGCGGCGCGGCGGCGGGCGAGCGTCGCGAGCAGGTGGATGCGGAGGCTGTGGGAAGGGACGACGACCACGACGCGCGCCGAGGGCGCGTCGTTTTGCGCCGCCTCGATCGCTGACAGCACCGCTTCCTCCGCCGCGCGCGGGTCGGGCGCGGCGAGCAGCAGGGAATGCGTGCGCGAGGCCACGGTTCGGGGCAAGATACGGTTTCGATGTCCGAGGGTCAACTCGCGAAGTGGCTCGACGGCCTCGCGGCGCTCGGGGGGCTGGTCTCGGCCGCGGAGGCGGCGGTGGCGGATCTCGAGCGGGGCGTGCTCTTCCGCCACGCGGCCGGCTACCGCGTCGGCGGCGAGCGGCTCGAGCCGGGCGCGGGCGCGCGCTTCGACGCCGCATCGCTGACCAAGCCCTGGATGGCGACGCTCGCGCTCGCGCTCGACCAGGAGGGGAGCCTGCCGCTCGCGACGCCGATCGGCGGACTCGCGCCGCGCGCCGCGCCGGCGCTCGCCGGGTGCACGCTCGAAGACCTCCTCCGCCATCGCACCGGCCTGCCGGCCTGGACGCCGCTCGCGCTACGCCTGGGCCGGCGTCTGCGCGAGCGCGAGGCGTTGCGGGACTTCCTGGCCGGGTGTGCCGGCGCGCCGGGGTTCGAGACGGCGGCGGCCGAGCCGGGCTACAGCGACCTCGGGTACATCCTCTGGGGCCTGCTCGCCGAGCAATGCACCGGCCGGAGCCTGGCCGCGCTCCTCGACCGGGAGGTCTGCGCGCCGCTCGGGCTGGCGCCGCTCGGCACGCTCGCCGCGGAGCCCCCGCAGGCCGTCGAGTGCCGGCTCGACAACGGCCGCGAGGTCGAGCTGGCGGCCGGGCAGGGGCTGCGCCTCGCGCGGCAGCGCAGCTTCCTGCGCGGCCAGCCCCAGGACGGCAACGCCCGGGCCCTCGGCTTCCTCAGCGGCCACGCGGGGCTCTTCCTCACCGCCGACGAGCTGCTGGCGCTCGGCCGGGAGTGGCTCGAGCCGGGCAGGCTGCTCACCCGCGGAGCGGTCGCCCGCGCGCTCGCCGACGGCGGGACCTGGGCGCTCGGCTGGGCGCGCGCGAGCGGGGAGGGCTCGTCCGGCCCGGAGCTCGCCGCGGCCGGGAGTGCGTTCGGCCACACCGGCTTCACCGGCGGCAGCCTGTGGATCGACCCGGCGGCGCAGCGGATCTACCTGCTGCTCGCCCATCGCCTCGCGTCGGCGATCGACCTCAATCCGGTCCGCCGCGAGTTCCACCGCCTCGCCATCGAGGCCTTCCCGGCCTGACGGCCCGGCGGCGGCCTCAGCCGCAGAGGACGCTGCCGCCGTTGACGTTGAGGATCTCGCCCGTGATGTGGCGGGCGAGCGGGGAGGCGAGGAAGACGATCGGTCCCGCGACGTCCTCGGCTCGCGCCACGCGCTGGAGCGGGATCGCGGACTCGATCTCCTCGCGCACCGCCGGATCGTCGCGCAGAGCGGCGGAGGACATGTCGGTGTCGACCCAGCCGGGGGCGACGCAGTTGACCCGGATCTCGGGCCCGAGCTCGGCCGCCCAGGCCTTGGTGGCCGAGATGATCGCCCCCTTCGACGCGGAGTAGGGGCTGTAGAACGGCTCGCCGCGCTGCCCGGAGGTCGAGGAGACGTTGACCACGCTCGCCTGCTTGGACAGGCGCAGCAGAGGCAGGGCGTGGCGCAGACACAGGAACGGTCCGCGCACGTTGACGCGCATGGTCGCGATGTAGCGGTCCTCGTCGAACTGCGACATCGGGTTGTGCAGCCAGATGCCGGCGTTGTTGACCAGGCAATCGAGCCTGCCCCACTCGCTCGAGACGTACTGGAACAGCTCCTCGATCTCGGACGGCTCCATGAAATCGCAGGGGAAGCGCCGGTGGTCGCGGGCGGAGATCGCGAACAGCTCCTCGACCAGGGCGGTGGCCTGCTCCTCGTGATCGCGGTAGTGCACGAGCACGGTGGCCCCGGCGCGCGCGAACAGCCGGCTCGCCGCGGCGCCGATGCCGCGGCTGCCGCCGGTGACCAGCACGTGCATGCCAATGAGATCGATCACGGGATCGCCTCCACGATCAGTGCGATGCCCTGCCCGCCGCCGATGCACGCCGACGCCACGCCTCGGCCACCGCCGCGGCGGCGCAGCTCCTTGAGCAGGGTGAGCGTCAGGCGAGCGCCGCTGGCGCCCAGCGGGTGGCCGAGCGCGATCGCGCCGCCGTTGACGTTGAGGCGCTCCTCGTCGAGCTTCATCTCGCGCACGACCGCCACGATCTGGCCCGCGAAGGCCTCGTTGATCTCGAGCAGGTCGAGGTCGGCGAGCTTCAGGCCCGCCTTGTCGAGCGCCGCGCGGATGGCGGGCGCGGGCCCGATCCCCATGCGCGAGGGCTCCACCCCGACCACCGCCCAGGAGAGCAGGCGCCCGAGCGGCCGCCGCCCCAGCTCGGCGGCGCGGCCGGCGGTGGTGAGCAGCAGCATGCAGGCGCCGTCCACGATCCCCGAGGCGTTGCCGCCGGTGACGAAGCTGTCGGGGCCGAACACGGTGGGCAACCTGGCCAGCGCCTCCTCGGTGGTGCCGGGGCGCGGGTGCTCGTCGCGCTCGACGCGGACCGTCTTCTTGCCCTCGCCGACCACCACCGGCGCGATCTCCTCGGCGAGCCGGCCGGCCTCGATCGCCGCCAGCGCGCGCGCCTGGCTGCGCGCCGCGAATGCATCCTGCTCCTCGCGCGAGATGCCGTAGTCGCGGGCCAGGTTGTTCGAGGTCTGGGCCATGTAGTAGCCGCACACCCCGTCGAGCAGCGACTCCATCATCAGATCCTCGAACTTGGCATGGCCCAGGCGCAGGCCCCGGCGCGCGCCGCGCACCACGAACGGCGCCTGCGACATGTTCTCCATGCCGCCGACCAGGCAGGTGGTGGCCTCGCCGGCGAAGATCAGGTGGGCGCCGGAGAGGATGGCCTGGATGCCGGAGCCGCACAGGCGGTTGACGGTCAGCGCGGGCACCTCCTTGGGAACGCCGGCCTTGAGCCCGACGTGGCGGGCGCCGTAGATGGCGTCGCCCGAGGTCTGCAGCGCGTTGCCGACCACGACGTGGTCGACCGCGGCGGGATCCAGCCCGGTGCGCTCGAACAGGGCGCGCGCGGCATGCGCGCCGAGCTCGTTGGCGGAGAGCTCGGAGAAGGGGCCGAGGAATTCGGCCATCGGCGTACGCACGCCGTCGATCAGGACGAGGTCGCGGGTTTCCATCGTGAAGGCGGCTCCGTGATCGGGGCCGGGGCGCCAGGCTCCGGTGCGGAGCCGGGAGGTCGTGCCGGGCAGCGATCGATGCGAGGTTATCGCATCGCGTGGCGCGCCCAGTAGCCGAGGCACTTGTAGGCCAGCTTCGCGGCCACGAAGTCCGAGGCGGGCTGTCCGCCGATCGGCGCCAGCTCGACCAGGTCCATGGCCACCACGGTCTTGGCCTCGAACAGCCGGGCGAGGAGCCGGAGGGTGGGGTGCCAGGCGCCTCCGCCGGGCTCCGGAGTGCCGGTAGCGGGCACCAGCGAGGGATCGAAGTAGTCGATGTCGAAGGTCAGGTAGACGTGCTCGGGCAGGGTGGCGAGCAGGCGCTCGAAACGCTGCCCCTCGAGCTCGTCGAGCTCGTGCGCCCAGACGATCGGCACGCCCGCCTCGTGCGCGAACTCGGCCTCCTCCTTCGACAGCGAGCGGATGCCGATGGGCAGGCTGGCCAGCCGCTCGTCGTGCACGCGCCGCATCACCGCGGCATGGCTGTACGGCGTGCCCTCGAACTCGGCGCGCAGGTCGGCGTGGGCGTCGAACTGCACGACTCCGATCTCGCCGTGGACGGCGTGGGCGGCCCGGATCGGCGCCAGGCTGAGGCTGTGCTCGCCACCCAGGGTGAGCAGGAACTTGCCCGCCGCCAGGTGCCGCCGGCACTCCTCCTCCAGCTCGGACAGGGCGTCGCCCAGGTCGAAGGCCTCGGGCAGGAAGGGCGGCAGCGTCGCGATGCCCATCTCCGCCGGCTCGAAGCGCAACTCCTCGTCGTAGAGCTCCATGGCCTGGGAGGCGCGCAGGATCGCGGCCGGGCCCGCGGAGGTCCCCTTGCCGTAGGAGACGGTACGCTCGAACGGCACCGGCAGCACCGCGACGCGCGCGGTGGCGTAGGTGGAGAGGTCGTCGGGCAGCAGGCCGAAGTTGGTCGGAAGCGACGGCATGGCGAGCGATTCTCCCACAGGCGTCGCCCGCCGACGGCGTCGCGCGCGCCGGGGAGCCGGGCGCGCGAGACCGGGATGCGGGCGGCGATCGGGAGGAGAATGGGGGCGTGCTGCTCGCCCCGGCGCTGCGCGCGCGTCTCGCCCAGGCCCGGAAGCTCGTGGTCTTCAGCGGAGCCGGCGTCTCCCAGGAGAGCGGCCTCGGCACCTTCCGCGGTCCGGGCGGGCTCTGGGAGCGCTTCCGGCCCGAGGATCTCGCCACGCCGGAGGCCTTCGCGCGCGACCCCGGGCTGGTCTGGCGCTGGTACGCGAGCCGCTTCGAGGCGATGCGGGAGGCGCGGCCCAACCCCGCCCACCTCGTCATCGCGAGATGGGGCGGGCGCTTTCCGTCCTTGGTGGTCGTGACGCAGAACATCGACCGTCTCCACCAGCGGGCGGGCTCCCGCGACGTGCTCGAGCTCCACGGCACCATCTGGGAGTCGCGCTGCACGGGCTGCCGGCGGACGCGGGCGACCGTGGAGCTGCTCGCCGAGGCCGGGGGGACCCTGCCGCCGCTCCCCTGCGCCTGCGGTGGCCGCTACCGTCCGGCCGTGGTCTGGTTCGGCGAGCGCCTGCCCGAGCAGGTCTTCGCGCGCGCCCTCGACGAGGCCCGTAGCTCGGATGCCCTGATTGCCGTCGGCACCTCGGCCACGGTCTGGCCCGCGGCGGGCCTGATCGAGGAGGCATGCGCGGCGGGCGCCCTGGTGGTGGAGGTCAACCGCGAGCCCTCGGCGCTGTCCGGGCTCGCGGCGGTGGCGCTCGCGGGCGCGGCGGGCGAGGTCCTGCCCGCGCTCGAAACGGAGCTCGGGGCGTGGCCGACGCGCGCCTGATCCGGGAGCTGCCGCCCGACGAGCGGCCGCGTGAGCGGCTGCTCGAGCGCGGTGCGGCGACGCTGGGCGACGCCGAGCTGGTCGCGGTGCTCCTGCGCACCGGGTGCCGCGGGAGCTCGGCGCTGGACGTCGCGCGCGGGCTCCTGGCCGGCCTGGGCGGGCTCGCCGGCCTGGCGTCGGGCTCGCCCCGCGCGTTCGCCACGCGCGGGCTGGGAGGCGCGAAGGCCGCCACCCTGCTCGCGGCGGTCGAGGTCGGCCGGCGGCTGGCGCGCGCCGAGATCGCCGAGCGGGAGCCGCTGGCGCGGCCCGCCGCGGCTGCGAGCTACCTCGTCCTGCGCTACGGCACGCGCGACCAGGAGGTGCTCGGCGCGCTCTATCTCGACACCCGCCACCGGCTGCTCGCCGAGCGCGAGCTCTATCGCGGCGCGCTCGGCCGCGCCGCGGTCGAGCCCCGGCTCGTGCTCAAGGAGGGGCTCCTGGTCGGGGCCGCCGCCTGCATCGTCTTCCACACCCATCCGAGCGGCGATCCTTCGCCCTCGGCGGAGGATCTCGCGTTCACGCGCCGGCTCGCGGAGGCGTGCGAGATCGTCGGCATCCGGCTCGTCGATCACCTCGTGCTGGGCGCCGTCGGGCGCTGGGTCTCGCTCGCGGAGCGCGGCGGCTGGTAGGCGGGAGGGTGAGAAGATCGTGCACGGGGAGGGGCGCGCGTGCGGCGCATCGTGACCAGGCGGCGGGGAGGCACGGGCGAGCTCGTCCTGGGCCTCGCGGCAGAACGCAATCTGCGCTGGGCGGCGGTGGAGCTCACCGGCGTCGCCGAGGAGGCGCGCCGCCGCCACGACCTCTCTCCGGTCGCCGCCGCCGCCCTGGGCCGAGCCCTGGCGGGCGCCGTGCTGCTGCAGCGAATCTCGGCCCGCTCCTGCCGGCGGCTGATCGTCACGGTGACCGGCGACGGCCCTCTGGGACGCGTCGTGGCGGAGGCGGACCACCGGGGCGACCTGCGCGGCCGGGTCGGCAATCCCGCCGTCGAGGTGCCGCGCGGAGCCGACGGCCGGCTGACCGTGGCCGCCGCCGTCGGGCGCGGTCACCTCAAGGTCTTCCGCGAGCTCGCCGACGGCAGCTCCTGGGAGAGCCAGGTCGAGCTCGTGACCGGCGAGATCGGCGTCGATCTCGCGCACTACCTCGAGCAGAGCGAGCAGGTGCAGTCGGCGGTGCTGGTCGGCGTGCTGGAGGGACCGGAGGGCGTGCGCGCCGCCGGGGGCATGGTGGTCGAGGCGCTGCCCGGGGCTCCGGCCGCGGCGCTGGCGAGGCTCGAGGCCAACCTCGGCGCGCTCACTGGCGTCTCCCGCCTGCTCCTGGGCGGCAGCGTCGAGGGGCTGCTCGAGGCCGTGCTCGGCGGTCTCGGGCGCGAGGCCGCCGAGCGCTCGGAGGTCCGCTTCCGCTGCAGCTGCCGGCGCGACGTGCTGCTGCCCAAGCTGGTCGCGCTCACCGCCGAGGAACGCGCCGAGCTCGCCGACGAGCGCGGGCTGATCGAAGCCCAGTGCGCCTTCTGCGGCGCCCGCTACCACTTCTCGAGCGGTGAGCTGGACCCCCAGTGAGCGACATCGGCTGATAGTCTTCCGCGGTCCGAGGCGGCGATGGGGACCTACTACCTCAGCACTCCGATCTACTACGTCAACGACCTGCCGCACATCGGCCACATCTACACCACGCTGGTGGCCGACACGCTGGCGCGCTACCGGCGCATGGCGGGCGACGACGTCTTCTTCCTGACCGGCACCGACGAGCACGGCCAGAACATCGAGCGCGCCGCGGCGCGCCAGGGCATCCGGCCGATCGAGCTCGCCGACCGCGTGGTGAAGCGGTTCAAGCAGACCTGGGCCAACCTCAACATCAGCAACGACGACTTCATCAGGACCACGGAGCAGCGGCACAAGGAGGTGGTGCAGGCCCTCTGGCGCCGGATGGCCGAGGCGGGGGACATCTACCTCGGCGAGTACGATGGCCTGTACTGCGTCAGCTGCGAGGAGTACTTCACCGAGGGCCAGCTCGACGAAGGAGGGCTCTGCAAGATCCACCATACCAAGGTCGAGCACCTCAAGGAGCGCGCTCACCGAGAGGAGGAAGACGAAGAGTCCGTAGCGTTCCTCCCCGAGAGCGGCGATCAGGACAGGCATGACGACGAGGCTCGCGCCCGCTGACCAGACGTTCAGGAAGAACGTCCAGGCCGCGGCGGCC
>Ga0102851_10002597_pt1 | contig 10929 bp, 5 predicted proteins | sample Mud3Dept3metaG_FD_79558 | JGI IMG/M metagenome (GOLD analysis project Ga0102851, IMG submission 79558) | Freshwater wetland microbial communities from Ohio, USA, analyzing the effect of biotic and abiotic controls - Mud 3 Core 4 Depth 3... | ecosystem: Environmental > Aquatic > Freshwater >...
AGCCGGTGCAAATATTAATTTCTATCGTGGCTCAACATATCAGTTAAATTCAGCCTTCACCCCTCCTGCTACATTTCATAATGGCTCAGGTGTGGGACTTTATCTTGCACCCCTTCTGGAGTTTCATCGTCCTGATTCAAGATTGGGTATTATGCTGCAGGCAGGATATGACAGCCGCAAAGGTTCGTTCGAACAGGTATTTACCGCTTGTAACTGCCCGGCTGACTTATCCGCTAACCTTAGCTATATTACAGTGGAGCCTAGCTTGCGTTTAGCCCCATTCAAATCTAATTTTTATTTGTATGCCGGCCCACGCTTTGCATTCAATATGGCAAAATCATTCACTTACGAGCAAGGGATCAATCCCGATTATCCTGATCAGGTAGCTGACCCTGAAGTGACCGGGGATTTCAGCAATATGAACAAAACAATATTCTCAATGCAAATCGGTGCAGGATTCGATATTCCACTCTCATCCCAGGACAAGCAGAGTCAAGCTGTACTTTCTCCTTTTGTTTCTTTTCAACCTTATTTTGGTCAGGACCCGCGTTCAATAGAAACATGGAACATAACCACTTTAAGAGTTGGAGCTGCCCTTAAGTTTGGGCGGGGTAATAAGATTCCGGCAGCTTTAGTGCCGGCAAAGGTAGTATCAGTCGAACCTGAAGTCCGTTTTTCTGTTTACTCTCCCATGAATATTCCGGTAGAGCGCAGGGTAAGGGAAACATTCCCGCTTCGTAACTACGTGTTCTTCAATATAGGATCAACTGAGATACCGGATCGTTACGTGTTGATCACAAAAGATCAGGTGAGAGACTTCAAAGAAGATCAACTGGAAGTATTTAAGCCTAAAAGACTGTCAGGTCGTTCAGATCGGCAAATGATTGTTTATTATAATGTTCTGAACATCCTCGGTGACCGTATGGGGAAAAATCCTTCGGCAACTGTCAGGCTGACCGGAGCATCAGAGGAAGGCATACCAGACGGATTGGCAATGGCAGAGTCGGTAAAGCGATACCTTACAGGTGTATTTGGAATTGATGCTTCGCGGATCAGTACCGAAGGTCGGATTAAACCCAGAATACCATCTGAACAGCCGGGTGGCACAAAAGAGCTTGTCCTTCTTCGTGAATCAGACCGCAGAGTGTCTATCGCGAGCGATTCGCCAGCCTTACTGATGGAGTTCCAGAGTGGTCCGGAGGCCCTGCTGAAGCCGGTGGAAATTCTTGCCGTGCAGGAAGCACCGCTGGACAGCTATGTTACTTTCAGTGTTGAGGGAGCAAAAGAAGCATTCTCGTCATGGTCGCTGGAAGTCAGGGATGAAAAAGGAACACTGCAAAAATTCGGACCTTATACACAGGAGAAGGTTAGTATCCCGGGAAAATCTATTTTAGGTACCCGTCCCGCAGGCGACTATAAGGTTACTATGGTGGGTCAGACGAAGAGCGGTAAAACGGTAAAAAAGGAAGCTTCGGTACCCATGAGACTATGGACCCCGTCCGAAAGAGAGGAAGGTATGAGATTCAGCATAATTTTTGAATTCAATGAATCGAAGGCCATTTCTATTTACGATAAGTACCTCACTGAGATCGTAACACCAAAGATCCCTAAAGGCGGAACAGTAATAATTCATGGTCATACCGATATTATCGGGGATGCAGCCAATAACCTGGAATTGTCCTTGGCCCGGGCTAACGAGGTCAGGAGCATAATGGAAAATGCCCTGTCGAAGGCCGGCAGAAGCGATGTTAAGTTTGAAGTATACGGATTCGGTGAGGATCAAAGCTTAGCACCGTTTGCAAACAACTCTCCGGAGGAACGCTTTTATAACCGCTCTGTTATAATTGATATTATTCCCCCTAAGTAAGTTTTCTATTCAATATATATTTCTTTTTAAAAGAGGCTGCCCGAAAAGAACATCAGGCAGCCTTTTCTTTTCATCATAAAGGGTATAAAAATTTCCATGAATAAAAACAAATGCCAGCAAAATGCGCATAGATTTTATTAATGTGTGAATAATGTAACTTATTATCATAATTGTATAACACTTTTTTTTTAAAGAGCGTCCAACTTAGCAGAGTAATAATTTATTTATTTGTTGAATTACGAGTTGAAGTTGGTAAAGTCTTGAAAATCTGTATTATAAATCAAATATTCCTGACAAATTCTGACAGGCCGGTTCTCATGGGAAAAGAGGTAAAGTTAATCTCTTCCTGTTTGAATATACATACCAGTTATTCTATTCTTAATTCACAAAATATAACTATCTGGAGTTCAAAAATGCTGTGTTAACCTCCCTTATTTATGAGTTCTATTCAATCCGGATTCAGAAGAGGGTTGTCAGTTTTGATAAAATATATAGCATAGAACAGAGTGTCAGATAGGGTTTTAAAGTTCAGAAGTCGGTCGAGAATAATGTGACTGACGGGGCGAAAGCATATCCGGGGGATTGGTTTTTAATTAAAACCAGCCTCAGAAAATACCGCAACTTACATTTATTATGAGAACTTTTTCTAATTCGAAAATCGGTATTATCAATGAATCAGGACTTGCCAGAAAAGTAATTCTTCCGGCAATTCTTGTTCTGTTGATTTCAATGAAGGGATTGGGGCAATTGACTGCCGAATTTTCTGCAAGCAGTACGAATATCTGCAGCGGATCGACTGTCACTTTTACTGATAATTCCACCGGGATATCAGATACAGCCAGATTTAGCTGGAATTTTGGAGCGGGTGCCTCACCGGCCATTGCTACGGGAATCGGTCCGCATATTGTAAAATATAATGGATCAGGAAAGAGTACTGTGAGCCTTACAATAAAAGATGGACTATCTGTGACTAAAACAAAAACGGATTATATTACTGTTAATGCATTACCACCGGCACCTGTTGTAACGGTTACAGATAATTGCGACAGCACATCAACTTTATCTACAACTGCGGAAGGAATATTATTATGGAGTACAATGGATATTTCATCAGCAATCATAGTTATGACACCCGGAGTTTATACTGTAACAACAACAGTTAATGAATGTACAAGTTTACCTGGCAGCGGGATAGCAGCACCAAAAATATCCCCTGCCCGTCCTGTAGAATCAGTTGATTGCTCATTAGGATTAAACAGGGCTGTTATTAATATTACAAGTCCTCTTGGAGCAGATTATGAATACAGGCTGGATGGCGGAACATACCGGATTGCAGCTTCCTTTACCGATGTGACCAATGGAAGCCATACGATTACTGTCAGGGATGCTTCAGGGTGTGCTACAACAGGAAACTATTTTGAGGTGTCATGCGGGTGTGCGAATGGAGCAACTGTTACACTTGGCAGTACATCTGGAAGCACATGCAATTTAACACCCATAACTGTATCCGGCAATACCTTTGGTGGTATTGCAGAACGGGTAGCAATTTCAGAAAATGGCGACGGGTCAGTAAGTCCTGCATCGTCATCTAAATCACCATTTACATTTACGTACACTCCTAAAACGGGAGATGCAGGAAAAACGGTTATAATAACTGTAACAACCGATAATCCTTCAGGAACTGCCTGTGTAGCAGCAAAAGAGACATATATATTGACAGTCAATGCCAATCCTCCGGCGCCGGACATAGGAACAATCACCCAGCCTACATGTTCTGAACAAACAGCCAGTGTTGTGTTAGAAGGTTTACCTGCAACTGGTACATGGACCCTGAAACGTAACCCGGGAGGAGTAACAACAACAGGAAACGGAACGACCACCACTATCATAAATCTTTCAGCAGGTACGTATACTTATACTGTTTCAAGCGAAGCCGGCTGTATTTCAAGATCTTCGGATAATGTGGTTATCAATGCTCAACCTGCGACCCCCGGAACACCAACTGTTGGTGCAATAACTCCACCCTCATGTATTATTACATCGGGAAGCGTGGTATTGAACGGTCTGCCGCCATCAGGTACATGGACCTTGACACGTAATCCCGGCGGAATAAAAACAACCGGTACAGGAGTAAGCAAAACTATATCAGGTCTGGCTACTGGCACATATACGTTTACAGTAACTAATGCGGCTGGTTGTAATTCCGGATCAACATCCGCGGTTACCATACCTCTTCAACCGGGAATTCCTTCAGTTATAATTACGAATCCTGCTCCCACATGTTCATCAATAAATGTCGATCTGACAACTGAAAACATTACCTCAGGATCGACTCCGGGTCTGACGTTTACTTACTGGACAAATGTAAATGCAACGATACCTTATTTAACTCCGGCTACAGCCGGGAAAGGAACTTACTATATCAAGGGTACAACATCTTCAGGGTGCTTTGATATCAAACCGGTAACGGTAACGGTCAATCCTTCTCCAATAGCCAATGCCGGTCCTGATCAGGTACTGGAGTACCAGTTTATCACTTCTTTGGATGCTGAACTGGCCAATGACTTTGAAGCCGGGATCTGGTCAGTAATTTCCGGTACGGGTGAGTTTGTGGATAGCACCTATGCAAAGACCTTAGTGAACGGGCTTTCTCCGGGCAGGAATGAATTTCTCTGGACCGTAAAAAGAGGGTCCTGTCCTGTAACTTTCGACACAGTCATGATTATGGTTAATGATCTCGAAATTCATACTTTAATTACTCCAAATATGGATGGCAGGAATGATTATTTCAAACTAAGGGGTTTAAGTACTCTTGGTAAAACTGAACTGGTGATTTTTGACAGGAGGGGAGTAAAGGTTTATGAAAATGAGAATTATGATAATTCATGGAATGGAGTTGACTATAATGGGCAACCACTGCCTGAAGATACTTACTTTTATGTCCTGAAATTAGAAAACAGCAGATCTGATAAAGGATTTATTGTAATCAGAAGATAAAATGAATAAGATAGTTAAGACACTTTTTCTCCTGCTTATCCCGGCAGGTTTATTTAGTCAGCTAACTCCTGTCACTAATCAATATATCCTTAATCCGCTTACTATCAATCCTTCTCTTGCCGGGAGCAGAGGAGCCTTGAATATAGCAGCATTTTACAGACGTCAGTGGGTAGGAATTGCCGGAGCTCCTGAAACTATAACATTAGCCGTGGATGCCCCTCTTCCTCATTCAAAAATTGGATTGGGACTCATAGTCACCAATGATAAGATCGGGGTGACAAAAGAAACCCGGTTTAATACCTGCTATGCATTTAAAATCAGCATGGGAGAAGGAAATCTGTCAATGGGCCTTGGTGCCGGAGTGATTACCACAAATACTGCCTGGTCTGATCTTTCTGTCGATGATCCCGGAGATGAGTATTACCTGGTCAATTCCCGTGTTTTCGTGGTCCCCGATTTTAGTTTTGGAGTTTATTATTCCCGCCAGAATTATTTTGCCGGTATTTCAGTACCTAAATTATTAGGTTACAGATTTGATTATAACAAAAACAAATATTCTCTGATGTTTGATCCTGATCAATACCATTATCTGGTGAATACAGGTTATCTGGTCAGTCTTTCTCCATGGCTTATGTTTTTCCCTTCAACTCTTGTTACATTCTCTCCAGGTGAGAAGTTACTGTATGATATAAATGCCCATTTCAATATAGCGGACCGCTTGTGGCTGGGCGTTTCGTACCGGAATAAACGCACTGTTGCAGGATTGCTTCAATTTGCAGTTAATTACCAGTTAAAAGTTGCATATACATATGATTTTGATTTTGGCAGACTGGGCCGGTACAATAATGGCTCACATGAAGTTATGCTCAGATATGAGTTTCATTATAAAGTAAATGCTGTAAACCAACTGGTCTTTTAGTCACTGATCTATTTTGTAAATCATGAAAAGAAAACTGGTAACAGCCTTTCTGATAGCTTTTTTCTTCCGGCAATTTGTTTTGGGACAGACAGAAACTTATACAGTTTCTTTAGCACCATTCAGTTCAAAGGGATATGACGAATTCTCACCTGTTTTTTATAGAAATGGGATCGTGTTTTGTACGAACTATGATGATAATTTATTTATTAATTATTCGGGTTCTCAGAAAAGGGGGAACTTTAAGATTAACTACATTGAGCCAAATAATAATGAAAACTGGCAAAACGCAAAACTGTTTTCAAAAAATCTGAGTACAAAATTGAATGATGGACTGGTAACTTTTAACAGTGGAGGTGATACTATCTATTATTCAAGGAATCTGGATGTCAAGGGTAAATTAGATGTTCTCTCCAGTCCCAAGAATAAGCTGGGCATTTTTACTGCTGTTCTTGTTGCCGGAAAATGGACAAAAGTAAGGGGATTAAGAATTAACAATGAATGGTATAATGTTACCGCACCGTCACTTTCACCGGACGCTAAAAGATTATTCTTTGTTTCTGATCAACCGGGAGGATTTGGTGGTTCAGATCTTTATTACTGCAATTGGAAAGGTGATTATTGGGGCGATCCGTTAAATCTTGGACCGGTGATAAATTCACCCGGGAACGAATCATATCCATTTGTTAGTCCATCAGGAGAACTCTTCTTTTCATCTGACGGACACCCTGGTCTTGGGGGGAAGGATATTTTCTTTTCACGATTTTCCGGTACGGAATGGAGTGCCCCGGTTCATCTTGATCCTCCGGTCAATTCACAATATGATGATTTTGGCTTAATTACTGACGAACTCATGAATTCAGGATATTTCTCATCAAACAGGAATAATTCAATTGATATTTTTCACTTTACGACAAATTTACCTCAGATCTTATATACCGATATTCAACGGGAAAATCAGTATTGTTTCATGTTTTCTGACTCCGGATCAATTGTTATTGATACTGCCAATCTTCAGTATAAGTGGTACTTTGGGGACGGAAAAACGGCCAACGGGGCTACTGTCAGACATTGCTATTCCGGTTCCGGTGATTATAATGTCAGACTTGAAATCGTAGACAGAGGTACTGGGAAAATCTTCTTTACAAAACTGTCATACAATCTTAAACTCCGGGATTATGTTCAGCCATATATTAATTCTTCCCTGGTTGCTATCGCGGGTGATGTCGTTGAATTTGACGGACTAAAGTCCTACCTGCCCGGATTTGATATTTTAAGTTATTCATGGGATTTCGGAGACGGCAACAGATTATCAGGTGAAAGCGTTAAACATTCTTACCGGAAGAACGGAGAGTATAGTGTCAATCTGGAACTAAAATTAAAAGACTCAACCGGTAATATTCATAAGACAGGTGTTTCAAAGGAAATATTAATTTTCACTGACAATCAGGAAAGAGCTTCATACCTGGCAAATAAGAATTCTGTAAAAGCTGAAATACCAGATATAAGGAATTTTGAAAATGCTGAGTTAAGGACTCAATATTCTGCAGAAACTGAAATTCAAAAGGATGCTGTATTTACGATTGAGTTATTGTCATCGAAAAATAAAGTTGGTTTAAAAAGCAGTAACTTCAGGAATATACCTCAGAAGTATAAGATAAGGGAAATAATTAATCCGGAAGATGGTATTTATAGTTATGCAGTTGATCAGCAGATAAGCCTGATGGCAACATACCCTGCATACAGGGAATTGCTTGCCCTGGGATTCAAAGATATCAGGATCAGACTCCTTGTTCTTTCAGACCCTTTTGAAAAGGAGCTTCACAATCTGATTAAGATATACGGTCCTTTTGCTGAATCTTATTTCGATAGTTCTGATGAGCTGACATCAAATGCATACATTATGCTTGATAAGATAGTAAAACTAATGGAAAAATATCCTTCTGTAAAGCTTGAAGTTGCAGTTTACTCTGATAATATTGGTTCTGAAGAAAGCAATCAGAAATTATCACAAAACCAATCGCAATTACTTGTTAATTACCTTATTAACAGGGGAATAGATTCAACAAGACTTATTGCAACGGGTTTTGGCGAGTCCAAACCAATTGCATCCAATTTTCTTGAAAAAAACAGAAAACTGAACCGGCGGATCAACTTTATAATTAATAATTGATTAAGCCGGATTGACTGTATTCTGGAAAACCATCAGTAAAAGCATTTGATTTGATCAATAGGGAATAAGAATAAACCAATAGTAGACTAAAACTAAAGTTTCCCTGAGAGTATTGAACACTTTATATTTACGTGACGAGCGTTCTTTAAAGTCAGGAAGTGAAATGATCCCGATTTCATAGTTTTTATTAAGGATTTTATTATATGTCATCCAGGTTCGTCTGGCATGAGAGCCTTCAGTCACGATATTTATTCCTCTTACCTCAATATTTGATGTTTTGAGCCAGTCGCGGAATGCTAATGCACTTGAAAGGGTTCTGTTAATCCTGACCCTTTTGCCCGGAATAGCCAGAATTAATGAAGAATCAATCCCCAGCGACAGAAGAGCGTTCCTTGCTAATTCAGCATGCGAATTAAAATTGTTATTGAACCTTCGCTTTCCATCCGGTTCACCAATATCGTATTCTGAATTATACTGAAAGGGGATGTGAATCTTATGATCAAAGATTATCTCCTTCACATATAAATTCCGGTCGACAAACTCATCAAACCTGTCATTATCGAATTGAATCATAACAGAATCAATCTTTGCCAATTTTCCTTTCAGAGGTATCTCATATAGTTTCTTCTTTTTACCGGCAAGAAAATCAGCAACCATAGAGTCATTAACAAAGACATTAAAATGTGCACAATTTTCCTCCTCCATATCGCTATAAGCATCAATTGCAATAATATGGTCTTCAGTGGTATCGATTTCTTTCAACCGGTCATTCGTATAAAAAATCAGGTATCCATTCATAGAAACCTGGAAATATCCTGAGATTCTGATACCTGTTGTTATAACATAATCATACCCATTGTTTAAGAATTCATTATTTGCCATTTCAATTTCATCAGGAAGAAGCCAGCCCTCAACAAGCAGTATGTTCGCCCTGACCCTGGCTGTTTCAGACAGGCGGTCTGAAATGGAATAAATTGCCGGAAGAAAAAGGATGCATGACAATATTAATAGAAAAAGCAAGGTGGGGATCAGTATTTTCTTTTTCTTAAACATCAGAAACTGTTTTATTTTCAAAGATAACGGATAGAAATCAAATGCATCGTTTTATGGATTCAGGGCAATTATATTATTTAATTATTCCTCAGACCGTATCGGGGCAAAACACGGATCCTGGGCTCAGGTGCGGGGAACATTTCCCGGCATTGAGAAAATCATTGCTTATAACTCTTATCAGTTTATCTGCAATTACTTATTCATATTCCCAGACCCTGACACCGACATTTAACAATGTAGACTATGTTGGGAACAATGTTGCTAACCAAAAAATGGATATATACATCCCCCCCGGATTAACTTCACCTGCACCTGTTATCGTTTTTATTCACGGAGGTGGCTGGTCCGGTGGCAGCAAAGGCCCGGAAAATGTTCCTTACTTTCAGCAGTGTTATGATTACGGATTCGTTTGTGCTGACATTAATTACCGATTGTCGGCAGATTCTGTCTGGCCTGCACAGATTGAAGATTGTAAGACAGCAATCAGGTTCTTAAAAGCAAATGCAAAGACATACAATATAGATGTTTGTCGATTTGGTGTAATGGGTGAATCGGCAGGCGGTCATTTAGCTGCAATGGTTGGGACAAGTGCCGGGGTGAAAACCCTGGAGGGATTGCACCAGGGGCACACCAATCAATCCAGCCGTGTACAGGCAGTGGTTGACCTGTTCGGACCTGTTGATTTTCTGAAAGAGGATGGTCACTACCCGGCCACATGCGGATCAGGCGGACTTATCCATGAATACCGCTCCTATGAAACACTCCTGCTTGGAATTGACTACCTGCACAACCATCCGGAAATTGTAAAGACCGCAAACCCGGTGACTTATATAACACCCGGCGATGCGCATTTTTTTATCCTGCACGGTGCCGAAGACTGTATCGTTCCACCTCATCAAAGCAGAATTTTAGATAGTGCCCTTACAGCAGCAGGTGTTCGGGCCGATACCTTAATTATCGCAGCAGGGCAAAATCATGGAAATCCCTTTTTTAAGGATAAAGTGCGGACATCATTATATAAGAATTTCTTCTTAAAATATCTTTCAGTTCCATGCTCGTCAATTGGTATTGAAGACACCTTCTTTCAAAATATTTCTGTTTTTCCCAACCCTGCCACAACTGAAATAAAAATCGATCTCCCTTCCATAAATAAGTTCACGTTAGAGATCATAGACACTTATGGCAATACAGTTTTAAAAACACAGAATCAGAATACAATAAATATTTCAAAATTGAAAATTGGAATTTATTTTCTCAGAGTGACTTCTGTAAACAAGACCCACACCCTGAAAATCCTGAAACAGTAATAAAACTTTCTCCCTGATATATTCAATTTAAGTTCATTGTATCTCAATATCCGCTAATGCAAATTAAATCATCAAATATTTTGTTTTTAGCTCTTCCTGCAATATTTATCTTTCTGTTTATTACCCGGAATACAATTTTAAAATCATCAATAAACAGAATCAGAAACAGATTGATAAATGGCAGAACTGTAGAAAGTGAATATCAAAGGAATAATGTCAGATTAAAGTACAGGTATTTTGAACCAGTCACCAAATCCATATGCCCTTTATTAGTGATACTTCATGGAGCAGGTGAGAGGGGTTCAGATAACATTAAGCAACTGGATTATAGTACAATCTTGTTCATCAAAGAAATCAGGAAGAAGTACTCACCTTTGATTTTGCTGCCACAATGTCCGTCAGATAACGTCTGGACAATTAATCCAAAAAGGCCATTTAATAACTTTAATCTGGATTCAATTCCGGTAAGTCCGACACTGGAAATTGTCAGGGATATTATTTTAAAACTGGCAAAAGATTACCCTGTTGATGCAAGCAGGATATATATCATTGGATATTCAATGGGAGGAACAGGAACCTGGGAAATGATTTTAAGAAATCCCGATCTTTTTGCTGC